>OHPI01000287.1_pt1 | contig 37807 bp, 22 predicted proteins | sample 1577651 | NCBI WGS metagenome assembly OHPI01 (sample SAMEA3879578, study PRJEB24766) | human gut metagenome | biome: human-associated habitat; feature: feces | place: USA | collected 1985/1987
TATTCATTGTAATAAAACTACATTTCAGGTTGTTTTCCAAATATCTCTCTTAATTTCTGAATATCAAACTTAGGTCGGCGATCATAATAATAAAGGCCATTTTGTTCCAGCTCCACATCCGTCAATTGCGTATAACAATAACCTCCAATAAAAGGATACATTTTTAGGACCACATTCACCAAAGAAGTTACTTTCTTGTAATATTCTTCTTCCGTTGCCGATCCGCCATAACCCCAACCACCTTGATTTGTATTGAAGGAAACACCGCCAAACTCATCAAATAAATAAGGGCATGAACCATCATAAACAAACCAACGCGTTTCATGATTGTCAAACCGGAAATTTGAACCCGTGTTATACAAAACACGAGGATCTTCATTAAAACGATGCCCAGGGAATAGTTTCCCTTCATTCCATAAATCTTTATACAAAGAAACAGAATCTTGATTATACAGATGCGACGATACAATATCGGTCTTATAATGCGTACCACCTGAATTAGTTAACACCGGACGTGTCGGATCAGCCAATTTTGTCTCATCATAGAGTTGTGCCGAGAAACGAGGAAAATAAACTTTATCCACGTTATTTTGCTCGTTTAAGGGAACCCACATGATAATGGACGGATGATTCCGATCTCGTTTCACCACCTCCAACCATTCCGGCATAAAGATCGATCCGGCAATAGGAAGATTATAATCTAGTCCCCAACTATTCATCTCTCCACAAGTAAGATAGCCCAACTTATCTGCCCAATAATGGAAACGTTCTTCAAACACCTTCTGATGTAAACGGGCTCCATTAAAACCAATAGCCTTCGACAACAATATATCATTCTTTAGAGCCGAATCGGAAGGAGCGGTCCACTGACTTTCCGGATAATAGCCCTGATCTAACACCATCCTTAAATAATAAGGCTCATTATTCAAGTACAACCGATTTCCTTCTGCATGAATTTTACGCATTCCTACATACGAATGAACCTGATCTACCACATTCCCTTGTTCATCCAGTACTTCATAATCTAAATCATAGAGAAAAGGAGATTCCGGGCTCCACAGTTTTGCCTTTTTCGCCGGTAAAATCAGCGGAGTACTTTCCGAAGCCGTAATCGTCTTTTGAACAACAACCTTTTCTCCATCTCGCAAGATGGCCCGTAATCTTGTACCACCCAAACTATAAAACATCGGATTAACAATTACTTGAGCATTGTCTATATCAGTAATCACCTGTACTGATTTTAAAGCTTTGGGATGAACAGCTTCCATCCAAACAGTCTGCCAAATTCCTGTCGTTCTCGTATAATTACAACCATAAGAGGAATAATGCGTTGATTGCTTTCCCACGGGCTGAACTCTATTTCTCAAGTCACTCTTGACGTATAGAACAAGAGAATGTTGATTTCCCGGTTTGACAAAATCCGTTAAATCCACTGAGAAAGAAGAACTACCACCAAAATGACGATCTACGAACTTCCCATCCACATAAATTTCAGATTCATAATAGACACCACCGAAGTTCAGCAGGATTTTCTTCTCTGACCATTCTGCCGGTATCTGGATATTCCGTTGATACCACAAATGTTCTATGAAGTCCGTATATCCTACTCCCGACAACTTACTTTCTGGTGAGAAGGGGACCAGAATATTTCCTTCAAAACCTTTGGATTCTTTAAAATTCCGTTCTATGCCTGTTCCACTCGGATCTATCTGATAACTCCAGGTCCCATTCAAATTGATCCATTCCGTTCGTTCAAATTGTGGACGAGGATATTCCTCACGCGGAACTGACGCAAACAATAAAAACGCCGAAATACTCAAAACCCATGTCAAAACTATTTTTCTCATCCTTGTTCTCTCCTATTTAATCAAAAAATAATCAATTCCCAATTGACCTGTTTTCTTACATACAAATTGTATATCCAATGCATTATTAACAGGTTTATGTACTCCCAAATCAATCGTTGTTACAGCTGAATGTTCCGATAGCAAATTTACCGTCCTTACCAAAGTCCCGTTTACAAGAATATCAAATTCCCCACACGCATTCCCCGTAATCAGACAAACCTTTAATGGCACATCATTAAACAACTCCGTCAGACGGACATTCACCGGCTTACCTTCTTGGATAAACTGATAACATTTGGCTTCGCCATTACTCAATTCACCCCAAACATCCATTTTTTCTACTGGCCGAACAACATCTCCCGACTGATAGGTTTCCAGATTTTCTGCTTCTATCGCACCCGGGTAAATATACCGATCCGCCTTACATTTCTCATTATAGGCTTGTAACTCCTGTAATGTCATGATTTTACGAGAGGCCATTTCCGGCAAGGGTTTCCGATTACAAGAAGCACCTGGTTTAGCATACCAATAGGTATTCACCGCATATTGCAAATGGAACCAACTGGTTCGGTTGGAACCCGAAGACTCTATATTGAAATCCAACTGCCGATTAAAAGGAATAGCATCCAATACGCGTGTTCTTGTACAAGTATTATATCCCATAGAATTAGGAGCTGCCACTCGGACATTACTTAAAAATGGTGTATAAAATTCATCCTCCGGATTAGGAACAACGCCTCCGGCCCAACCATAATAATCCTCCGTTCCGGTGCCAAACAACGATGGGAATATATCATCATCTACATACACCTTTTCATCACCTTCTCCCCACCAGCCTTCTTCCGGATTTAATACCGTAAACTGATCACCTACATAAATTCCCTTTCCCTTCACATTAACCAGATTATAATCGAACAACGGGAAACCAGGTGTAGGGTCATCCATACGCCAAGATGAATGGAAATACATGGACCGATCATTCCAGGTATAAGGCATTACCTTAGCAGTTACTGACATCTGTATGTCTTGTTTTCCCATGTTTTCTATCTCCAGCTCTGCGATATGTTGATAAGGCATAATCCACCGGCAAATCATGGTTCCATCTTCCTGTACGGCTCTTTCCCACATCTGATAAGTTTTCAATCCAACTCCTATGTTAAAGAAGTCCCCTAACGGAGTCCAAACAGTCTGTTCTCCATCAAATGAGATCTTCAATACCGTAGAACGTAGTGCTTGGTCAAAATCTTCTGCATCTAATTGGAATACCAACTGTTCAATGGCTTTCTTCTTTTTCCGGATAAACAACGTTTCTTTTTCTTGTGGCCGCAAAGTCTTATGAAAAGAATAAGCTTCCGTATTTTTTGTAGAAGCCAAATCTCCGTACACTCCTCTTTCCAAAACGTGCCCTACACTGTCAATCAATATTTGCGATTGATTATACTCATCCATACTAAAAGTCCGGACAGATGTACCTTGAGGATAACTTCTATAACTGATAATATTATAAAATACCTTTTTATCCATCGTAACTTTACAGCTTTTTGCATAAGGAATCGGCAAATAGGAATTACCGGCACGGCGGGTTTCCATCGCAAGCGGAGGCTTAACAAAAGACTCACCCTTGACAAACTCAAAAAAGTTACAATTGATCGTTGGCTCTTCTTCCCCATCTAAATAAATCTTCAGATTGGCGCCTGTTGTATCATCCAGTCCATAATAAAAACAAACAGCCCATATTTTCGTAATAACTCCAGGACCTTTGTCTTCCATTAATACCCATTCTGTTTCTCCTTCCCGGTTCTTTTCCGTACGAATACAAAAGACGCCATCCGAATCGGCAAACCAGCCAGGTTGATCCGGAGAAACAGAAGCCCGGTTATAACTGCTCGCCTGCATTGCTTTATAAGGAATTGACTCCGGATATTCTACCAATTGCTTCCGATCCACCATTTCCCGAAGTAAACTCTGCATGCTTACCTGTTCCTGCGCATGAATGGAACATAAGTTTATTAATAATGCCGCAATTACAAATAGACAAAATTGATTTTTCATGATATCAAACTACATTTATCCGTCGTTACTTTTATTAATTACAAGTTGGAAATGCCGAGATCCTCAAACGCATAGCCCCCATAGGAACCAGTTCTATATCATCCACCTGTTCTGATTTTACAGCCGATTCATAAGGGAGAACACCACAAAGTTTATACTCATCTATCTTCCATTCTGGAACAATCCTGCCTTTAGCTTGGAATACGAGTGGTATATTTTCAGGTGTAAACGGATTCACTCCCGGAGCTAATGTTTTCTTCTCTTTCAATGTCACTCCAGTTCCCAACTGTAACGCATAGTTCCATGATGATTCTGGATAAATTTCATAAGACGGCCAGTTTTCCACATCTGCACCTTTCTGCCATTGAGAATCCCAAATAGCCGTTTCCGTACTGTTCTTCTTCACATATTTCTCTTTGATCTTCAGTGATAAAGTCAAAGGACCATAATCCACACTGACACTATTCTTGTTCACCTGCCATTTTCTGTATGAGATTTCCATCGGGAAGTTTACTTCTATCTTATCTCCATTTTTCCAAGTTTGCTGTAAACAAAGATATTCCCCCGAGCCAAAATTCATTTGAACCTTTTGGCCATTCACCTTTACATCTGCATCTTTCGTCCAGCTGGGAATACGAATATAGAAGGGAAATACTACTGCCTGATCACTCGTTATAGTAAAAGAAATTTGAGAATCAAACGGATAATCAGTCTGTTCCCGAATCACAACCTCTTTACCATCAGCCACTTTCACTGTTGCCTCGCAACTATTAAAAAGTACAGCAGCCACTCCATTATCTGGTGTTGCCATTACCAAATGTTCCGCATAATAAGGCCATGCAAAGCCATGATTATGTTGACAGCAACGACTACTAAATGGATTCATGGCTAAAAAAGGACCAGCATTATCAATTCCTGGTTTATGATTCTCACTATCACTAATGACCATATTGGGAGAAGTAATATAACGTAATGATTTCATATCCGGCATTAGTGCCGCCGGATAACTGTTGAACGCTACATCTTCACAATTTTCTGCCCAATAAGGATCACCCGTTATTAATAACATAATCTCATCCGAAGCCATCTGTTCTGCAAATCCACAAGTTTCCGTTCCTTGACGAGGATCAAAGAATCCCATGCGTGCATTTTCGTCTGCTCCAAACATACCTCCCGGGACCTGACCAAAGGCACGACGAATCAGACTTTGCACATTATAGCTGGCAGATACATATTTTCCATCCCCGTTAAACAAATAATAAGTGGCAGGTTCTCGAAAACACTGAGCCACATTCACATTATGCCAGTTCGGAAGCTCGGTCGACTTCGTCCAATCGGCAGTATTTCGATGTAACTTATCTGCTAACTTCAACAGTTCCTGATCTCCTGTCCGATTATACAACCAAACTACACTCCAAAGATTATCACCACCACGGCTATTTTCCCAATACGACTCCAAGAATTTCTCATCCGGAACAGTCAGTTGATAATGAAAATAACGAGTCATAAAACTAAGAACCCGCTCATCCGAAGAATATTCATAATACGATTGTAGGATCCACAATGCCACCATATTTGGCCAAAAATCTTGCGCACCATCCACTTCCGTATAAGGGCCAAAATTCCCATCTTCTCGCTGGCTAGCTAGAATCGCTTCAATCCAAGTTTGCGTTTCTGCCAACAAATGTTCATCCTTTAATAAATACGCCAATCCGGCATACCCTCTTAACCAATACGGGACTTCTTCCCATCCCCATTTACCTCCAGATTTCAGCCAGGCATTATCATCTTTTTGTAACCACGCACTGATTTCCCCCAAATGTCCGTTTAAACCATCACGCTGCAATTCCAACATAGTCCGCAACCAACCTTCCGGGCGAATACTACCCGTTGGTAATTTAATAAACTGTTGAGGCTGTAATGGTTCTCGATTACTTATATAATTCGCATTAACCGTCTTAATCGGCATTCGATCCACCATGCCCCCTTCCTGTTCTGTCGGAACGGAAGAACAAGAAGAAAGCAATAATACTAATGCTAATGAATAAATCTTCTTCATAACAATTATTATTTTTCAATCATACTTTTAATCAAGTCAATTTCTTTTTGATCATATGGCGCATAATTTCCCTTAAAAATATCATGCTGCCATTCTCCCGTATAAGGCAATTGTTCCGGACGATGCCCCCACGGTAAATGTGTTTGTGTTTTTCCATTTACCAGTCCCCACATAATATTACCTACATTTGCTTTCTTAAAGACTGGTAAAATATCAAGAATATATGATTTTGCAACCCGATTCATCCATTCAGTACAAATTACCGGACGTCCAAATTTCAAAAAGTAGTTCATTTTCTTTTCTGTTTCCTCCTTTGGAGCATAACAATGAAAAGTAATGATATCTGAATTTTCTATTAAAAACTCATTCAATTTCTGATTTTCATTCCACATTCCAGCAGTCAAAGGCTGCGTCGGATTTATTTCCCGTGCCCATTTAAAGACTTTATAAAGTAAAGGGAAACTCCTTTCTGGAAAATTTGTATTTGTTGGCTCATTATACAAATCCCCAATAAATATACGATTATCTTCTCTAAATCGAAACAAAATATCCTTAACATATATTTCCAACTTATGATGGGTACGTTCATCTACAACCATTGAACACCCTGGAGAAGGAGACCATGCCCAAGCATACCAGCCTTCTAAAGGTTCTGGCTGCTTTCCAATCTTAGGATCGGTATTTACACCAAATACACAATCATCAAAAAAAACAGGCATAACTTTTATCCCATGCGTGTTACAAATATTCAAAAAATGATCAAATGTTTGAATGAAATAATCTAGATCATCCTCATAAACAACATACTGTAAAACAACTCTAACACAATTCATACCAAGCTCTTCCATCAATCGCATTTCCTTATCAATCAATTCGGGAGAGAAACTGGTTTTATCCCACATAGCTGTATAATTAATTGCATTCGAAGGAATATAATTCACCCCACAATACCATGGATGTTCTTTTTCCCATTTCTTCGCTTTTTCAATATTCCATAAACCTTCTTGAGCAAAGGATACAACCGTAGACACAAAAAATATACTTATATTAAAAATGAGAATTCGTAATTTCATAACCATACACTTGATATTCATAATAGTCATAGAATGATTAAAAGAATTTTATTCTTTTAATATCATCATACAAACCTATGATAAAAATATAACTTTTCCCCTCTCATTAAAGTAAACTTACACCCTAAGAGATACAAAGGCCCGTCCTAGAAATACTAAAACGAACCTTTGTGAACCTGTCTATTAAAAATCAAATTTTATCTTATCTGCACCACAGGGGTATAAACAAACTGATCTGATTCAGCGGGTTTTATACCTATACGAGCATACAAAGCAACAGCAGAAGCAACCTCTTCATTATCTGTTAAATCTAATGACATAGACAATGTTCCTTCCGATACATTATTTATCTCTTCGCGAGCCAAATAAGTACCCTCATCTACAAATGCAGTTTTACTAATCAAAAGCAAAGCATTTGTAATAGACGAAGAAGGAACTACTTTTGTAACAAGGGCTGATCCTTTCAAAATATTTCCATCTAAAGAAAAATTTTCATTACTCAATGTAAAATAAGGAGTTACAGGTAATTCACATCTCGTATAACCATTGACATTTACAACAATCGTATCTGAACTATTCAGCCATGGCCCATTACCAGAACGAGTAATTAATTTATATTGACCATCAAACAAAATTGCTTTGAAAGAACCATCTTGAGTCACATAGACAGAAATAGGATCATGTTTATCATATCCATCTTGATATAACTGTACCTGAACAGCATCAGCAGTACCTCTCACGCAAATTGGTTGATTATTATAAACGACCCTTCCTTCTAATGTAGACTGAGGTTCATCATAATTATCCAAACCACAACTAGAGGCAAACAATACACATAATACACTGAGAAATATATTTGTTACTATTTTCATAACATTCACATTTTATAATTACTGATACGGATTCTTCACAAACTTCGGATTATTATTAACCCAATTCAAATCTACAAAATTATAGTAATTTTTCATTTGGAAATAACGAGGGTAGGGTTCTGTATTTACCTGTTGTTTAATAAATACCCATTTACCATCTGCCGGATCTCCAGGTGCATTTACCCGATATGGGAACAATGCCCATTGTTGTGCATTCGGATCATTAGCAACTCCATTCCAAACTTTATCAGCTAAACGCCAGCGTTTCATATCCCAATAACGATGATCTTCAAAGGCAAACTCAACTCGATTTTCTCGAACGATATCATCCAAAGTAACACTTTCTAACGGCTGAATACCTGCACGATTTCGAATCACATTAATATATTTCACTGCATCCGCATTATTACCTAATTCAAATGAAGCCTCACAGGCAATCATATAAGCTTCAGCAATACGGAAATATGGCCACCACAACTCAGAATTACGTCCTCGAGTAGAAGCTAAAGAGGTTTCATCTATAAACTTACGATAAAAGAATCCTGTCTTATTAACATACTGATTATTATTGGCAATTGGACCATTCACAGATGTAATAGTTAAGCCATTAGCATCTTTAGAATCTTGAGTAGATACTAAAGTTGTCCATTTACCATTTTGCTTTATCAACTGTCCAGCCTGTAATACAACCTCAGTTCCCTTAAAATTAGCTCCAGGATAAATTACAGTACCCCATAAACGGCCATCTTTATTAGCAAAAGCATCTTCCGGTTCATCATAAAATACATAATCACCATTCGCTTCTTGTATCTTAATTGCACCATTCCGATTATCAATGTATTCAAAAGCTTCTACCAAATTTAAAATGGGTCCACCATAGCAACGATCGATATCTTCTGCATGAGAAGCTGGAATATTAAACTTCGTAAATTCAACCGTTTTGCCTGGATATTTATAATCACAAGACCATATTACTTCTGTATTACCAGTTTTCACATTAATAGCATTATAAAATGCTAATCCTGGATCATTCGCATCTGTCATCAATGTATATATCCACTATTAATAACTGCAGTAGAAGCTTCCAAGGCCGTCTGATAATATCCTTGTGCACGATCAGCAGGAATTCCAACTTCCCCCCCAGCTGTTTTTATAGGAGATGGCATTTTATTATTATAGTTTGCCAACGATCCTGCATATAAAGCAGCTCGAGCCTTTAACATTAAAGCAGCCCATTTAGTCGCTCTTGCTGCATTCGTTGTTGGCTCTACTGGTAACATATCCGCAACCGCAGAACATTCCGAAATAATATAATCATATAATTCAGCTTCTGTAGAACGAGGTATTTGCATATCTTCAATTTCCATACCCGGATATGTAAAAACTTCATCTCCAACAATTGGCATACCTCCTAGGCCACGTCCCATACAGAAATAAACCCATGCACGAAGGAAACGTGTTTCCCCTTCTAATCGTTTCTGCTCACTTTCTTCCAGAGCTGTTGTTGTCCTTATTCCAGCCAAAAACTGATTTAAATCACGGATAAACTCATAATCATAAGTTCTCCAACGATCTTCCTCGAACTCAGTACGAGTATCTGGACCTCCATCACAGCGTGCAGCCTCATCCAAAATCGTCATAGAATATGATCCATCACCATCCTTCGTTCTTTGTCCCCACTGCTTTCCTTCCATTCGACCGTAATAATTTGCCAAAACAGATTTAATCATAACTGCATCATTAAAAATCTGTTCATTTGTCAAAACATCATCTGGTTCTTGTTCCAAAAAATCCTTACAACTATTCAACGATAATGTCAGTGATGTAACCGCTGCGATAGTTAATATATATTTCAATTTCATAATTCTTAGAATTTAACATTTAAACCAATATTAATAGTACGCGTAGTAGGCGTCACTAAACCTGAATCCTTAATAACCTCCGGATCTGTACCAGGAATATTCGAAATTGTAAACAGGTTCTGTGCAGACAAATAAATACGACAATCTTGCATCCATGCCTTTTCTAACCACAACTGCGGTAAGGTGTAACCTATCTCGAAATTCTTTAGTTTGATGTAGCGAACTCTTTGAATCCAGAAATCGCTATCCCAATAATTACTATGAGAACTATTACCAATTAAAGGCATCGGATATTTCCCAGGGATTAACTCACTATTTGCATCCCAAATATCAGCCAAAGTCCAAGTATCCTCTAACATATATTGAGGCATATTACCACCATCATGGAATGGCAATTTATTTTCATAATTTGGTGCGTAAGATGATAAAGCAGAACCTGTAAAGTCCAATGCTATATCAAAGCCTTTCCAAGAAGCACTAAAGTTAATACCGTAACTCAAAATCGGGTTGAAATCACCGCTGGTATTATATCCAATTGGGCGCTTATCCATATCATTGATTACACCATCACCATTTTGATCCACATACTTGATATCTCCTGGACGTAAGGTTGTATTACCATGATCATCATTATCAATTGGCCAAGAAGCTATTTCCTCCCAACTTGTAAATTGACCATCTGACTCATACCCCCAAAAGATTTGATCATAACGATGAACTGTTCCATTTCTATATTCATCCCAAGAGTTACTATAACGTTGTTTATATCGATCCCATATATATTTACGAGATAAAGTCATATTACCTCCTATTGAATAATAGAAATCATCAACAGAATCATTCCATCGTAAACTCATATCAACACCTGTATGAACATCTGATTCCAAGTTTTCTTTTGGTAATGTAAATCCGACTTCTGAAGGTAACAATAGGTCATAACGAGAAGCAGGCAAACCTGTACGCAAACGACGGAAATAGTCAAAAGAACCACTTAAACGATTATCCAAAAATGAAACATCTAAACCTACATCCAAGATCTTTGCCTTAATCCAAGATAAAGTAGTTACAGGCAGTCCTCTTGGCTTTGAGCCTATCACATATTCACCATCAATTACTGAACCACCATTTTTATATGTATATCCAGACAAATAATCAAATGCGGCATAACCGTCCACATTATCATCACCAACCAAACCATAAGAACCACGGATCTTCAAATCACTGAAAATATCAGACACTTTCCAATCTTTCCAGAAAGATTCTTCCGAAATTCGCCAACCAACAGATGCAGAAGGGAAGAATCCCCAGCGATGCTCTGGAGGGAATTTCCAAGAACCATCATAACGTGCTGAAAACTCTACCAAATATTTATTGGCATAATCATAATTAAAACGACCTAACCATCCTAAACGAGCTTCGGTTTCATTACCTTCATCGTTGTAGGTATCCATCGTTTCATAATCTATTAAATGTAATGAATTGGCAGTTGGCACACTATGTACCCATACATTTGGAGTATTTAATTTTGAAGATTCAAAACCAACAACTGCATTTACATTATGATCACCAAATGATTTAGCATAATTCAACTGTATATTTGCTGTTAATTCTTCATTATGCCCCATCGTCCTCTCACGCCATGGATTGTTGTTTTCAAATATGACAGGATACGTATCTGTCGCTTCATCATACCCATAAAGTTTATAAGTATATTCCTGGTTATTCATAATCTGATTCGCATAATAATAGCCAAACAAAGCTTTCGCTGTTAAACCATCAAATATCTTATATTCTGCATTTAAGTTCAACTGAATTACACGCCAGTCTTTCTGATATTTTCCTGACTTCTCATAATTCAACCAACCAAAATTAGTTGCAGGATTTGTAGATGTCTGTGTCGGATAATCAGGATTATCATTAGCAAACGGTCGTTTTGTTGGTAAATTACGATAAGTACCAAATACTGGCATCCAATAATCATCCACTTCAGGAACTCCTGGATTAACAGTCGTTTCAATACGCCCGTTCATAGATGCACCAATCTTTAATTTATCATTAATTTGAGACTCAATATTCATTTGAACATTTGTACGATGGAAACCGCCATAATTAACGATCATGGCATCTTGATTCATGTGTCCCAAAGAGAAATAATAATTAATCTTGTCGGAACCTCCTGAAACATTAGCACTCGCATAATATTGAGGAGAAGTATTCCAAATAAAATCATACCAGTCAAACGGAACATACCCCTTTTCTGTACCTTGCAACCATTTGGCATAATCTTCCTGTGAATAAGTACGCGAAGCAACATTTTGAACTGTTTCAGAAGCGATATAGTGACTTAAATAAGTAGATGCATCAGCCGGTTTTGCAAACTTTGAAGGATTTTGCCATCCATAATACATATTAATACCTACTGTATTTTTTGTATTTCTTGAACCCTTCTTCGTTGTTACAACAACAACACCATTAGCTGCACGTACTCCATAAATAGAAGCGGAAGCATCTTTCAAAATAGAGATAGATTCTATATCATGAAAGTCGATATTATTAAACTGCCCTTCATCTTTTACAACGCCATCGATAACATACAACGGAGTACCCATATTACGGATCTGTACTTTGGTTGTTGCGCCCGGACGGCCATCTGTTTGACGGAAGTTAACACCTGCAATCTTTCCAGCCAAAGCAGTAGAAGCATTCGCAGCCGTTGCTTTCACCAAATCTTTTGCTCCTACTGAAGAAATTGCTCCTGTTAAAGTTGCTTTCTTTTGAGCTAAACCAAAACCAGTCACCACAACTTCATCCAAAGTTTCCGAATCTTCTTTTAAGGTAATCGTCACATTCCCCCCATCAGAAGGAGCTTTTACTTGTTGGCTAACAAAACCGATATAAGAAACTTCTAAAACAGATTGATCTGATACATCTAAGGTAAAAAGTCCATCCATATCAGAGATTGTTCCATTCGTTGTTCCTTTTTCAACAATATTGGCTCCAATAACAGGTTGACCCATAGAGTCTAAGATTTTACCTTTAATTACATTTCTTTTTTGCTGAGTACCTGAAATTTGAGCACGCGAATTAGAAGCTGAATTTATAGCTCGAGGAAGTAAAAGAACCTGATTTTGGGATATTTCATAACTTAAACCTGTTCCATCCAAAATTGTATCTAGAACCTTCCGCAATGATTCATTAGAAACATTCAAACTAACCTTCAATGACAAATCTACATTATTGGCATCGTAAAAAAATGAGCACCCGCTCACTTTTTCAATTTGACTCATCGCCTCACTTAACGAGACATCCGTCAGTTGGATCGAAATAGGTTTTACAGCTTCCATTTGTACCTCTGAAGCATATATAGCCGGAGGCAATAAAAATAAACTTAATGATAAAGGGAATCTCCATATTTTACCCTTCATCCAATAAGATAAATGATTTTTCATGACTAACTCATTAAGATTAATAATTTAATACATACTTTCAACACAAACTAATATGTTTCTCATGTTATCAAGTCTTCCTCATAGGCCTAAATTTTTATATTAAACAATTCTTCTATTTGTATCAGCACCCCTATATCATTTCAACACTATCTTCTTTGTTTTTAATAATATTTATTGCCAACACAAAAATAAAGTCGTTTAAGAAAACTATTTCCCCTAAAAGGTATTCATTTTTAACATTTAGTCTATAAAAAGTTTTGTTCAATGTCCTCCAACTAGTCAAATCACATCATTCCATAGAAAATCAAGTAAATAGAATGAATGTGAAAGATATTTTTCTATTATAATTTCAAACAAAGGACTATTTTCAGATATAAACAAAACTAATAGGTATTCAATCAGATTCCTACGAACATTAAAAACGATTCTCGTTTATTTTATTTCCCTATAATGAATGATTTAAAATATGCCGGAAATGAATAAAAAGCCGGCGGGTTTTAACTTATAGAAAAGACAAAAATTCTTTTCCAAAAAGATTCTTATTATTCTAACTTCTACGCTTGTTCAATTTATTAATTACCACAATATCTTCATCATTAAATTGATATTGAACAGGAGAAATCCGAGAAATCAAACGCAAAACTTCCTCTAAAGGCTCATCTGTCAAAGAGAACGTGAATGCCTGATCTTTGGAAACACTTTCGCCTAACAATATTTTTTTATCATACCACTTTTCCAAATATCGAACCACCTTCTCCAAAGGCAATTTATTAATACTTAACGTGTCTTTCGCCCAAAGGGATTCAAATTCCACATCTACTTTTCGAGTTTCTATACGATCTGTCTGAGGCATATAAACAGCCATTTCTCCAGGCTCAATTTTTCTTAATAGACTATCTTTTCTCACTACCACAGATCCTCTCAATAAAGAAACACACGTTCCTCCATTAACATTATCTTTCACAGTAAAAGCTGTTCCATAAACTTGAACTTCCAGATCTTTCGCTTCTACGATAAATGATTTCTTAGGATCTTTATATACATCAAAAAAAGCTTCTCCTGTCAGTCTTACTCTTCGTTCTTTTCCTTCTTCCTCAATCAAATAAACCAATGTTGAACCTTTATTTAACCAAACAACAGAACTATCAGGTAATAGTATTTTTGATTTTCCAGTAAGAGCAGTATAAACAGGAGTAACTTGCTTATTTTCTTCGTAATTATCAGTATGAAGAAAATAAGATATTCCACATATAGCTAAAAGAATCGACGCAACCCATCCCCAATGTTTCCATGGAACACTCCATAAATACACTTTCCTTTTGGAGATTCTTCCTTCCATTTTCCTCCACAAACGATCAATATCCGTCTCTGTTTGAGTATTCACCCGATAACCTAAAAGAAAGAACCAACATCTTCTTAACGAGCCATACAAATGACTAAAAGATGTGTCTTTTAACCAAAGATTAAGCTGTTGTTTTTCTGTTTCATTCAGCTCATCTTTAAAATCCTTTACCAAAAGAGTCCACGGTATATATTTACTAGAATTATTCATCTATACTTAAGATATATCAATTATCAATCTACTTTTCTAAAACTAACCTTCTTTTCTCCATTATCAGCCATATGCCGAATAAAAAAAGATTTATTATTTACTTTACCAGTTATAAACTCAGGTATATTATACGACTTCAATAATTCATCATAATAACCAATATCTTCTTGTGGAAGCAAAAATGGCTTACCAAATGTACCGTTAGAAGATACATGAACAATATATGGACGTGTATATAATCCATCACCCCTACGACTACTAAACACAACCCATCTTCCATTGGACGACCAGGAATGATAACTTTCGGTATCTTCGCTATTAGCTGGAACCGCATATTCTCCTCTGCCAGTTCTCAAGTTAATCAGGTATAAATCTGCGTCCTTATGCCAAATAGGAAAAGTCCCATAATCGGACACCGTTCCTAATAAAAAATGACCATCCGGAGAAATTCTTGGAAAAGAAAAACTCATATCTTCTCTTTCCGCATTAAACAATGTATCTATTGATTCTCCAAAACGACCCAACTCTTCATCAAAAGACACCCGACACAGATTATATTTTAATGACTGGATCGAATCAGGCATTGATCTTGCCTGTGCTGTACAAAAATAGAGAGATTTTCCATCTGGAGAGAAAGCCGGAAATGTTTCATAAGAATCTTTCGAAGCCAACCGTGAAGAAGAAATAATCATATGCTCCTTTATTTGATATACGACTACATCAGACGCTAAATCATACACTTCCACTCGTTGTGTCGGATGAAACCCCTGCGACGTTTTATTTGTCGAAAAAGCGACATAATCACCTGACGGATGCCAATAAGGATAAACCAAAGGAGAAATCGTCTCTTTTGCCTGCGTATTAACAAAATCAATAGAGTCTCCATTTACAAAAACGGTGCCACCCAATGTAGAACGCATATGAAACAAATAATGCTCCGGATTTCGTTCACAAAACGAATGACAATTTACACAATTACCCTTGGTGACTTTATTTTCTATAATAGAAGTTTCCTCAAAATTAGTTAGATTTCTCTGATAAATCCCCATTTGATTCCATATAGCATAACCAGGCTCAATTAAACGATAGGCCAAATATCCATCGATTGGATCAGCCGAAACATGAAAAGAAAAAGGTTTATAAGCAACATATATTCCTTTCTGATTAACAACCACAGTTACATTCACTTGTTTACCTTGAGCCCGTTCCAAAAACTCATGCCATTTTTTTAGAGGAATATCCGTTTGGTTATCTTTCTCACCTACAATAAGACTATCCCCATCTACTTCATATTTTACAAAAGATAAAAGAGATCCATTAACCGTAAAATTCAATGGTGCTATATTATGAGGGACAGTAATATCTTTATAATCCGGATTAATAGACACTTCTTTGTCCTGATATTGATCAATTTTATAACCAGGACTACAAGCTAATGTCATTAGGACAAATAGAACCATATAGATAATACATTTCATTTTTTCCTCCTCGATCCTTAAACAACAAATAAAACCAATACGTATTACCATGATTTTTGGCTATTTCCTCCACAAAATTAATATAGCCTCGTTTATCTGCCAAATCCTGCGCAAAAGAACCATAAGCTTGTTCCGTTGCCAAACTGACTCCCATCTTAGCCCAATTACCAGGAGAATCTTGTTCCAAAGCGACAACAGCTTGCTGCTGAGATAAAGACAATTCAGGCCAGATATCTGAATGATAATACATATCATACAACTCTCTGAAAGCGTTCAAATTTCGATTTAACAACAGAAACCCACTCAGATATTGAAACGCAAGGGTATTTTGTGGATCATTATCTATCAATTGCTTTAATGTCTGCACAAAATTAGAAGAGACTGCATAAGCACCTTGTCCCCGCAAAGACAATCTTTTCGAAGCATATTCTGAGTGACTTTCAACAGCTACATCTGTCAAATACAACCTTTGCTCAGAAGCCCAAGTCTTATAAAAAAGTGTTTTCTCCAACAAAGCTATATACTTCTCTGCTACCAGATAATTGCCACATATAATATTCGTTTCCACCAACCTCTGAAGTAATCTAACATTTCCGTTTGTACTTGTCACAAAACCTTCAAAAGCAAATTTTTGAGCCGAAGCAATATCCCCAACCTGATAACAAATATCAGAACAAATTAAAGCCGACATTAAAGAATTATCCCATGTAGCCAATAATGTTTTAACCCCATCTTGCGGATAAGAAAACATCTTATCTCCTAATTCACCTCGACAGGCCAAAGCCAAATTTAAGACATTCAAAGTTTGTACTGAGGCCAGATCATTTCTAAATGTCTTTATAATTTGTTTCCACTGATGATTTCGCAAATACCAATCACGTTCATAAGTGTATAGTTGTATCTTACTCTGCATTCTTGGAACGAAATAAAAACACATGCCTAACCAAACAGCAGAAAGAAATATACTCCATTTGAGGGGAAAATTCTTCTTCTGTAACCAATAGCTTCCTAATAGGGAAAAAAGATAAAATCCCCATATATAATATAACCAATTAACTCCTTCTGAAAATTCATAATATGCATCTGGCAAAACAATTTGTTCAACATCACCAGTCCAATGCATAAGTAAAGAAATTATTACCCAACCCAAACAACTCACCAGATATATAATCGTGATCAGAAGAGAGTACTTTAGAGACTTTGTATTTAAAACCCACTCTAAGACTACTAAACCTAACACAAACAAAAAATAGACAGAGCCTCCCAACAAATAGAGTATTGATAAAAGGGAAACACCCAATAACCAGCGATATCGTATAGAAAAAAATTTCAAATAGATTTGCCAACCTATCAAACACATCAATAGAGCTATAGTTCCCGCCAAACGATAAGACAACGATGTGTGTAATATCAAAAGCCCTGTGACAGGTAATAAAGAAATGAAATTTACCCAAAGTTTCTGTTTCCCGGAAAAATGAGATAACAAATTACCTCCAATCCACCCAATTCCGACTAACAACATAGACGTCAGGAATGCTCCACCTCCTGTTAACAAATAGAATTGTTGCAAAAAACCAGCTATATAAGAAGCTGTTCCTCCAGGAACAAAGATCGTATCCCTAGCATATTGCTCTGTCAACAAAAACAGCTGTTGTTGTTCTTGATAGAAAAAGAAATAGGCATACTGATATTGCAAGAATATCCCTATCAGTACAAATATAATTCCCCAATATATGAGACTCTTCCGCCACATTTTGTTCTTCAATTATATGCTTACTATATAAGACGCTTATATATTTCGTATCCCCCAAAGACCTAGTTTTATCCTATAGATACTTTTCATCCAAGAACTTTCTGATTTTCTTCAATGCTATTGTAATCTGGTTCTCTACAGTCTTTTCTGAAATATTCATATTTTCGGCAAGCTCCTTATTGCTTAACAAATCATATCTGCTTTTAGAAAAAATTTCACGACAACGCTCTGGCAATAAAGAAACAGCTTCTTCCAATAGATTAGATAACTCTTGTACCTCAAGAAGAGAAAAGACATCATCTTGAGCAGTATCAAAATCAGGTATCTCTTCCAAATATGTCATGTCTTTTTTAGAACGAAAATAAGAAGCTACCTTATTTCTGGCAGCCTGAAATAAATAAGCTTTTAGACTTGTCTGGATATCCAGATGTTCTCTATTTTCCCACAACGAAGTAAAGATATCCAGAACAAGTTCCTCTGCGACTTCCGGATTATGTATAAAATACTGAATAAAAGTCTTTAACGGTTCTGCATAGGAATAGAATAAACGTTTGAAAGCTTTTTGATCACTTTCTTTTAACAAATCCAACAATATATTGTCTCCATCTTTCCCCATTTGTCCCGTAAAGTTATTTTACACATTCTTCAAAAAACCTATTAAAAGAAAATCGCACAAATATAGATATTAATTTGATATCACAAGTCTATATAATGTCAGAACACACCTAATAACTGCGTAAGTTGTCGGAAACGAGGTAATATCTTTTCCTGATAAAACAGAGCCGTTTCTTCTTGAGACTGATACCTTCTTTCTACTTGGTGAAGTTGAGATATAGGTTGATAATCCGACCAAAGTCCGGTTCCTTTCAACGCCAATGCTGCCGCACCTAAAGAAGCTGCTTCCTGATCAATATTAGTCTTGACAATAGGTAAATGATATATATCTGCAAACAATTGCATCCAAAACGGACTTTTGGCACCACCACCGACAATCAACATATCTCGTGTAACCGGAGAATAGGATTGTAGTAAATCCAAAGCAACCCGTAAATTCAAAGCAATACCTTCCATGGCAGCCCGGATCAAATCCGCCCTTGTATGCCCTAACTGCAAACCGGCAAAAGCTCCACAAATAAAAGGAGAAGGTTCCAACATCGAACCACCTGCCAAACTCGGATTAAAACAAACACCATTCGACCCCGGAACAGAAGTGGCTGCCAGTTTATCCATTTGCACATAAGCATTCACCCCAGTCTCTTTCTCGTGTTGTAACAAATCCATACACAATGTATCACGCACCCAACGATAGCTGTTTCCAGCTGAGAAAATACATGTAGCAGACGTGTATAATCCCGGAATAAGATGGGCAAAAACATACGGTTTACGCTGGAAATCCAAAATTGGCTTATCGTCAATCAAAGCAATCCATGCCGAACTGCCTAATGACGTATAAATCTCACCAACCCTAATGCCACCTGCACCTAATGCCATACAAGAATTATCCACACCTCCAGCCATAACTTTCGTAGACGGATTCAAACCCGTTTCACGAGCAGCTTCTTCAGTCAAAGTTCCAATCACCGCATCCGAAGATAAGATTTCAGGGAAGAGTGAAGCATCCAACCCTGCCGCCTGTATATAATCTGCTTCATATTGCCAGGTATGCAAATTAAAGACACCGCTTCCGGATGCATAAGAAGCATCTGTACAGAGTCGGCCCGTAAACCGATAATTACAATAATCTTTCGTTCCGATTACCTGATGAATCTTCGCAAACATTTCCGGTTCATGATTCCGATACCACATGATCTTAAAGACAGAATAGCAGGCTGGAGGGAAGCCATTACCGGTATGTTCATACCAAGTCTGATAATCAATCCGGGTAAAGAAATCTTCTGCTTCCTGTGTAGCCCGCTGATCTGACCAGATAGGAGTTGTTTTCCGGAGTAATCGTCCGTCTTTCCCTATTGGAACTACCCCTAAACTGTGGCCGGAGATTGCTAAAGAAACAATTTCTTCCGGTGGAATTGAGGATTGTTTCAACAATTGGCGAGTGGAACATACCACCGCATTCCACCAGTCTTCTGGTGCTTGTTCCTGCCAATCTTTCTGCGGGAAACAAGTAGAATAAGGAATAAATACAGAAGACAAAATATTCCCGGTAACAGAAAACAGGGAGGCTTTGATACCTCCCGTTCCCAAATCGTATGCAATTACTTTCGGTTCTTTCATACCCATCCACGTTCTTCGGCTTCTTGCATAATATGAAGCGCAGATTTATATCCAATACCAAAACGGGAAACACCCATATCTCGCATCTTTAGTAATGTATCCAGTGAACGAACACCTCCAGCGACCTTCAATGGTATCGTATCACCAACCTCAACCTTAATGACTTCAATATGGTGTTCGGTAGTCGCTCCTGCCCAACCGGTTCCGGTCTTGGCAAACGAAGCACCGGCATCTCGAATGATCCGTGCTGCCATAGCAATTTCTTCATCTGTCAACAAGACTACTTCCATAATAACCTTTAAAGGTAACGGACTTACAACAGCTTTTATCTGCTCGATTTCAGCTTTTACTTCTTCTAGAAAGCCTGATTTGAGTTTACCGATATTCAATACCATGTCTATCTCATCGCATCCCTTTTCTTTCAACTGCTTAGCCTCAAATAGTTTTGTTTCCAAAGTTTCTCCACCAGAAGGGAAACCTACAATTCCACCAATTCTCAAATTCGGAATTTCTTTCCGATAAGGGAAAATCCGATCCAGCATACTCGGCATGGAAAAGATACAGATAAAAGGATATTTCCGTGTTGCCTGTAATATGTCTTCTATTTCACTCCAGGTTGATTCTGCCCGAACGGCACTAATATCAATCATGGAAGCAATTTCTTTTATCGTCATACTTATTTCTCTTTTCTTTTATTTCACTTCAATTTCTATCGAAGCAGATTCCAATCCAGATCCGCTTACTTGTACTTGCATCTTTCCTGTAGTCCCTTTTTTCCCACGAACTATTGCCAATGCCAGTCCGTTGAACGACTCCCGTTCTGCACTTTGGAACGGAGTGAATGATGTCGGATCACCATTATCCGTAGCTACCAATTCACCACAACCTGTAACTTCTACTTTCAACGGTAAACAGGCAGTCGGAACTTTTCGTCCGGATGCATCCACGATCATTGCAGTTACGAATGCCAATTCGTCTTCACTACCTATTATCGAAGCATGATCTACTGACAATTGAACCTTCTTAGCCTTTCCGGTTGTCTGGATTTCATCTTCCGCCCATTCTTTTCCATCTTTATAAGCAATGACTTTCACACTTCCCGGCTGATATACAACACTATCCCATACCAATCGGAAATCCTTGCCTTCTTCTTTCGCTTTACGTCCATAACTTTTGCCGTTGACAAACAATTCGGCTTCCGTTCCGGAGGTATAAACATGTACCGGAATAATCTGTCCTTCACGACCAGTCCAGTTCCAATGCGGTAGAATATGTGCCATCGGGAAATCCGGACGCCAATGCGACTGGTACAGATAATAACGGTCTTTCGGGAATCCGGCCAAATCGACAATACCGAAATAACTACTCCGCGAAGGTGGTTGCGTACGAGCCAATTCTGCCAACTGTTTTTCCAGTTCGGCCCGTTTCGACGGATCAGTCCGGAAGTTCAGCAGGTTGGTATTGTCTGAATTAAACGGAGTCGGCTCGCCCAGATAATCAAAACCTGTCCAAACGTATTCGCCCAATAAATGCGGATAACGGTAATTGGTAGCAAACTGAGTATCCGGATTACAACCCCAACCCGGAGCATCCACATCATAGGAAGTAATCTGGAAATCCTTACGGATTGTATCTCCTTGGAAATAGACTCCACGTGTACTCAAACAAGAAGATGTTTCCGTACCGATCGTCGGCATGTTCTTATAACGTTCATCCTGATCCCATTTAGCCTGTTCGTAGAAGAAGTAATTGACACCCATCACGTCTAATGCCATACTGGCTCCTGAAGCCCGTCCTCCATTCGGATCATTATATCCATTTGTTACCGGACGAGTCTTGTCCAATTCCTTGACGATTTCGACCAAGTGGCGTGTCATCTCCACATTCTGCTGTTCCAATACTTCATTTCCGATCGACCAGAAAACAACGGAAGGATGGTTCCAGTCACGACGTACCAAGGCTTCCAAATCTTTCTCGTGCCATTCTTCATACAATTTATTATAGTCCCATTCCCGTTTACCATGAGCCCAGGCATCGAAGGCCTCATCCATGATCAGCATACCGGTTTTGTCTGCCAAATCCAATAATTCCGGAGCAGGAGGATTATGCGACGTACGGATCGAGTTGCAACCCATCTCCCGCATAATACGGAATTGACGTTCCAACGCACTCCGGTTGAAAGCTGCTCCCAATGCACCCAAGTCGTGATGGTTACAAACACCTTTGATCTCTACCCGACGACCATTCAAGAAAAAGCCTTCACGCGAAACGCTAATTTCACGTACGCCAAACGGTGTATAGTAACGGTCTGTTTCTTCTCCATCAACTTGTACGGTCACACAAGCCATATACCGATTGGGCGATTCGATATCCCAACGCTTACAATCGTCCATTCGTTTTTGCAGGTTAACCTTTCCTGCCGACATCGCCTTCAAAGGTAAAGTCTGGTCGTCGAAACGGAGAACTCGCTTACCCAGACAATCCAACGAATCCAGTTCATAAACAGAAGTCTTTACCACAGCTTTCGCTTCCTCATTCAAATGATTTTCCACTTCCACCGTCAAGTGTAGATCAGCCGTTTTGTCCGTCAGGTTCGTAGCCTCCATCTTGGTTCCCCAATGACGGACATGTACCTGCCCTGTCTTCACCAACCAGACATGACGATAAATACCAGCTCCCGGATACCAGCGAGAATCCCATTTCTCCGTATCTGTCCGCACTGCCAACAGGTTTTCTTTCCCCACTTGGATAAACGGAGTTAAGTCCAAACGGAACGAGTTATAACCATAAGGCCATGTTCCTACATACTCCCCATTCAACCAAACCTGGGCATTCGCCATCACACCATCGAAATCCACATAGAAACGTTTTCCCTGATCTGCCTCAGCTACTGTAAAGGTTTTCCGATACCAACCGATTCCCTGAAACGGAAGACGACCCGTATTTCCCGCCAAGTCCATCCGGAACGGCCCTTTAATAGCAAAATCATGAGGGACATCCAAGGTTTCCCAGTCCGAATCATCCGTTGCCGGCTCAAACATCCCGGCAGGTTCATCTACACGCGTTCCATCTGCCTGTAAACCATACCGGATAAAACGCCAGTCATCGTCAAGCGAAACCACATCAGCCTGCCCCGACCGTTTAATAGGGCCTTTCTCTATCCTATTGTCTCCACAAGCGAGACATAAAAGCAAGGCCGCCAAGCTGCCTAATAATTGGGTTACTTTCATTTTCTTAATATGATACTTAAATCAATTCACTTATTTCGGATCATAATACTTATCCCCTTCAGCAATACTACAATTGCTCTTCATATTTTCCTCCAAGCGAACAGCATACTTACGTAATTGTCCCTGATGCTTCTCACAAGGGATTAGATCTTTCTCAATATCACCGCGCGGCGTTTCCTTCAAGCGCTTACGTCCTTCTTTCAAGATAGATACCGCTTTCTTATATTTTTCCTTATCATTCCTGATTACATCCAGACAAGGACTTTCCTCCGGACGGTCGAATGAGATCTGAGCCGGTTGAGTACGAGTCCAACTATTCAGCCGACCGAAATCAAGGCCTGTCAATTTAGAAAGTTGTTTCACTTCCTCATCTGTCAACGGACAACGTCCAGCCCAATGATCACTGAATGATGATTCATATACCGGATAATATACTCCGTTCAAATCCATCCACGTATAAAGGATCTCCTTTTCTTTCTGTGATAGACGAATACCACCGTGATCTCCATCGATAATTTCAGTCAACTTACTGGCATGACTTCCCCAAGAATAGGCTTGCTGAATTGCAGCAGGTCCGCCACCAACCAAATGAACGGCCTTCGATACATACAAATTAATGTATGCGGCGTTGAAGAACGGATTCTTATCACGCGCCAAAACCAGCTTCTTCCGATTATTACGATCGAAATCGTGGCACTTCATACAATGTTTGTCGAGAATCGGTTGTACTTCTTCCATAAAGGAGAATTTATGTGGTTCCTCACCCATCCAAGGCTGTAACTTGTTGGGTTTACGATTCAGGGCTATCGGACGCTGGCCGCCCATAGGAACCGTTGCCAAACGGTCTTCATGGCAACCGATACAACCATTTACCTCGCCCGGCATCAAAGAAACACCGCTACGCATAGACTGGATCATCTTCTTATCCTTATCGAGTAATTGGAAATAAACATGCTTACCCGCCGGAACCATAAAACTGGCAGAACCATCTTCTTCTACCGGTACTTCTCCTAAGATTTGCTTATTCTCGAAGCTATGCCAATTCATACCCGGAGCCTGTTCGCCTTCGCCAAACCAACCGCGTACTGTCCAAGTCCTTTTCTCCGGAGATTCAACCACACGCAAATATTTCACACTACCAGGCTTCACACCCGCCATGTGCGTTCCCTCATATACATTCTCCACGTAAAACTGGCCTTCTTCAGCGGTGAAGTTACGCATCATCGGAATCGAAACCGGTTTCTGGCGCGCCTCTACCAACATCGGGTCAAATAAACTCTGGTTTCCTTCCAACAATAGTTCTTCCGTTCCGTCACGGTTCACATAATAAATTCCCGATTTGGCATCTGTAATGTTCCATCCGCCCGGTTTCACCCAAATCGTTCGAGATACCAAGAAGTTATTCTCATCCAAAGGAAAAGGATCTTCATAAAACGTACCTACACTTTTAAAGGAATCCAAGTTTCCGTTTCCTACCCACTTCGCTGATTCCTTTGGCCAAATATCCACCAAAGCGGCTTCATTATCCACACCTTTTCGCCGATCGATAATGGCCATCGCACCCCAAGGCCGTTCGTGACAAGAAGTGAATGTACATACAACCAAGTCTGAATTCGGGATCTGTCGCCCATCAATCACACCACCCGGCGAAGCAGTATTGTTTCCATAATAGATCGCATGCTTCGTTCCATCCGGATTCACAACCCATAATCCTTGCGCATCGCCGAAGTTACGGTCCACATATTCCCAACGATCGTATAAGACACGACCATCACTCAACAAAGAGGCATGACCTTCAAACAAGGTACTCACACCTATCTGTGTAATATTCGCTCCATCCGCTTCCATCCGGAATAGATTTCCCATGATATGACGGTTACACATACAGTATTTAGGCTGACGGGTAGAAGTAAAGATAATATTCCCATCCGGTAAATAAATCGGATCAATATCCGATACTCCTTCCGCAAATGTCAATTGCCGCAAACCCGAACCATCCATGTTCATCTCATACAAATGATAAGAATCTTTTGGATGCTGACGCATTGAAAATAAGACCTTCTGTCCGTTAAACGAAATTTCCGGATCACGCACAACGCCTTCAGTTGTTTCTATCAATGTTCGGATTTTACCGGAATCCACATCATATACACGCATCGCTCCACCCGGAGCAAAACTCGCCTCATTAATCTCACCCGGCTGAAATAAAGTGGCCGTATTGTGATGATCCGGAGCATACTGCTCACGTTCGATATACAGGATTTGTTTTCCCTTCAAGGCTTCACGTGCCTTTTGTGAAAGGACAATCTGCTTGGCCGGCAATCCATTGGAAAAAGTCTGTGCCATAACGGGAAAAACGCCCGACGCACATACCGCCAAACAACACGATAAGAATAACGAATGTTTCATGGTAGTTCTCCTATAATACTTTATTCAATACTTCGATAATATCCTCTTGTGAAACCGGTGGATTACAAGCCAAATAGCCGTCACTGCCAAAGCTTATCTTCACCACTTGCTGTACGATCAAGGGTATATCCGGATTCTTCACCTGCATATCTGTCAATGACAATGGCGTACCAATCCGTTTCAAGAACGCCTTGAAGCTTGTTATACCTTCACGAATCACTTCTTCCTGACTTTTTCCATCCGGGCTGATTCCCATCACATGCGTGGCAAAACGGGAATAAATATCTTTCTTCCGAGGATACATTACTTCCATCCAAGCGGGCATCAATATCGCCAAAGAAGCTCCATGAGGAACCTTATACAAAGCGGTCAAAACATGTCCGACCTGATGAATCGGAGTCCAGGCATCTCCCGGAGAAGCCCAACCATTGATTGCACAAGTAGCAGCCCACTGCAAATGTGAACGAGCTGATATATTCTTCGGATCGGCTAATACCTTATCTATATTATCCATAACCGTCCGCATTACTCCTTCCTGGAAATAATGCTGCAAATCACTGTCATCCTCTCCATTCAGATAAATTTCCAACACATGGGAAATTGTATCGGCTGCCGCACACGCCGTCTGGAACGGAGGCAACGAAACTGTCAATTCCGGATCAATAATGGAAGTCTTCGGATAAAGACAAGGAGCCCAAATATACGATTTCTCCTGTAATGCCCGATTACTTACTACCGCGCATAAATTCATCTCACTACCAGTAGCCGGTAAAGTAGGAATCATCATGGTTGGCAACGATTTCTCCGGGGGAATTGCTGATACGACACTATGCCGACTATACACCATCTGCCATAAATCGCCCTTATAATAGACTCCGGCAGCAATTGCTTTCGCTGCATCCATGGCACTTCCTCCACCTACACCAATCACCAAATCGATCTCTTGTTTACGACATAAGTCCACACCGGTAGCAACCACCGTAATTTCCGGATTTTCTTCTATCTCATAAAAAGAATAAACCGACAATCCTTCTTTCGTCAATAATTCCTCTATCCGTTCCAACAAAGGCTTTAGAAATGATAACTCTTTATAAGAGACCAAACAAACCTTAGTTCCTAATTTCTTGGCTTCTTCACCACAACGGCTGACTTCTCCAGCTCCAAATATCACACGTACCGGATTATAATACTCAAAGTTTTTCATCTTGACATACATTTATTCTTATTCTACATTTATTCGGCATATCCCAATTTCAAAGAGATCAAATCAGATGCTTCCTGCAATTTTCTAGCCACTTCCGGAAAATCCTCTTTTCGTAAACGCCCTGACGGGCCAGATGTCCATAATGCAGCAATCAACATACCAAACTGATTAAAGATTGGCGTCGCTACACAATGTACACCAGCCATCTCTTCTTCCTGATCCAAAGCATAACCCAACGACCGCACTTCTTCTATTTCTTGTAACATCGCTTCCTTCGAAGCAATCGTCCGTTCATTATACACTTGAAAATCGATCGAATCAAGTAATTGTTCTTGTAATATCTTATTCTTTGTATAAGCCAAGAATATTTTACCCGGTGCCGAAGAATGCAGGTTGAAACTATTTCCCGAACGAAGTAAGAAAGTAAAATTATGAGAACCGATCACCTGTTCTAATAGGACAACCCGGTTATTCATCAAAATACCTAACATAACGCTTTCTTTAATTTCATCCCGTAAAGCCTGCATGACAGGAAGTGACAGTTCCACCAGATTGGCTTCACCCAAAGCCTTCAATCCCAATCCTAACAACTTCTTCGTTAGATGATACCTCGCATTTGTTTCATTCTTACTCACATATCCCATCTGCTGTAAAGAACCTAATAAACGATACACGGTTGTCTTCGACAAACCCATAGCTTGCGTAATCTCAAGCATAGTAATTCCTTCCGGATAATGAGTCATTATCTCCAACATATCAAAACCTTTCTTCAACATCGGAATTGCATAGTTGAATTCAGCTGCAGAGTTATTCTCACCATTCATGATACTAGTTTCAAATATGAATACATGGTTTATTATCTGCAAATATAGGAAATATTGGATATAAATTAAGATATATACAACTTTTAACCATTAAAATAAGATAAGAAAATAAATGTTTCCCCCAATAAACTAGAATACCTCATTCTAGCAAGCTAGGACAAGGTATTCTAAGTAGTTAAACTATCCATTCTAAACTTTCAAATCAAATAAATCATTATTTACGAGATATCTAAGCAAATTATAAAATAATATACTTTCATAGATATTGAATGTAATAAATTCGTATAATACATTCCATTAATGATCCTATTCATTTCGAATTAGTCATAATTCTCTTATTTATTTTTACGATTGCGTTTTCGCATCATCATGACATTACTTAAAACATAACAAAAATAAGTTTCATTTCTCATAAAAACTATTTTCAAAATCTAGTTCTTCCATTCTCAACCTGGCTCTTTAATAAATCAGATAATTCTTCGGCTATATCAGGATATTTATTTATCAAATTATTAGTTTCAAAAGGATCTTCTTTTACATTATATAAATTATCTTTAAAATAGACCCAATCTTTTTTACGTATTCCCAATTGACCGTTATAATGTTGCATTAACAATGTTTCCCGAACCTCCGTCGTGTCTCCAAAAATTATAGGCAAAATACTGAAACTATCTTCTCCCATATCATTACCCATCTGATATCCTGTTAATTCAGCTAAAGTTGCCATCATATCTATAGAACAAACCAAATTATGATTTTCAACACCCTGTGCTACTTTTCTTGGCCAAGAAATAATGAATGGGACTCTATGCCCTCCTTCAAATAAAGACGTTTTAAATCCTTTCAAATTTCCACAACTTTTATGTCCAAAATCAGTTTCAAAAGGAGCACCATAAATACCGTCTTTATGTCCATCTGTACCTACTTGGATTGCTCCATTATCACTTGTAAAAACAATCAGTGTATTATCATAAATATTCAACGCCTTAAGAGCTGATACAACTCTACCAACCACCCAGTCTAACATCTGAACATGATCTCCTCTATCACCTGCCAAACTTGTTCCTTTCATAAAATCAGGAACATTACTTGGTAAATGAGGTGCCTCTGGTGTTAAATGGATATAAAAAGGTTGGTTTTTATTTTCTTTCACATGCCTCTGTATAAAAGCAACTGCTTTTTCTGCATAAATACTATCAACTAAATCTTTCTGCCAATCTTCTGCAATTAATCTTGGGCCTAAATCATGAGTCTCATGCCAACGAATCATATGTTCTGGTATTGGCATTTTTTCCTTTTGATATAAATGATAATCTATTTCTTTTAATTTACTTTGAATCTTATGATTTTCAACAAATACTATTGGATGTAAATTATGAGCAGCAGCAGTAACAAAAGAATAATCAAATCCTAAATCTTTAGGTCCTCTACCTAAATATCCTTTGCTATAGTCAACAGGCTCGTTATCTTCCCAGCCCAAATGCCACTTTCCAATATGCGCAGTATGATAGCCTTTTTCTTTCATCATATTCCCAATTGTTTTTCGACCCGGCTCTATCAAACTTCTTGTATATCCACACCACAAGACCTCTTTCTTCAATCGTCCTCTCCAACAATATCGCCCCGTTAATACACCATAACGCGTTGGAGTACTAACAGATGCGGGACTATGAGCATCAGTAAAACGAATTCCATCTTTTGCTAGTAAATCTATATTAGGAGTATGAATCTTGGTTGCACCATAACAAGACAAATCACCATACCCTAAATCATCTGCCATAATATAAATAATATTAGGTAATCGTTCTACTTCTTGTTTAGAATCTTGACAAGCTACAAACAAACTTGATGTTAACAATAATGGATATATAACTACTTTTTTCATACAACTCTATATTTAAAACAGTATCTCTAGTTATAAATAGTTATGCTTAGAGATACTGCCATTTTTTATAAATTAATAACCTGGATTTTGTACTAATTGTGGATTCACATCTATTTCAGATTGAGGGAAAGGCCACAAATAATGATGAGATTCAAACTTGCAAGTTCCCGCAATAGATTGAAATCCATTCATAACTTCTTCTGCTATATGCCAACGATGTAAGTCAAATAAACGGAAACCTTCAAAAGCTAATTCAAAACGACGTTCTTGTCTTAACTGGTCTCTATTCAATGTTCCCTGAATAGTAGTTAAGCCAGCTCTTTCTCTAATCCGATTGAAGCTCGTAATAGCCAAAGGATCTGTTGTTACTCCACCTCCTTTTTCTACCATTGCCTCTATATACATTAGTAATACTTCCGTATAACGCAACAAAACTACATTATCATCTGTTGATAAGTCATATGGGTTTACGGTGTATTTATCAGGATTTGTCTTATCAAAAAATTTAACGCAACCATAACCTGTCTGTGTCGTATTAGTAGGAGTAAACCAGGTATTATCCGTTGGTCTTTGATAAGCCCCATCCTTTGCCTTATAATACCAAAATTCCACACGTTTATCATTCGCCTCATGAGCCAAAATAAAAGACTCATAAGGAGTCAACCCACTCCAATAAAAACCTTCAATTTCTATTCCATAGTTTTGTTTGGCATCAGGAGACTGATACTCTACAGCAAATAAAATTTCTCGACAATCATTTTGCCCCAAACGTTTAATAAATATCGGATCCCACGAAGAAGCAAATGCTACATTACCTCTTTCTTCTGATGCTATTATTTCAGCAGTTAACTGCTTAACGACATCCCATTTACCTTCAAATAAAGCAACTCTCGCTTTTAAAGCTCTTGCTGTATTCTTTACTACATGCCCTAAATATGGTGTATCAGATAAATTTTCAATAGCAAAATCCAAATCAGCATTAATATAAGCCAATGATTCTTCTTTTGTTTTTTGTTGAATTTTGCTGTCAGCAACAATTGGAACTTTATCATAAATAACAACTCCTCCAAATCGTTGAACTAATTCAAATAAATAGTAAGCTTTTAAAAATTTAGCTTCTGCTAAAAGTACATTCGCTTCTTCTTCTGAATATCCTAATTCATCTTTAATCTGATTAAAATTATCAAGGAATATATAACAAGCTGTTACACCTTTGTACATACCATTATATATATCGGAAACTATACCTCCTGTACTTGGATTTAAAATTCCTATTTTTATATTTGATATAGAAGAATGTTCAGTTTGCCAACAATAACCATTATCTGTTAACTCATCCAAATAAGGTTTTAGTTGTGATAAATAATTACTTGATTTCAAATGTTTATAACATCCAGCCAAAGACAAATTTACATCATTTTTCGACTTCCAAAATGTTTCAGAAGATACTTTATCTTTCGGATAGGTATCCAGTAAATCTGAGCAAGATGAAAATATGCCCATGACACCTATTATCATATATATAAAACAATTCTTTTTCATAAATACATTCATCTTAAAATTTAACATCTAAACCTATTGAGTAAGTTTTCAACTGAGGAAATACTGCATGACGCCCATCTCCACTTCGTTCCGGATCCATGTGGGGATAGTCGGTAAAAGTCAATAAGTTTTCTCCTGAAAAATATAATCTAAGAGAAGATAAACCAAGTTTAGAAATTAAATTCTTATCGAAATTATAACCCAATTGTAAATTTTTCAATCTTAAATAAGATGCATCTCGCAAAAAATAAGTAGAACGTATAGCATCTGATTTATAGTAAGAAAATCCTCCATATAAAGCAGGAATATTCGTATCAGTATTTTCAGGTGTCCAAGCATCTCTAAAATCTACGGTTGGAGGCCCTCCTTGTGAGAATGGTTCTATAATATACTGTGTTGTATATATTTTCCTACCTGCAACACCTTGGAAAAAGGCTGATAAATCAAAATTCTTATAACCCATATTTAAATTAAAAGAATAAAGCATTTTAGGATGTTTTCCTGAAACGACAATTCGGTCATCTCCATCTATTACCCCATCATTATTTTGGTCCTTCAATTTCAGATCTCCCGGTTGTACATTATAGGGATGTTTAGCTGAATTAGTTATTTCCTCTTCAGATTGGAACAATCCTATCCATTCATACATATAATGTTCACCATAAGGTAAGCCAACTTCATTGATATAGTTTCCATAACTAGGAGCCATCAATTCCAAGACTTTATTCTTATTAAAAGTCGCCATAAAACTTGCGCCATAAGTAAAGTCTCCTAATTGATTTTGATGTCCAATTTGAATTTCAACACCACGGTTTCTTAACTTTCCATAATTAACAGTTGGTGCAGCCAAGCCAACACTAGCCGGTATCGGAGCTTCATTTAGAATCCCAGAAGTAATCTTATTATACCAATCAAAAGTCATATAAAAGCGATTATTCCATAAATTTAAATCCACCCCAATATCTGTGATAGCCGTTTCCTCCCATGTTAATGTCTTATCTGTTAATTTTGTTTGAATCATGGCCTGAATCATATCTCCTCCAATCACAACATTCGAGGCTTCATAAACATCATGGTAAACATAATTACCAATAGATTGATTTCCTAATTTACCCCAAGAAGCTCGAAGTTTTAAGTTATTCAACCATAACAAATTATCCTTAATAAAACACTCTTCCGAAATACGCCATGCCCCTGAAAAAGATGGGAATAACCCCCATCGGTTATCTTTATAAATCCTAGACGTACCGTCATATCTGAAATTAGCCTCCAACAAATACTTACTATCATAGGCATAATTTACTCGACCAAAGAAAGAAGATAGTCCCCACTCAGATGAGTTACCACTCATTTTTTGATCCAATGGAGAACCACCATCTATTTCTTCAATCACATAAGAAGGAAACCATCTTCTTTGTGCACTTAACGATCTTGATTTATAGGATTCCTGATTATAACCCATTAAAACACTAATATCATGCTTTCCTACATTTAAATTATAGTTTAATGTCGAATACAATGTCAATATCTGATCTTTAGAAAAAGCATCCTTCACCCCAGAATCTGTAGTTGGTTCAAACTTTGAGCCTATTGTATAATCCTCTTCACCTTCTAATTTATGATAATAATAACCTTCGCCATCATTAGGTTGCATAGTTTTAGTAAAACTATCCGAATAAGATATTGCAGCTTTTGAATTCCACATTAAAGACATATTATCCTTTTTCAATAACTCTATATCCAAATAAGCCTGCGCATCCCAACGCCACTTTTCAGTTCGACTACTTGTTTCATTCGCAATATAAATTGGATTTCTATTAACGAATTCACCAGCCTCACTTATTGGTAAATCCGTATAAGTATACCGTCCACTTCCATCGGGTAAATAGGGCATATACATAGGTCTTTGTTGAACAATTTGTAATAAAACAGCATCTTGTTGAAATGCAGGAGCTTTCACATTACCATTATAAAAGGCAATCTTACCTCCCAATTTTACACGTTCATGTAATTTAGCTTCTACATTACTCCGCCCCGTAAATCTCTCATAACCATGTCCGGGTAAAATTCCATCCTGATTCATATACGAGAAATTCACATTATACAACAATTTTTCTGTTCCCCCTGAGGCTGTTATGTTATGATTATGAATAAAACCTGTTTTAAATGTCTCGTCTATCCAATTGTAATCCGGATATAACAATTTATTGCGATTAGGATCTCGATAGAGATCGATATACTCTTCACTATATTTTCTCTTACCTGGAGTACGATCAGCCATAATATTATACATTTCCATATATTCAACCGAACTAGTAATCAAATCCGGTAAAACAATTGCCTGTTGCCAACCCGTATTTACATGATAAGAAATTTGCATCTTACCTTGCTTACCATTTTTTGTGGTAACTAAAATAACGCCATTCGCTGCTCTTGCTCCATAAATAGCAGCAGATGCAGCATCTTTCAACACAGAAATAGATTCTATCTCATTAGGAGATAAAGAAGACAAATCACCCGCAACCCCATCAACCAATATCATTGGAGCAGTTCCAGCTGAACTAAATGTACCCATACCACGAAGTTGCATAGATGTACCCTCAGCACCTGGTTGACCTGTATTCTGAGTTACTTGAAGTCCTGGAACTTGACCTTGTAACAAAGATGAAACATTAGTTGTTGGACGTTCACTTAATGCTTTATTATCTACAGTAGCCACAGACCCAGTTAAATTTACTTTCTTCTGTGTTCCATACCCAACAACTACCAACTCATCTAATGCTTCCGAGTCTTCTTTCAACGATATTGATAACTTTGTCTGATTACCAACTTTTATCTCTTGACTTGCAAACCCGATATAAGAAATAACCAATGTTGCATCTTTATCCACATCCAAAGAGAACTTACCGTCCATATCTGTAATGGTTCCACTCGTTGTGCCCTTTACCATGATATTTGCTCCAATTACTGGCATACCGGTCGGATCCAACACAACACCTGTAACCGTATTCTTTTTCTGTTGTACAACAGCTACAACGGGAGCGACTTCTGTCACTTCTTTTCGCTTTGAAAGAAGTATCTGCCGATCATTGATGGTATACATAACATCTGTATTCTTGAATAACTGTTCCAAGATACTTTCCACCCGTTGATCTTTCAGATTAACAGATACTTTCCTATTTACATCAATTGTTTCATCTAAATAGAAAATGATAAATTCGCTATGTTGTTCGATATAATCAAATACTTCCTTGACGGATTGATCTTGAACGGAGATCGTGAAGGTCGTTTTTTGTGAATAACTTTCTGTTGCAAAACCTGCCTCCACTCCAAGTATTAGACATAATGTACTTAGCTTCAATGCTCTAAATATTTTTGGTTTTAAATAGATATTCATATCTTTGTATTGATTTTACAGTTAATACTTTTATTAGCGTAAATGTTTCTTCGGGCCGATCAATATGGGGGTATTGTTCGGCCTACTTTTTTGGTATTAGATTGTTCTTATTTCATAGGCATTTCAATTTAAAGGTTCATACTTAATAATTATTTGTTCATGATCATGTTCTACTTTAATTGGAGCCGCTTTGGATAAATTCTCCAAAACATCGTCTACATGTTCTGTCAAATCCAATTTACCACTGCAGTTTAAAGCTCCTACTTTTTCATCACACACAATGGATACTGCATAATAGCGAGACAAACGCTTGAAAAGAACAGATAATTGCTGACCAGCAAATTGATAATACCCGTTTTTCCAAGAGATATAATCTGTGGCATCCACCTCTTTTATGGAAGTTTCTTCCGTTTGTTTATCATATTCATATAATTCGTTTGGAGCCAATACTTCTGCCGTATGTGCCTGCGACTGTACTTCCACTTTCCCATTTACCAAGACAACCTGTTGCTGATTATCTTCTGGATAAGCACAAACATTGAAACTGGTTCCTAATACCCGAACTGACATTTGTTCGGTCTTTACATAAAATGGTTTGTCAGGATTCCGTGTTACCTCCAGATAAACTTCGCCATCCACATAGATTTCTCTTTTATCTCCTTTAAATAAATGTGGATATACAACTTTAGTCGACGAATTAACCCAAAGCTTTGTTCCATCTGATAAGGTTAAATAAGAACGTTTTCCTGCCGGAACAATCAACTTATTCAATTGGACTTCATCTTCGTTCTTATGCTGGACGGATTGTTTCCGTACACTTTCTGAATTGACGCGTACTTCACCTTTTTCATCATAAGAAATTTGACTTTCCTCTTCGGAAATCAATACTTTCTCCTCATTCGAGAAGACTAACTGAACTTCATCTTGTTCCTTTTCCGCCGGTAGATCAGCAATGATCGTTTGATAATCAATTTCTTTTTCTGGTAATAAATAAGGTATTGTCAAGGCTAGAACAAGAATAGCCGCAACGGCTGCCGCCACACCATACCGGAATAGCTGGAATCGTTTCTTTTGCTGATTTTCCCGTTGAATCTTATTCCAAAGGTCCGATACTTCCGATGCCGGAAGAAGTGGACGGCTTACATCTTGCCGGAAACGGTTCATGAGTATACGAGCCATCCGTATTTCTTTTGCCAACGACAAATCTGTCCGTTCCAAATCCAACCAAAAAAGACGTGTTTCTTCCGTTGGATGCAATTCGGAATGGATGAAGAAGTCATCATTCAACAATTGTTCTGCGGTATATCCGGTATAGTTCTTATTCATTTTTTATCCTGCTTTACCTATAAGAGTAAGACACCGGATTTTTATACTCAGTAAAAAGGAACTTTTTTCAAAAATCAATAAAAAATTTTTCCGGATAAACAAAACACAGAAATAAGAACAAATCTCCGCACGCTTCGCGTATTTTTTTCAGGGAACGCTGAATCAAGTTTTGGGCCGACTGATAATTCAAATCCATCAGTCGGCATATATCTTCCATAGGTAACTCTTGGACAAAACGGTAATACATAATTTCTTTCTGACGAGGCGTCAGAACTGAAAGCATCTTTTGTACCTGATGAGTTTCATTATGCAAGGATTCGTCTTCAATAAATTGGTCTTCCACACTCATTTCAGCAAGGAAAGGAATCTCTTCCTCTATGGAATCATACTTTTGGCTACGCAGTAAACTCCTACAAATATTATGCTTCAAGGAAACCAGCAAGTAGGTTTTAACTTGACAGGATACTTCTAAATGGCTCCGATTGGCATACAGATAGACAAATAGATCCTGAATGCAGTCTTTCACCAACTCTGTATCCGAAGTAAAGCACAGCCCATATTGATACAGGTCTTGTACGTATTCTTCGTAAAGACTAGCATAAGCGTTATCATCACCTGCTATAAACCGATTCCACTTTTCTATAGGCTCCATGTCTGCATTCCTATATTCCTTGGGTATTTATTTGCAAAAATAGATATATTTTCCTAAAAAACAACTTACCCATAAAACCCTGATCTCCATATCCAACTTATCAAACAAGTTAGTATTTATTTTCTTTCCTGCCTAAACACCAGAAACTCATCTTTATACAATAGAAAACTCATAAAAAGCATACGATATATTATTTGATTCACAAATGTGAATTAAATAAATCATATATATGAATTAATTGAATCACAATTATGAATTGATTAATTCACATTGGTGAATTAATTAGTTTATTAGGAATAAATGAAGAAAAGACAGGACTAAAACAGTAAAAACAAAAAAGTCATACTTTATTTCCTTCCGTATTCTGAAAGGAATAAAGCATGACTTCAATATGCTTTCAATGAATTTATTCTGTTTCGTCGGGTAAATAGAATTCAAAATCGGCATCATGATCGCATGTCAATGTACCGTCTTTGAACACCAACTGGGCCACTTGGATAGACGAACGACGCAAGTCGTATGGCAAAACACCGTTTTCACCCAAAGGCGCCTCGTTATGACTGGTTCGTCCCGGATGCGTGAAATAAAAGATATAAGCCCGATGATTGGTAACAACCACATCGGCATGAGCCCCACTGGGTGTATCTTCCGGTCTCGAACTTGCTTCTCCTAAAATCAAGCCTTGTTTTTCCCATTTATCCAAGTCTTTGGAACGATAGATGCGAAGGCCTTTCCATTCGTCCGTCAACATCCAGAAGTATCCACGGAAACGGAATACTTTAGGTCCTTCGTGAGCATCACCGTCGATAACGACCTTCGAAGCCGACCAGTCATGTAAATTCTTGCTTTCCGCCATCAAGGTATGCGATCCTGCCGCTTCATCCTTGTACCACATACGCCAACGACCATCCGGCTTCTGATAAACCGTTGCATCGATCACCGAATTGGACGATAATTTCAACGGACCTACACATTTCCAATCCCACAAATTACGACTGGTATAATGTACAATCTGTTTGTCTCCACCCCAATGACTACGAACGCCACGGATATAAGCCACAAACATGTGGTATTCACCATCCCGATAAACCACTTCAGGAGCCCAGAAT
>OHPI01000302.1_pt1 | contig 36881 bp, 40 predicted proteins | sample 1577651 | NCBI WGS metagenome assembly OHPI01 (sample SAMEA3879578, study PRJEB24766) | human gut metagenome | biome: human-associated habitat; feature: feces | place: USA | collected 1985/1987
TTTAAAAGCCGATGGAATTTACTCTTACACTGGAATTTACTTTTTCAAGTCAGCAAAGTTATTTATTTTTTATGCAGTTAATAGGATGAATAAAAATAATGCGCATAAAAAATGAATAATGTTATTGACAAAGTACGCAACAGAGAATATAATGACATTATAGAACGCATAAATTATAAATAATCAGATTCAATATTTATGCGATAATACCAGGAAGGGAGGTGCTGATATGCAACAGATACATGAGGGAAAACCGTTGTACGTCGGAGTGGACACGGTAGCATATGACTTTGGTGTAAGTCGAGCAAAAGCCTATGCAATTATCAAGGATCTCAATATGGAATTGAAAAAAGAAAATCCAAGAGCCATTGTTGTGGCAGGAAAAGTCAACCGCATTTTTTATGAAGAATGTGCAGGAATTAGACGATAAGTTGCTGAAAAGATGCAAGGAGGTGGAGCGATTGGCGGTATTTCGAGATACATGGGATGGTTATAACGGAAAGGCGTGGCGTGTACAACTGCGTTATATCGACTGGCAGGGAAAAAAGAGACAGCATACCAAAAGAGGTTTTCGAAGTAAAAAGGAAGCACAGGAGTATGAGCGTGAGTTTACAGCCAAAAAGAGCAGAGACATCAATATGGGATTTGCAACATTTGTAAATTTGTATTTGGAGGAAATAAAACCACAAATTCGGATTACTACATACGAAACAAAGATTCACATTGTGAAGACACATATTTTGCCGTATTTCTCGGAAAAGAATTTGTCTGAGATTGAGGCAACGGATATTTTGAGATGGCAGAATGAAATGCTGCAAAAGAGAGATGAGAATGGACGAGGCTACTCAAATACTTATTTGAGAACTGTAAACACGCAGTTGTCAGCAATCTTCAATCATGCAGTAAGATATTATGGCTTGGCGGAGAATCCATGTAAGCGGTGCAAAAAGATAGGAAAATCCAATGCAGGAGAAATGTTTTTTTGGACGAAGGATGAGTATTTGAGATTTGCCGAGGAAATGAAAACAAAACCGATTTCCTATTATGCGTTTGAAATCCTTTACTGGACAGGAGTCCGTGTTTCGGAATTGCTGGCACTTACTCCGGCGGACTTTGATTTTGAAAATCGGAAGATGGTGATCAATAAGCAGCTTCAGGTAGTTCATGGAGAAAAGAAAATAATGCCGCCGAAGACGGAAAAAGGAAACCGAATCATAGATCTGCCGGATTTTTTGTGTGATGAAATTGAAGATTTGCTGGGAATGCTTTATAAACCGGATAAGGACATGCGAATTTTCAATATCACCAAAAGTTATCTTCATCATGAAATGGATCGTGGAGCGAAGGCAAGTGGCGTAAAGCGAATTCGAATTCATGATTTGAGACATAGTGCCTGTGCAGCGTTGATTGAACTTGGATTTTCGCCGGTTCAGATAGCAGAGAGGCTGGGGCATGAATCAGAAACAGTTACGATGCGGTATGCACATTTGTATCCATCGGTGCAAAAAGATATGGCAGATAAACTGAGTGCGATGCGAAAAGGAAGTGAAAATCATGACAGATAAAATATATAGGAGAACAACACAGTCATCCCCTATATTGAAAAGTAACGATGGGAAAAAGGCAAGAAAACGAAATGTTATTTTGAATTTTCGTGTAACAGAACAGGAAAGGAATTTGATTGAAAAAAGGATAGAACTGTCTGGTCTAAAGAAATCAGATTACTTTATTGAAAGTTGTCTGTATCAGAAAATTCTAATAAAGGGTAACATTCGTACTTCGGATAAGATGAAGGAACAACTGGCGAGGATTGCAGATGCTTTGAAAGAATCCGAAGAAGAGGATTTTTCCGACGTGTTATCTGGAGAAGATGTAATTGCTGTGAAAACGATACTTGAAATGCTTACGAAAATTGCTCAAAAGAAGGGAGGTGAAAGCTGATATGAATGAGACAAACTTGAAAATAATCAATATGTCGGATGTTGAGTCGAAAGAAATATCGTGGCTCTGGTATCCATTTATCCCATATGGCAAACTAACAATTATTCAGGGTGATCCCGGAGAGGGAAAAACTACACTCGTATTGAACATTGCGGCAGTTCTTTCCAAAGGACAGGGGCTGGATGAACATATGAAACCGGAACAGCCACTGCATATTATTTACCAGACGGCAGAAGATGGCTTGGCTGATACTGTAAAGCCGAGACTTGAAAAGGCACAGGCTGACTGCAATAACATTTTTGTGATTGACGAAACGGATGTATCTCTTAGTATGCTGGATGAACGAATTGAGCAGGCAATTTTGAAGGAAAAAGCAAAGCTTATGATTCTGGATCCGATACAAGCATATCTTGGCGCCAAAATGGATATGAATCGTGCAAATGAAGCAAGAGATATGACAAAACATCTGGGGCAGGTGGCAGAACGGACCGGCTGTGCTATTGTTTTAATCGGTCACATGAATAAAAATGCCGGCGGGAAAGTTGCCTATCGAGGAATGGGTTCCATTGATTTCTTTGCTGTCGCGAGAAGCGTGTTGCTGGTTGGCAGGGTAAAGGGACAGGAAAACCGGCGTGCCATGATACAGATAAAAAATAATCTGGCAGAACGAGGGCATGCCAAGTCCTTTGTTCTGACGGATGGAGTATTTACATGGAAAGGTGATTACGACATAACCGAGGATGAACTGGCTGGCGGATTTGCACCAAAAACCAGCAAGCAGGAAGAGGCAAAAGATTTGTTGGTTTCTTTAAGCTGCACTACAAAAGAAGCAGCAGTATCTCAGATACAGGAAAAAGCAAGAGACAGAGGCATTTCCTGGCGTACGATGGAAATGGTTAAAAAGGAACTGCAAATAAAATCCAAAAAGGTAAATAATGCCTGGTATTGGATTTTAGATAGTAAATATTTTTAGTCGCAAGGCAACAACGCAACAATACAAGCCATAGGAAAATACGGTGTTGCAATCGAAGATTTTGAGAAATCAACACCGCAAAAGCCATTGTCCTGCATTGTTGCGTTGTTGTGTTTTGCTGGCAGAAAAATAACCAGAGAAAGGAAAAAATATGGAGAAAAAGAAAAATGTTACAATCCCGGAAGAATTATTTATAGATTTAGTGAAATATTTTCTGGCAGATATTCGATGGGATGAGGATAGGATACGATCACGATTGCAGGAGAAACTGGAAGCAATGGTGAAACGGGAACTGTATACCCGATATAAGACGGCTGGAACGCCAGAGGAAAGAGAGAAGGCAAGACAGGAGTATTTAGAGAAAGTCGGTATACCGGAGAACTTCAGATGGTGATTTTGGCCTATCTGTGATTACAATCTCGTGGCACGAGATTGTATGTACGGCGAAGTAAAAAAGGGTTCAAGGGAGTTTTCCCTTGCAAGGACATCCAAGGATAATCCTTTGATGTGCATCCGTGTGGACACAGGATGCGTATCTTGCAAGGCATAAAAGAACAAGAAAAATGTGCATTTTATGTGCTATAAATATACATTGAAATTGATGAAAAATGGGACAAAAATGGTATGTTTGGACATGATGTCCAGACATGACAGGGAAAAACAACGGTATTTTTGCGTTTGGACAAATTGTCCAAACGTGAGAGCAAAGAAAATAATTTGTGTTTGGACATGATGTCCAAACGGTAACAGATAATTTGACATTTTACACGAGTACAGCCAAAAGAAACGGGGGAATAAAAGTGAATGGATTGACAGACTATCAGAACCGGCAGATGGAAAAGATGCTGAAATTTCTGCGTGGCATAGATTTGTCGCAGGAAGAAATCCAGATGTTGATATGGTTGGCAGGGTGGGAAGAAAGTACGATTGATACTTTTTTGTCGATAATGGATAAAGCGGTGAAAGTAAGCAGTAAACAGACTTTTCAGAAATGCTGAAAAAGGGACTTTGTACAAATATGCAAATATGGAGGTGTGCTAAAAAAATATTTTGACATTATCATTGAATACGTTTATAATTTTGATATAAAGAGTTGTTATGACAGTTATCAGGAGGAATAGCAAATGACAATAGCAGAACAGATTAAAGTGTTATGCGTAAGGTGCAGCGTGAGCGAAGCAGAGCTTGCTAGACGACTTGGTAAATCGCCTCAAAGTTTTAATTCCAAAATGAAGCGTGAAAGTTTTACGGTGGATGATTTGGACAAAATTGCAGAGGTGCTTGGCGCTCAATTTAGCAGAGAATTTATTTTGGCAAATGGAGAAAAAATTTGATGGTAGATATAGTGAAAGAGTTTAGAATGGGAGAGTTGTTTTGCGGACCAGGTGGTTTAGCACTAGGTGCGACAACAGCAGAAATTGAAGATCCAGAATATAAGATTATACATAAATGGGCAAATGATTATGATCAGGATACATGCAATACTTATACAAGAAATATATGCCCGGAAGATAAAGAGAGCGTTATATGTGGTGATGTAAGACAACTTGATATTGATAAGCTGGGAGATATTGACGCACTCGCCTTTGGATTTCCATGTAATGACTTTTCGGTAGTTGGAGAACAGAAAGGTTTTGATGGAACATTTGGTCCCTTATATACATATGGGGTCAAGGTGCTTAAGAGATATCAGCCATTATGGTTTCTGGCGGAGAATGTGGGGGGATTGAAGAGTGCAAATGAGGGAAAAGCATTTAAAAAGATACAAGAAGATTTAAAAACAGCTGGGTATAGAATCTATCCCAATTTGTATAAATTTGAGGAGTATGGAGTTCCCCAGGCACGTCATAGAGTGATAATTGTTGGGATTCGCAAGGATTTACCTTTTGAGTTTAAAATTCCAAGTCCAGCATTGTATAAAGATGTAGATGTAACCTGTAAAAACGCTATAGAAAATCCGCCTATTACAAAGGATGCAGCAAACAATGAATTGACGAAACAGTCTCCACAGGTTATTAAACGGCTGTCATATATTAAACCAGGACAGAATGCATTTACGGCAGATTTGCCGGAAGAATTGCAGTTGAAAGTAAAGGGAGCAAAAATAAGTCAGATTTACAAACGCCTTGATCCAAGCAAGCCGGCATATACGGTGACTGGTTCTGGAGGCGGTGGTACGCATATGTATCATTATTCAGAACCAAGAGCATTGACAAATCGTGAACGGGCAAGACTTCAGACTTTCCCAGATGATTACATTTTTGAAGGTTCAAAAGAATCAGTGAGAAAGCAGATTGGTATGGCTGTTCCGGCAAAAGGTGCCAAAATTATTTTTGAGGCAATTTTAAAAACCTTTGCTGGAATTGAATACGAAAGTATAGAACCAAGTATAAAGGAGTAAGGAATGTACACAGAGAATTTTGAAGAGCAAATTTTATTTGCACCTGCAAAAAAAGATGGAAAGGCATGTAATCATCTCAAAATTGTTACAGCATTTACTGATGTAGAACGCATTTCCAGTCATTTAATTAAGTTGTTCGATGGAAAAAACAAAGAATATACAACAAATATTAGAGTTGATATTATTTTGGGAATGATAAGAGGTGCAGGGCTTACGTTGAAAAAACATAAGAAAATCTGCTCACTTCTTAAAAGGTTGAATAGCGTTTCGGGAATGCCTAAAGTTACCTGCCGTTATATAGTCGAAGGAAAGCAGGTGCATTCTAAAGTATATATTTGGTGCAAAGGAAATAAAGCCGTAGAAGCATATAATGGTTCTGCAAATTATACGATGAATGCATTTTTTGCTCGCCGTGAATGTATGGATTCCTGCAATCCGCAAGAGGCAAATCGATATTATAAAAGTTTATTGAAAGATACAATCGATTGCTTTGATGAATTAATAAAAGAAAAAGTCTCATTTTCAGTGAAAAGAAGTGTGGAAGAGGATATTGCAGATACAAACTTGGAGAACTTAACGTGGGAGCATTATCAAGATTTGGAGCCGGTGGACAGTATTGAAGTTTCATTGTTAAAAGCGGATGGAAGTGATACTGGATACGGTTCTGGGGTAAATTGGGGCATTCGTAAAAATGGTTATAAACGAAATCGTAACCAGGCATATATTCCGTATAATACTGGTGACCAAAAAACAGGATTTTTTCCTAAGAAAAATGAAGATGGAACATATCCAGTGTTTAAGGTAGTTACACAAGATTATGACGCATTTTATATGCGGCAGGCACAGGCAAATGGTAAGGCCTTAGAAACACCAGAGAGCAATGCTATTATCGGTGAATGGATACGTCATAAGATAGGCGTGCCAGATGGAACTTATATTACAAAGCAGATGCTCGAAACAGCCGATGGCACAACAGTAGTATTTAAGAAATTTGAAGATGGTATTTATACGTTGGAGTACTAAAGGAGTGGTTGCATGTTAAACTATTGGTGGGTTACACGCCCTAAACGAAAATTAAATTCAATTCCTGAGGTGCTTGCTGCATTTGCGGACTTGTCGTTGAATGAAGAATGGGATGGTCAGAGAAATTCTCATTTAGCATACGAGGATGCATTGGAGCAGGCAGGGCTGAAAAGAAAAGGTGAACGGCGTGACCAGACTGGTGGAGGTGCAAGAACATATAAGGCATGGCTTGTCAGCCTTGGTTTGATATTTACGCAGGAGTCAACTGGCAGGATTAAATTGACACTGGCAGGAGAAGCAATTATGAGTGGAGATTCTCCAGTTGAAGTTTTGAAAGGACAGATACTGAAATATCAGTTTCCTTCTGCGTTTTCCATTGGACGCGGAGTGCAGGTCGCTCCGAGATTTAAAATCCGTCCCTTCCGATTTTTGTTAAAACTATTGATGGATGCGAGAGTTGCTTATCTGACAGAGGAAGAAATTGCTAAAATTGTTGTGACGGAAGCAGAAAACGAAAGTACAAAATGTTTCAATTATATTGTGGATAGGATTGAACAATTTCGTAGTTATGGAGACAGCTGCCTTGAAGAAGACTTTTTTGAAAAGTATAAGTCATCAAAGGGGAGTGTTAATCCAGAGCATCCGTACAGTCATCTTACAGATCTTGCTAATACACTGATAAATTGGCTGGAATATACGCAGTTGGTAAAACGCGATGGTGGAAAAGTTGCTGTGCTGCAAGAGAAAATTTCAGAGGTTAAACAGATATTGGAAGACATTCCTAAGTTTATTGACCGTCCTGAGCAGCATGAGTATTTTCAAAGAAAATATGGATTAGATCCAAAACATAAAAAAGATAATCGGAATCTTGCATTAACCAAAACCGTAACAGCAGCAATGATTGCAAGGCAGAAGATAATGCAGGCGTATATTACGGAATCTCTGCAAAGACCGATTACAAGAATTACACCAATGATTGTTGATTATATCGTACAGGTCACAGGAATTGATGGGAAAACTGTAGAAAATGTGTTGGTGGAAACATATCCAAATGGTTCTGTTGGTGCGTTTATGACAAAATACTTTGAAATGGCATTTAAAGGACGTGATGAAGCCACGGAATTTGAAAAGGCTACGGTAGAATTGTTTCAAGATGTGTTCGGATATGAAGCAAAGCATGTAGGTCCGATTGGTCTTACACCGGATGTGCTTTTGTTATCAGACAGTGATGGTTATCAGGCAATTCTTGATAATAAAGCATATCATAAGTATACAATCAGCAATGACCACTATAACCGGATGGTGCATAATTATATTGAGAATTTGTCAAATTACAGCGATTCGCCAGATCGGCTGGCATTTTTTTCCTATATAGCGGGCGGCTTTGGGAAAAATATCAATAAACAAATACAGTCAGTAGCTGATGCAACAGGAGTAAATGGTTCTGCAATCAGTGTTACGAATATGATTAAAATGGTTGAACAGCATAATAAGGTGCCATACAGCCATAAAAGACTGTCCGAAATTTTTAGTGTGAATCGGCAGGTATTGATGCAGGATTTGATTTAAAGGTACAGAGGTGATGTGATGGATAACCTTACAAAAGAGCAACGGCGGAAAAATATGCAACATATTCACTCAAAAGATACTAAGATAGAGGTTATTCTGCGGAAAGCGTTGTGGCAGAAAGGGTATCGCTATCGCAAAAACTACAAAGATATTCCAGGCAAACCAGATATTGCGTTGACCAAGTACAAAATTGCGATATTCTGCGATGGAGAGTTTTTTCATGGGAAAGACTGGGAAGTCTTAAAGCCGCGATTAGAGAAAAGCAATAACGGAGAGTATTGGATTAGTAAAATATCACGAAACCGGGAACGGGATGACGAGATTAACAAGAAATTGTTATTTGAAGGATGGACTGTAATCCGTTTTTGGGGGAATGATATTAAGAAGCATACCGATGAGTGTGTAAGGGTAGTGGAAGAAACGGTGTTTGATGTAATGACTAATGTTTGAATAAAAAATGATAGGTGCAAAAGTGAGCACTAGATTATGGAGGTACTGGTATGGGAAATTTCACACCAACAAAATGGAAATTGAAAGATTTGTTATCAGATATTGATTGTGGGAAATTAAGGCTGCCATCATTTCAAAGGGACTATAAATGGAAGGCGCCTAAAGTTAAAAGATTGCTCGATTCTATTCAATGTGATCATCCGGCAGGAACATTATTGTTTTTGGCTGTTGATTATAATAATCTTATTATTCCGGAAAAATCATTTGAGAATACGAAAAAGGATAAACAGGTGGCAAATGTAAGATAATGAGGTAAAGTAACCATGAATGAAAATGGATTAAATTATATTGATCTTTTTGCTGGTGCCGGTGGACTTTCAGAAGGTTTTATACAAAGTGGTTATAGACCGATTGCACACGTGGAGATGAATGAATATGCAGCAAAGACAATAGAAACGAGAATAGCATATTATTATTTAAAAGATAATAGTGGAATTAACAGCTATTACGATTACGAAAAAGGGAAAATAACTAGGAAACAACTTTTAGAGAAGGTACCTGAAGAAGAGCTTAAGACAGTAATTAATAAAGAAATGTCAGAAGCGACAATTAAAGGTATTTTTAACACAATTGATGATATAAAGAAAGAAAAAGGAATAGATAAAATTGATGTTATTATTGGAGGGCCGCCTTGTCAAGCATATTCTTTGGTAGGAAGGGCACAGAGTAGTCATATGATTATTCCGATGGAAAAAGATCCAAGAAATGAATTGTATAAAATGTATGTACAGTTTCTTAAGAAGTATAAGCCAAGAATGTTTGTGTTTGAAAATGTGGCTGGTATAAAGTCGGCAAGGGGGGGGCAGGCGTTTAAAAATCTTCAGACATATATGAAACGTGTGGGTTATGAAATAGATTTTCATGAGTTGAATGCTCAAGATTTTGGAGTATTACAGAGTAGAAAACGTGTGATTATAGTAGGCTGGCTTAAGGGAACAGGATATGAATACCCATCATTTGATATAATTCGTAGCAAAGCAGAAGTATGGGATTTGCTTAAGGATTTACCACCGCTAACTCCTGGTGATGAGGCAAGGGAGCATACAATGAATGATATGCGAAGGTTAAAAGAATATGTTAAAGATAATGGCATTCGTGTTAAGGCCGATGTATTAACAGGACATATGGCAAGACCTCATACTGCACGAGATATTGAAATTTATAAGAGAACAATAGATATGTGGTTTGAAAATGAACAGCATAAACGTTTGAAATATGATGATTTGCCGGAAAATTTGAAAACTCATAAAAATAGAACTTCATTTGTAGATCGTTTTAAAGTTGTTGAGGGTGATATGAATCATTGTCATACAATACTTGCACATTTATCGAAAGATGGACATTATTTTATACATCCAGATATAGAACAACACCGGTCGATTACAGTTAGAGAAGCGGCAAGAATACAGTCGTTTTCAGATAATTACTATTTTGAAGGGCCTAGAACGGCGCAATTTGTTCAAGTGGGAAATGCAGTACCGCCGATGATGGCAAAAGTAATTGCAGATAAAATTAAAGAGCAGTTGACAAAAAAATAAAGGAGTGTGTGTAAATGGAAGTAATAGAAACTATATATGTAAGACTTAACATTCAGAAACTAGAACGTGAGTCATATACAAATAAAATATATTTTTTGTTATGATAATTAATAGAAAGGTTGATGATAAAAATGGGACAGGAAGAATTACAAGTAACTTTTGATATAAATACAATAGATCATTTGGGAGTTAAGTTATATTCTACAATTCCTCCAATGATTGCGGAATTAGTATCGAATGCTTGGGATGCTGATGCCAATAATGTTTATATAAATTTTAATAATGAAGGAGAAAAGACTATTACCGTATCAGATGACGGTACTGGGATGACATTTTTAGAATTAAATGAACATTTTTTGAAAGTTGGAAGAAATCGTAGAGTTGAACTGCATAAAGATGTGACCAACAAGGGAAGAAAGGTTTTAGGGAAAAAAGGACTTGGAAAGTTGTCGATGTTTGGAATTGGTAAAAAGATAACTATTTCAACAGTAAAATTTGGACTTAAGAATACCTTTGTAATGGATTATAAACAATTGAAAGAATGTGAAGGAAGTATTTACAAACCGGTGGTTATTGATTATTGTGTAAAAACTGATGAAGAGAGTGGAACAACTTTTTTGATTGAACAGCTATCAAGAAAATCAGATTTTGACATTGAAAGATTGCATAGGAATTTACAAACTAGATTTCACATTTATTCGGATAAATTTATTGTTCACATAAATGACGATAAAAAATATGAAATACATTCAAATGATATACCGGAGGATAAATGTCAGTTTGTGTGGAAATTTCCAGAGGATTTTGAAAAAGATTTTGTTGCGGAAAAAGATAAATTCAAACATTTATTTGAGTTTGGAAAAAGTAAAAAAGTCCAAGGAAAGATATATACATCACAAACACCGCTGAACAAAGATGTTCAAGGAATTGTATTATTTTCAAGAGGAAAACTTGTTCAGGAACATAGTTCATTTGATGATAGAGCAAACGATAATTTTTTTCAATATATGTCAGGAAGCTTTGATGTTGATTTTATTGATAGTAGTTTTGATGTTGATAATTGTTCTACAGATAGAAAATCACTTGCATGGGATATAGATGAGAATGAAGAATTATATAAACTGCAAGAATTATTGAAAAAACTTGTGTCAATAGCTCAAAAGAAGTGGAGAGAGCAAAGAAAAGAGGAAAAGAAAAAGAAAGTTTCTTCTCACGGGCATGACATTGATGAATGGATAAAATCGCTAAATCCGGCAGAAAAATCCTTGGCGCAGAAATTGACTAATGCAATTATTGAAAATGATGATATAAATGAAAATACAGCGGCGGAATATATTGGCTGTATTAAAGATATGTACAGCTTTGAAGGATTTAAACAATTTACTGCTGAGTTAGATGAACTACAAGAATTAGATAATGAGCATGCGATACGATTATTAACAGACTGGAATAATATTGAGGCCAAAGAGTATGCTAAGATTGCAATTGGTAGAATAAAGACGATTGAGCAGTTTGAAAAATTTATTAGGACAGATGCTTCAGAAAGAGATGTCATTCAGAAGTTTTTAGAAGAATTCCCTTGGTTATTAGATCCGAAGATGTCTAAATTTGAAAGGGAAATAACATATACTAATTTGCTAAAACGGAATTTTTGTGATGAATCAGATATTCCAGAAAGTAATAGACGATTAGACTTTTTGTGTACAAATAGTTCCGGCGTTATTCATGTTATTGAATTAAAAAGACCAAGCATTAAATTGAAAACAAAAGAAATACAACAGATATCAGAATATGTTGAGTTTATTGAGTCGAAATTTCCACAGACAAAGGGACATGTTAAAGGATTTTTAATATCGGATAATATGACATATGAACCAGGTGCAGATAAAGTAAGACAGGGGTTAGAATCGGTTGATATTTATGTGAAATCTTATTCTGATTTGCTTGCAGAGGCGAGAAGATATAATGATGATTTATATAAAATGTATGAGGATATAATGCATAGAAAAAATGATAAAGCTGGAAAATAAGGGAATTTATAATGTTTAGAGGTGGAGAATTTAAAACAAAGAACTAAACAGCAAGTAAATAAACGCCTATTGAACCAAATGAGGAAAGTGTGGCGGTGCGGTGGACAAATAATCAATACACGCAAATGATTGGAAGCATGGATAGACTGTGCAAGTTTGCGGATGAACCCTTTGATTTTATTATTTGTCACAATGTATTAGAGTATACAGAAGATAGAGCAGATATTGTCAGAGAGTTTGCTGGAGTTTTGAAACCACATGGGAAAATTTCAATTGTAAAGCACAATCGGACAGGGAGGGTAATGCAGATGATAGTGCTTTTAAATGATTTTGAAAAGGCACATAGTTTGTTGTCAGGAAATGATGGAATGTCATCATAGTATGGTGTGGTTCATTATTATGAAGATGCGGATATAGAAAATTGGTGTCTTGAGCTTACAATTACGCAGACACGCGGTATCAGGACGTTTTGGGACATGCAGCAGAATCAGGACATCCACCAAGATGCTGGCTGACAGAAAAAATGATAGAAATAGCGATGCGTGTATACGACAAGAAAGAGTATCAGGATATTGCTTTTTTTCACCATTTGATACTTGAGAAAATCAATTAAAAGAGAGCAACACTCCATTGACAAAACCTTCAATTAATGTAAAGATGTGAGAATCCCTTTTCGAACGGCAAGGGCATAATCTAAAATTGGAGAATAGTAGCAGTTTATGAAAATGGAGAGGTTTTTCAGTACTTTGGTCATACCAAACAGTTCAAAGTGTATGAAAAAGAGGATGATAAAGTTGTGTTATCTGAAACTGTAGAAACAAATGAACAAGGGCACAGTGCTCTGGCAGATTTTTTGCATGAACAGACGGTTTCTACTATGATTTGTGGGGGCGCAGGCGGTGCTCACAGAATAGGGAATTGAGTTGTTTTCCGGTGTCAGTGGACAGGCAGATGAGGCGGTAGAAAAATATATCAAAGAGGAACTTGCTTCTACCGGTGCCAATTACGATTATCCCGGTGAAGAAAGTTCCTGCGGTGGACACGAAGATGGTGGATGCGGTTCTGCATGTGGAGGCGACTGTGATGACTGTTACAGTAAACCACCTTTTGAGGGTAAGAATGTAGAAAAGACAATGAGGGTACATTTAATGATGTAACTCAGTTTGATTCTTCCTACGATTGTGGTGAGCCGCTGGAGTTCGTTTGCGGTGCGGGAATGATGATTTTAGGATTTGATAAAGCAGTGGCAAATATGGAAGTTGGACAGATTGCAGATGTTCATTTAGAGCAATCGGAAGCGTATGGTGAAGCGGACCCGGATGCAATATTTACAGTGGAAATTGATAAGATGCTAGGAGCAAAGGCATTGGAGGCCGGACAGCAGGTATATCTACCCAATATGTATGGACAGCCGTTCCCGGTAAAAGTCACATCCAAAGATGAAAGCACGATTACATTTGATGCGAACCATGAGATGGCTGGCAAAGAGTTAAATTTCCAGATTGAAATTGTAGAGATTTTATAGAAAAACCGATAAAGAGAAAGTGAGGACACTATGGAACTTGAAATAAGCGTAGAAGATTTGTTAAACAAAAGAAAAATTGAATCAGACCGCATAGAGTTTAAAGCAGGATGGAACCCGGATGACATCTATTATAGTGTTTGTGCATTTGCAAATGATTACAACAATGATGGTGGTGGATATATTGCTGTCGACGTTGAAGAAAAAAACGGAGTAGCAGTACGTCCGGTAAAAGGAATTCCAGAGTATATGTTGGATGAAATTCAAAAAGAAATGCTCAGCTACAACAATATGATTTCTCCACCATATTTTTCGAAGGCGATTCCGTTGGAAGTTGACGGGAAATGGATTCTTGTTATTGTGGCGAGAACTGGACAGCAGCGTCCTTACAAATCACCAGAACATGTTACCGGTAAAAAGGACAAGAAATACAATTATTATATTCGTTATCTCACTAGTTCTGTGAAAGCAAATTCTGAACAGGAAAGGGAATTGATTAACATGTCAGATCAGACTCATTATGATTGCAGAGCAAATCATAAGGCTGTTTTTGATGACATTTCACCTGTCCTTTTGGAAGATCATTTGAGAAAACAGGTAGTAAATTAGCAAAGCAGGTTAAAGAACGAGGCGTAGAGGAGATATTAGAAGATATGCAATTGCTGGTAGGACCGCCGGAACTACGTTATATTCAAAATGTGGCAATCATGATGTTTTGTGAGCATCCGGATAAGTTTTTTCCCTATACTTATGTTCAGATGACATCATTTCCGCAGGGGAGTATAGAAAATCCAAGTGTAAGCGAGGATTTTCCTAATATCACAGGCTCTGTACCACAGATGATTCAGGCAACAATGGAACGATTTCGAAATCTTTTTATACGAGAAAAAGTAATCAAGGTTCCAAATCAGATGGAGGCTTTGAGGATTAAGAATTATCCGTATCAGGCAATTGAGGAGGCTGTTGTTAATGCTTTTTACCACAGAGATTATATGTCTTGTGAGCCGGTAACAATAGAGATAGAGCCGGATTGCATTAATATTATGAATTTCCCGGGAATTGATCGGTCTATATCTGAAACGACGATAGCAGAAGGTAAGCGATTTGTTTCAAGATACTATCGTAACAGAAGATTGGGAGAATTTTTGAAAGAATTGGATTTGTCAGAAGGTCATTCTTCTGGGATTCCGACAATACAAGAAGAACTGGAAAAGAACGGTTCTCCACGAGCAGAATTCTTTACGGATGAAGATAGACGAGCTATGAGGATTAGGATACCGATTCATCCGGTGTTTTTGGAAGAAAATGAAATGGAAAATGATAACTTGTTGCAAAATGAAACAAGTTTTGAAACAAGTTTGAAACAAGTTTTGAAACCAAAGGATTTTGAAAAATTAGTGGATGTTATTAGAGTATTAGAGGTGAAAAGAGAAATATCTGTTCAGGAAGTAATGAAAATAACTCAAAAATCACGTACAACTGCTTGGAGGTATATGAAGATGTTGGTTGATTTAAGAGTCCTCGAAATGGAGGGGAATACAAATAATATGATATATCGTATTAGGAGGAAGGGATGACTTGATGATAGGAAAAGCTGAGTACAGTATATTTATTTTGCAGAAATTGCAAAAGTTAGAATCGTTATCTTCTAAATATGAGGACATACTTAGGTTAATCAGCAAAAGAATTAGAAGAGATTTATGGAATACTGGCAAGAATGATTTTATGTTGTATAAAATGCTCGATGAGTGTGGAAAACAGTTAGAGAATGATTATAAAGAAAAAGGTGAATATACAGAAGATATATTTATAGATTTCATAGGGTATTTAAGAACATATACAATATTTTTAGGTGTTAATCTTCCGCCATTTTATTTTGAAAAATTTGTTTCAGATGTGCGATTGGAAAATGCAAGGGTTATTATCGAGAAGCAGTGGGATGATATTCTTAATGTTTCAGAAAACAGCGATAAGGCATTTATAGATATTTTTGACGATGTGTTTTCAAAATGTATGCAGAAATACGAGGATGTATTTGTGTATTCATTAAGCGAAGATGATGTGTTGTGCAGAGTTGTTCCAGATTGGAACTGGGGCATAAGTAGATTTGTTCCTTGGGATAATACTTCGACTGTAAACAGGTGGAATCCTCCGGGAAAAACATATTTGTATTTATCTTTTGAAAAAGAGGAAAAGGTATACTCAGAAGATTTATCCATTAATGAATATATATGCTTAGAAGAGTATAGAGCAAAGAAGGGAGAAAAGTATTCATTTTGTCATTTTAAACCAGTTAAGGCAGGTAGAATTTTGGATTTGTCATACAACGATGTTGAGTTGTGGAAAATACAAATGGAAATGGATAAATATGAGGAAATACTTAAAGACCTATTTGTTGAAGCAACGCTGTCAAATCCGAAAGAAGTAAAGAAAATGGGCACAACTAAGCGTAGTATAAAAAGATATGTTGAGAAAAATGTTAATGGGTCTATTATTGACAGATCGTTTGTAGAGATAGCAGTGGCAAAACAATATTTAAAGATGGTTTGTAATACCATATACAAAAAAGTCGATGAAAAGGATGATGTTGGGAAGGAAAAAGCATATAAATCGTTTCATGTTTTAGCAGGATACTTGGAATCGAAAGGGGTTACTGGAATCATTTATCCATGTACAAGAACTAAAAAAATTATAGGGAAGAATCTTGTCTTGTTTAATAGGTATGATGCGACTCCTATTGAAACAAGTATTCGTGAAATTATTTATTTATGACGCTCATGGATAGTAAAGAGTAGAATGATTTAGAGAGGAGTACCTATGCCAACCTTTGAAGAAAAATATGATTATCAGGAAATTACAGTAGAAGAACTTTCTCAAGTTTATAAAATTGCAAATGATTATAATTTGTTTTATAAATTGCCAAGGCAAGGTAGAGGAGATCCAGGTGATGAACGGACATATATGCAGGCATTTTATCGAGGACAAAGTGATTCTTCTTGGAAGATAACTCCAAGTATATGTAGAGATAAATCTGTGGATGAGAGTATATCTGAATCAGGAGATTCCTTATTTGAGGTGATGGCATATAATCAGCATTACATACATGCTACTAGGTTAATTGATTTTTCGACAGATATAGATGTTGCACTGTACTTTTCCTGTTGTGATAATCTGGATAAAGATGCGTCCATATTTATATGGTCATATTCTCCAGATGATTCCAGGTGGATGAGAACAAAGATACAGTGCGAACTTGTTAATGTAGAAGAAAAACGAGTGAGCATAAAAGAATATGCAAAAACTTTGTTTCGGAAGTATCCGCAGCTGGAAGATAAGTATAGTTGCAAAGAGGATTTTTACACAGAGTTAGTTTCCTATTTAGATCATGGCTTTATGATTTTGCAACCATGTAATCCACATATAGATAATTTGAGAATACAAAGACAAAAAGGTTGCCTGTATGTATGTGGTGTGAAATTTGAAACGCCAATTGATAAAATGAGAACAAGTAGATATGCAGGAGATAATATATTTTGTCCACATGAGGTAGTTGCACCAAAAGAATTGGATAAAGGAAATTTTTTGGTGAAAATTATTATTCCTGCAAAGGTAAAAAGCATAATAATGGAACAACTTGCTCAAAAAGGAATTACAACAGAGTATTTATTTCCGTAGAATGATGAAAATGAGAAAAATATGCGTAATGAAGTATTGTTCTGTCAGGCTCATTGTCAGCAGTTTTGAGCGATAAGCAAAAGTCCAAGGAAGTATCTAATATTCTTTAGGCTATGAAGCGAGAAAGTATTGTAGATGTTGATTGCGTTGGATATACTGCAAGATGGAAAATTTTTTTAAATTTACATTGCTGGATTGGGCAGAAAGTGGAGAAGAAGATATGGAGAACTGTCAGCAAAATGTAAGCAAAAATCCTGAAAACTCAAAAAAGCACTGGAATAAGTAGAATTATCATACAAGATATTTATTCCGAAGAAATGGTAAACCACAATATATAGGTATCAGAATTGAGTTTGAATAACGGACAGAAATACCGAAAGCCTGTATTTATGCGGGTTTCCAGCATTTGCTTTATCAAATGGCTCTAGTTTGGCTCTATTTGTGGGCGGGATAAGGGTTGCGAAAGCACTGATGGAGAAATGAAGGCATAATGGTAAGGAAAAAGTGATATATGCATCTTGGAAGCACAGCAATACTGAAAATTATAAGTTCAGCTGGAACAAAAAGTATGTTATGTACTGGAGAATTCCGGGGAACTGTGGGGAGTAATTGCGGGAAAAAAGGGAAAAGCGTATAATGCAAGAAAATAATGTTTTCACAGTATAAAATAGAGGAGAGAACTATCATGCAGAAAATACTGATTGTAGAAGATGATGCAAATATCAATAATCTGCTTCAGGAAGCATTATCCAAAGCAGGCTATTCCTGTGAGCAGGCGTTTTCCGGAACTGAGGCAAAGCTGCTTTTGAATATGCAGGAGCATAGCTATGCACTGGTGTTGCTGGATTTGATGTTGCCGGGAATTACAGGAGAAGCAGTTCTGGAGGAAATACGGAAAAAGGGAAATCTTCCGGTTATTGTTTTGACTGCGAAAGATAGCTTGGATGAAAAGGTAAAGGTTTTAACTAGTGGGGCTGATGATTATATAACGAAACCTTTTGAAATCAGAGAGGTACTGGCAAGAATTCAGGTACAGCTTCGTCATACAGAAGAAAAGGAAATAAAAGAATCTAACCTTTCGTTCAGAGAGATGGTATTGAACAAAGCTACTTTTCAGGTCAGCATTGGTGGAAAAATACTTCCTAAGATAACAAGACAGGAGTTTGCGATTTTAGAATTACTGCTCAGAAATCCGAAGCAGGTTTTCAGTAAAGAGGACATTTTTGAATATGCGTGGGACGAACCATATATGGGTGAAACAAAAACTCTGGATGTACATATAAGCAATATTCGTAAAAAGATAAAAACAGTTACATCTGAGGAATATATTGAAACAGTCTGGGGAATCGGTTATCGTCTTCATCTATAATCTTTACTCTTTTTTTACTATTTATTTGCGTTTGATTAGGATTATTCCTTTATGATAAATGCAGATAAGAAAAAGGAGATGAAAAACTTGAGCGAAATGTTATTGGAAACAAGAAATTTGACTAAGCAATATGGACATCATAAAGCTGTGGACAGTGTCAATATGCATATTAAAAAAGGTGCTATTTATGGTTTTATCGGTCGGAATGGAGCTGGGAAGACAACTTGTCTGAAGATGATCAGTGGACTTTCCAAGCCAACTTGTGGAGAAATCGAGATGTTCGGATACAAGGGAAAGGATTTGCAAAAAGTTCGATCACGGATAGGATGTCTGATTGAGGCACCGGGACTTTATGGAAATATGACTGCATATGAAAATCTGAATATCAAATGCAAGCTGTTTGGAATAAAGAAAAAAAGTTATATTGAAGAAATATTGAGAATTATCGGTCTGGAGGATGTGGGAAAGAAAAAAACAAAACATTTTTCACTTGGAATGAAACAGCGTTTGGGAATTGGTCTTGCTTTGGTTGGAGAACCAGATTTATTAGTTCTTGATGAGCCAATCAATGGATTGGATCCACAGGGTATTGCAGAGATCCGGGATACGATTCAGAGACTTCAGAAAGAGAAGAATATGACAATATGCATTTCCAGTCATATTCTTGAGGAATTATCGAAGATTGCTACTGATTATGGAATTATTCATAATGGAAGTTTATTACAGGAAATTACAAGAGAAGAATTAATAAGAAGATGCAGTGAACGGATAGAGTTGACATTGGATCATCCGAAACAGGCGATTCCGGTGATGGATTCTATGGGATTTACCAACTATCAGGTAACAGATAAAGAGCATATTCATATTTTTGAACGATTGAATGAAAGTGCAGCGTTGAATATGGAACTTGCAAAGTCAGGAATTCCGGTAAAAGGGATTTCCATAACCAGTGAAGAACTGGAAACTTATTTTTTGAATCTGACGGGAGGTGCGGATCATGCTTAATATAATAAAAATGGATTTATACCGGATGCTTAAAACCAAAAGTATGTATGTAATCTGGATTGTACTGGCAGCAATATTATTGATTACAACATCTTTATGCAAGACAGATTATGAGCTTTTGACTGAAAAGGATGCCATGAAACAGGAGCAGGTTACTGAACCTACTGTGGATAATATTAATGTGGGAATGATGGTAACGCTGCCTACGGAGCCGGGAGAAAAGGTGACGGTATATGATATCTTTTTTGCCAATTCCCAAGGAAAATTGTATGCACTGCTTTTGGTGATTTTTACTGTTCTGTTTTCAACAGCGGATATCAGTAGCGGATATATTAAGAATATAGGAGGTCAGGTTAGAAATAGAGGAACTCTGATTTTTTCCAGGGCAATTGCCTTGGCTGTCTTTACGGTACTGACAATGGCAGGTGCATTCTTATTTCAGGCAGCGGCGAATGGTATTGTTTTCGGGGAATTGGAATGGGGAAATACAAAGGCAATTTTATCTTATTTTGTGACTGAACTGGCTCTTCATTATGCACTTGTGCTGATTTGTATGGCGATTGCAATTATTTTGAAAAATAATGTAATCAGCATGGTCATTGCTGTCTGTCTTAGCATGAATGTAATGACCATTGTGTATGGGGTGATCAATAGTGCTATTCAAAAAATAGGAATTCAGAATTTCCAGATTTATAAGTATACGATAACAGGAAAATTATCACTGCTTCCTATGAATCCGAGTGGAAATGAGTGTTTGGCGGCATTTGGTGTGGCAATAGTGTTCATCGTTATGATGATATCAGTAAGCAGCGTTGTTTTTCAAAAGAGGGATATTTAACGGATGTATATTGTAATTGGGATATTAGCAGGAATTATTATCTTACAATTTATTATTATGTGGAAATACCAGCGGCAGGTGAAAGACATCTGCCGCCAATTGGCGTTTATGATGAAACATGACAGTAACATGTTGATTAACCATGAATTTGATGTGGGTGGAATAGGAAAGCTTTCTGACAAGTTGAATGAGCTTCTGGAACTGCGAAGAAAAGAGAAGCAGCATTATCAGGAGAAAGAAGCTCTGATTGCGGACACTTATACAAATCTTTCTCATGATATCCGCACACCACTGACATCTTTGGACGGATATTTCCAGCTAATGGAAGAATGTGAAAATATAGAGGATCAGCAACGTTATTTAAGCATTATCCACGAAAGAATTCATAGTCTGAATGAAATGTTGGAAGAACTTTTTATGTTTACAAAGTTAAAAAACGAATCTTACAGTTTGGAATTGACATTGTGCTGTATGAACCGGATTTTGAAAGAAACAGTTTTTTCATACTATGATGAATGGGTAAGAATGGAAATTCAGCCGGATATTCAGATTACGGAAGAACAGTTGTATATACATGGAAACAGGCAGGGACTCCGCCGTGTTATCCAGAATGTGATAAAAAATGGGCTGGATCATGGAGAAAAGAAGATTAGCATTGTGTTGGAACGTGATCAAAATCAGGCGGTGCTTAGAATCAGCAATCAGGTTACACATCCAGAACAGATTAATATAGATCAGGTATTTGAGCGATTTTATAAAGCAGATGTTGCCAGAAGAAAAACATCTACTGGATTGGGACTATCTATTGCAAAGGAGTTGGTTAGTCGGATGGATGGAGAGATTGAAGCAAAAATAGAAAAAAAAGAGTTTATTGTTGAAATGAACTTTCCGATTGTAACCGATGCTAAATAGTATTTTGCGACGTAGAGGGATAATCAATAATTTTTGTTAGCGTAAAAAACTTTCGGAAAAATAAATATTGAAAAAGGCAGCTCCTTTGTATAAAGTTTTAAGTGACGAAACAAAAAACGCAAAGGAGAACTGCCTTATGTATAACAGTATAATCGATTTTATCGAAAATGACACTACCAAAATTAAAAAAATTTTAGAAAAATATCTTTTTGCCGGAAATACGCTTCGGTTTGAGGAAGATTTGATGCATGTAATGATTGAGTTTGGCCGAAAAATCTATCAGGAACGCCTGAAAGAAATTGAGGAAAACATCCGTCAAAGTGAGTTTAGAAAGAAAAATTACTATGTCGAACACAAAGCGGACCGGAGAACACTTCTTACAACATTTGGAAACCTGCAAATTGAAAGAGCTTATTATAAGCCTAAAAATGGCGGGAAATCTGTATATTTTCTTGACAAATATGTAGGACTTGCCCCACATGACAAGGTGAGTCTTGCCGTAAAAACAAAGTTTGTGGAAGAAGCCGTTGAAACCAGTTACCAAAAAGGCGGTGAAAACAAAATTGATCTTATTGTACGAGGATATTGTGTGCGACGGAACGGAAGGCTGCAAACGTCATAAACTTGTAGGAAAGAAATACTTTGGCGGATTGTACGAAGGAAGTGAAAGAAACGAGGATCTGTGGCTGGAAGTGCAGCAGTACATTTACGACAACTATGATACAGAGTATCTGAAAAACGTATATATTGCCGGAGATGGGGCACCATGGAGCGTTGCAGGATGCAGGGTATTGGAAAAGAGTAAGTTTGTATTGGACAAATATCATTTGGGAAAATATATTTACAAGGCAACCACACATTTAGACGACAGTCAGCAGGCGGCAAAAGAATTCATATATGGTGCGATCAACGAAAGAGATTTTGATGGAGTAATGAGACTGCTTCAAAAATGCTATGCCTCGACAGATCAGGAATACAAGAAAAAGGAAGTAACGGAATGCGCACGGTATATTAAAAATAACTGGCTTGGGATCATGGTAAGGATTGATGACGGAGGAGCTGTCTGGGGATGCAGTGCAGAAGGTCATATCAGCCATGTTTTATCGGCAAGAGAGTCCAGCCGTCCAATGGGATGGAGCAAAAAAGGCGTAGATCGGATAAGCCGTCTGCGAGTATTAACGAGGAACGAGCAAAAAATAATCGATCTGATGGAATATCAGGATAAAAAACAGAGAAAGAAAAACCGAATAGAATGTGAAGATCAATTGATACAGGAAGTACAAAAAAGGAAAAGCAGCAGAAATGAAGAAGTGTTAAGAAAAGCAATCCCGGGATTGGAGAAAAAGCAATTCTCATGGATGAGATCTATTATTAATGCCGGGGGAACTATTGCATAAGCATAGCGTGTAGAACAAAGGAATGAAAAAGTATAGAAATATAAGGAAAGATGTAGTATAATAAACTGAGTTGAAAATCTTGAAATTATCAAAGGGCTGGTCTGCTTACATTTTTCCGAAAAACAATTTACGCTATCAAAAAACGTCCACAGCCTTGAATTTTAAGTGTAAAACTGGTACAATGGAAATATAAGTTTCACGGATTCAGGTATTATAAAGAATGATGCGGAACTTGAAAAATTATGTACTGATTCAGTAGAATTAATAAATTATGCAAGAAATGTTGTTGTGAATCACGTAAATACAGTGCAGATAATGACTTATTATTCATTAGGTAGATGGATTGTGGAAACACAACAAATGGGAGAATCGCGAGCAAAATATGGAAGTAAAGTTATTAAAACATTATCAGAAAAGCTTCAGAAAGAGTTTGGTAAGGGATTTTCAGAAGATACTTTAAAGAATGCCAGAAAATTTTATTTGACATATAAAGAACAAATAAACGAAACGGTGTTTAGCCTTTTTGCAATTGAAAAAAGTGAAACAGTGTTTAGCCTTTTTGAAAAGGAGCCACCTTTTATTGTTTCGTGGTCACATTATTTATAGTTAATGCGCATAGAAAATGAAGCTGAACGTAGTTTTTATGAAATTGAAGCGGCAAAAACAGGATGGGGAGTTCGTACTTTGCAGCGACAATATAATTCCAGTCTATATGAGCGTTTGGCGTTGAGCAGAGATAAAGAAGGTGTTTTACGCCTTGCAACAGAGGGGAATGTTATTACGAAGCCGGAAGATATTATAAAGCAACCTGCAGTTTTGGAATTTCTGGGAATGGAAGAAAAAGCGAAGTATTCAGAAACAGACTTGGAAACAGCCCTTATTAATAAATTACAGAAATTTTTGTTGGAATTGGGAAAGGGGTATCTTTTCGAGGCAAGACAGAAACGGTTTACATATGATGAAGAAAATTTTTATGTGGATTTAGTATTTTATAATCGTCTGTTACGTTGTTATGTGTTGATAGATCTTAAAGTGGATAAACTGACGCATCAGGATATTGGACAGATGCAGATGTATGTTAATTATTATGATAGATATGAAAAATTAGAAGATGAAAATTCCACAATAGGTATTCTTCTGTGCAAAGAAAAGAATTATGCTTTAGTTGAGATTACTTTACCCAAAGATGCAAATATTTATGCAGCAGAGTACAAATTATATTTGCCGGATAAGAAGTTGCTCCAACAGAAATTGAAGGAATGGATTGAAGAGGAAGAAGAATAGTTCTATAAATGTGTCTAGTTGGGATTTGAGTTTATACTAATAGTATGATGTTAACAGGGAGAATGAAAATGGGAATACAAAATACGAAGAGTTTTCAGAAATTTATTGAAAGTCAGGAAATATCAGCGGATAAAGAAAAAGATATAGAACAAATGATAGGAGCTTTTTCTGAATATTTAGTAGCAGTTAATCCGGAATATGCCTATAATAAGACTTATTTGAGTGTGTATGTGAAAGATTTTATTCAATGTCAAAAAGCATTAAAACTAAAATATCAGATACTCTTAGATAAGATTTTGGTTAAGATTTTTGCTGCAGGCATTGAACAAGAGTGCATAATCAGTATTGATGATGTATGGAAATTTGAAAAGGGAAAAGTAAGGCTTAGCAACACATTTAATCCTTATATTGTTAAAAGAAACATATTGCAGCTTGAATTGGAATTGATACATGAAAATGGATTTGTGATTGCAGAAGAAATAAATATTGAGGACAATTATGAGAAAATAATTGATGAGTGTATAGCAACTTTTTTTAAACGAAGAAAGGAAGTACTTGAGGATGAAACAGAATGAATTAAGCATACGCAAGAGATTGTTTAGTAAGCAGAATATATATTTGGCGTTGTATTCTGTTGAGTCGTATATTTCAAACAGAGAATTGTTAGACAAACGGGATAAGGAGGAACTCAGTAGATTAAAGGACAAATTCGATGAGAAAAATATTGAAAACTGGATTGAAAAAGTGCAAGAACGTTTATATCAACTGATTGATGAGTCACATTATTTACGTGCAAGAATATTTTTTAAACCAAAAAAATATGATATAGAAAATGATAAGGTTGTATTTCGACCTTTACATTCATCAAGCCTTCTTGATCAGATTACAGCAGTTTCTATGTTAAATATTCTTATATATGATTTTGATGCAGATAATAAATTATCTATGTCAAATTTTAGTAGACTTATTCCTCATAATTTTTATGGGAATAGAGTTGCATATGAACCAGAGAAGTTATTTAAACCGTGGCAAGTGCAATATAAGGAATACACATCTAAAGCAAATGATTATTATAAAAATTTCCATGATAATGGAGAATACAAATGGGAAGTAAATCTTGATTTAGAGAATTTTTTCCCTTCAATAAATCCTGTCTGTTTATATAACTATATAGTTCAACAAATACCAGTTGAATATAGCGAAGATGATAAAAATATGCTTTGTAAGATATTAGAAAAACTGATCTTTGTTGAAATTGAAAAACTCAGTAAGAAAGATTTGGAGATATATTTAGGTGGAAAAGAACACTGGGATTGTAGATTTGCAATAGGACTTCCACAAGGGCTTCCTCAAAGTTGTTTTTTGGCAAATCTACTTATGGTAGAGGTGGAAAAGTTCTATAAAAAAGTATTGCCAGGTGAAATGGTGTTTTATGTTGATGATTCTGCTGTATTTACAAATGATATAAAAGATGTTGAAGATTTTGGACAAAAGATTAAGGATGTCAATGAAAAAATAACTGTGTGGATGAATGAGTTATATGAAAAGGAGAATCAATTTATTTCGTCAGATTTATTATCATTTGTTGCAGAAAAAATAGACTTGTATGGTATAAACATTCACCCGCCTGGTGATAAGAGTACAATTTCCAATATTGCAGATAGTAAAGAAGGTGAAGTATATATTCATTGTATTGGTAGAGAAACATCAAAGACTGCATTTGATATCAATACAAGCTTTTCAGATGAAGAAAGTAGAATACTGTTGAATAAAACAGAAAGTATTTTAAAAGTAATAAACAAAGAATTAGAACAAATTGATTTAGAAATAAAGGATGAACAGCAATTAACGGCAGATGATAAAAAATATAAAGAGTCTTATAAAAAGAAATTGGTTCGTTATAAAAAATTCTTTAAATATCGTTATAAGGATTTACAGTACAGAGAGAAAAGCGATACGCAATCGTTACAGGAAGAACTTTTAAAAGATTTAAAATTTTTGGATGATAATAGTGATAAACGGAGTAATCTTTCGGAATTTTTTGAACTGTATAATGAAGACACATTGGGGGCAATCATTAGTTTTGTATTGAAAGCAATGCGTGAAATGGGAGAGGATTACTCTGTATTAATTGAAAAAATTATTAAATTAAATTCGTTGTTGTTTGGGGAGAACAATAAAAATAGTTCCTATCTGTATGTTGCATATAAGGAGTATATCGAGCAGTTTCAATATGAGACTTCGGAAGTGTCAGCATACACAACATTAAAAAGATTGATTACAGAAAGGACATCTTATGTAAGAAAAAAAGCAGACATCATTAAAACTGATTTAGTAAAGGATAAATTGAAAAAAATAAATGGAGAATATCCGGTTAAGGAAATTATGGGGCAGGAGTTTTATAATACTGCGAATCTGGTAATATCCAATTCGTCTGAAATACAAAGGCGATGTATAAATGCAGTTTTGTCAGGTTTGATGCAAATAGAAATTAGTGATGATGTAGTCTTGCAGAAAAATAGTAATAGAAAAATTACATATTCTGAATTAAGAATATTGATATATTTGAGAAATAATCATTTTACGTTCGAAGATTTTGAAAAAGTTAAAGAAGATTTTGTTCGAGATGAGTATCAGCACGCAATTGATTATTCAATCATACAGGTGTTAGGAGTGTTTAAAACATTCGTGAGTGTTCCGGCATATATTGACAATCTTATATTAGTTCATAAATACACTTGTGATGTATGGAAAAATGGCTCAAAACATTTATATTTTTATACCCTTCATAATCAAGAACATGCTGTTGATCTGATTCAGAATTCATTAAAAATAATAAGGGCTATAGATTATATTAATATATCGAAAAATGACTATTATGTGTTGTTTATAGCCTGTTATTTACATGATATATCAATGGTAACATTTCCAGATTTAGATTCAATTCAATCCGGAGGTTTCGAGAGTAATAAAATATACTCAGATTTTGTTAAGAATATACGTGAAGAGTTGAAAAAATCAAATTTAGCAAAACGACCAGTGAAGAGATTGCTTAAAGAATATTATTTAAAAGTTGATTCGTTTTATGAAAAATTAGTACGAGAAAATCATGCAAAAAATAGTGCTACAGAAATAAGAAATCGTCATGAACTGGGGTTTATAGATAGTGCACTTAGAGAAATTGTTGCAGAGGTATCAGAAGCACATGGATATAATGTAAATGATATTTATAAAATCAAATCAACTGCTAGTTCAAAGTTATGGAGCCAAAAATTTACAAAGATAATCTTGAGATTGGCAGATTTGTTGGATATGAGTAATTATCGTGTATCTGCATTGGTTTTAAACCATAACTTAGATAATATGGGAGATACTTCGAGATTTCATTGGTTGTCCCATTTGGTTACAAAGGGATATGAAATAGAAACAGATTATTATTTGGATGTGAACAAAAAAGTTAATTTTTTGGAGAAGAACAGTATTGTTGAAAAAATTATGCTAAGGATAGATGTTGAATTGCCACAGTTAACGCATGAAAATCCGTATGGATGTAAAGAAATGGGATTGGAGTCAATTGACAAAACTGCAATAAAAGTTAAGTGTGGTAAAGTGTGTACAAGTGATAAATGCAATTTTCTTTGTAAGTGGTTTGTTAAAAAGAATTATTATTTGTTTTTAGAATTAGCATCTTTACAAGATTACTTAGGATCTCTTCCGGATAACTATTTTAAGCCAGAAATTGAAGTGGTAGTAAATTCGAGCGACAAAAATAAGCTTTCTTCAAAGCAATTTACATTGCTGAAAAAGTATGTGGATGGAAGGTAGGCACTGAAGTTTCTTTGATACATATTTAGGCTATTTGTAACGGGGATAAAACCGGAATTGATTGAAGACACAAATCTTGATCAGGTTACACTTGTGATGAAGATGGAAAAGGAATCTGATGATGAATCAGCAGAAAAATCAGCGGATTCAAAAAAATGAAAGCAATAGATTTATCAGAAAGGCAGAAGCAGATTTTAGCCTATATGGATGCTGGGGTTGAATATAGTACAGAACAGGTAGCAGAAAAGATAGGTTCAAAAGGTCCAAGGACAAGACAATTATTAAATGAATTGGTAAATATGGAGTTATTAGCTTGTATTGGAACTACAAAAAGTAGAAGATATATTAAAATATAAAAGCTGATGTTATGTAGGAGATAATAAGCATGAACAAATTTTCAGAAAAGGACTGGAAAATATTCAGAAGTAAAATAGCTGGATGGCAAGAAGCTTATATGGATAAGCTCAACAAAGAATATATTGAAATACTAAGTGGAGATGGAAAGCCATCTAAAAAATTTTGGACATTGGAGAAAAGAATAAAAGAGGATAAGAAAGATTGTGGAGTGCAATGTGAGATGAGCAGGTCAAATCAATTTTATATTATGCTTTCGCTCCTGAATGAAGGAGCCATTTCTATGGAAGATTTAGAAGATTTTAGCGATGATTTGAAAGAGATAATTCAACATTTCGCGGGGCTATAGCTTGATATTATAATGGTCTCATAAATTAAGAGATGTCGTGTTCAGTGTTTCAATTTATGAGACCATTATAAGGAAAAGATTGTCGGGAACTGAAGACTTGGCTAAGTTAGATGATAGTGAGTTAATTAAAGGTGCAAAAGAGATAGATATGATATCTGATATAGGTTATAAACATTTGGACTATATTAAGTATATGAGAAATTGGGCTAGTGCTGCACATCCAAATCAAGTTGAGATAACAGGTTTACAACTGATATCATGGCTTCAAACATGTATTAAAGAAGTTATAAACTTGCCAAATTCTATTGTTACTGTAGAAATAGGCCGCTTATTAAAAAAACTTAAAGAAAAACAACTTGGTGATAGTGAAATACAAGCTTTGACATCGTTTGTTTGCAATTTGTCACAGGAAAAAGTAAATTCTCTTTCAGCTGGATTATTTGGAATATATTCTAGAGGAGAAACAGAGCAATTTGTAAGAGAAAATATTAGAAAGGTTTTCCCTGTTATATGGAGTCGAATTGATGAAGCGGTTAAAAATGATTTCGGCATAAAATATGCTAGATTTGCAGTAAATGGTGATGGAGAAGAGGCTAAATATGCGAAAGAATTATTAGGGTTAGTTAATGGCCAATCTTATTTGCCTGAGCAAATAAGAACAACAGAATTAGATACTGTAATTAATCAATTATATGAAGCACATAACAGTTCATTAAACAATTTTTATAAAGAACCAACTTTTGCATATCAGCTAGAACGATTGGTTGGAAATAATAGAATACCTAAACAGCTAGATAATAAATATGTATATACATTAGTTGAAGCATTTATAACAAATGGCAATGGTATATGCTACGATGCTGAACCAATATATATTAAGTTGCTTAAGCAATTTAATCAAGAACAAGTTACCATTGCTGTCTTTTTGTTTATGAATGAACATATTTCAAGTATGTTACAGTTTTCACTTTGTGAACAGAAATATCGAGAACTTATTGAAATAATGGAAGAAAAAAATACGTCTCCTGCGGTATCAGAAGTGATAGAATTGATTAAAGAATTTAGAGGACTGAGCAATATGCGTAAAGACGCAATGATAAAACAGAAGATGGTTTCATATAAAACCTTAATTAAATGATGCTTGAGATATATTTTTTTCAGGAGAGCAGTAAGGATGGCTTTTCGATAATTAATAACTAAGTATTGGTTGATTGTGGATTTGCTGATTTAAAAGCCTTTGAATCAGCAAATTCCCTAATGATATAAAAACATAGGATGTTAGAAATGATACAAACTTGGTTGAACACGATAGATTCTAATATTTATTACCTCAATGTTTGAGGTGCCTCCAACAAGGTGTTGTTCAAAGCATATGTTAAAATAGAAAAAATCTTCAGAATGCGGAAAGCGGTTCTTTAGTATTAATATGCACTATGCTGTAGCGTGCTTACAATTAACAAATATATTATAGAAGGAGTAGATATGCAAGATAAAGAAAATCGGTATATAGTCGACTGTCAAGGAAACGTTTTAAAAAGGACAAAAGAAAATACGATTAAAGAAATTTTGAAAAATAATATCGGAAATATTTGGAGGGAAGGATTAGCCGCATGTATTACAATTGCCGGAATGATAAGTGTGCTGATTTCAAACAATTATTCTAGAACATGTGCAAATTTTTATGGTATCGATGGAAGGTATTTTAGTGGAACAGAAATGTTTGAAGATAAAGTGATTTTTGTTATATGCGTAATAATATTAGGTGCATATCCAGTATTATTTTCATATATAACTAAAAAGATAGATAACAAAGTACAAGTGATAGGGATTTTTATTTTGACATTTTTGATTTTGTTTGCGCAGAATTCAGTATATTTATATGAACTGTTAGAAAGTATTCCCTGGTGGATAAAAAAACATATGGATAATTACGTAGTAATCATTATTTTTTTGGCTTCAGATATAGTGATTTCGTATTTTATAATAATAAGAAAATTTATTTATCAAAGAAAAAAATACGGGAAATTTGAAAAGATGATTTTTGTAATAGCATTGTTAATATATATTGTAAGTGCAGGGGGAGGAATTTCGACGAAAATTAATTATGATATTAGCGATAAGAAAACATATGGGGTTATAGATGATAATAGAGTTATTATATCAAATTACGATGGGAAATTTGTTGTGATGGGATGTAAAATACAAGATGAAACTATTATTTTAAATAAAGGAACTTGTAGTTTAGAGAAAATGACGGGTGTTTCAATTACATATCACAAATATCATAAAGTTATTTGTAAGTGAAAATATACTAGTTTCTAGTTTTGTGTGAAGGAACGTATATATTGATGGCATTGGCACTATTCCTTCGCTCCATCACGCTAGTTGGTCAAAGCAGTATATAGAAGATCATATTGGACAAATATCATTTGGGAAAATATATTTACAAGGCAACCACACATTTAGACGACAGTCAGCAGGCGGCAAAAGAATTCATATATGGTGCGATCAACGAAAGAGATTTTGATGGAGTAATGAGACTGCTTCAAAAATGCTATGCCTCGACAGATCAGGAATACAAGAAAAAGGAAGTAACGGAATGCGCACGGTATATTAAAAATAACTGGCTTGGGATCATGGTAAGGATTGATGACGGAGGAGCTGTCTGGGGATGCAGTGCAGAAGGTCATATCAGCCATGTTTTATCGGCAAGAGAGTCCAGCCGTCCAATGGGATGGAGCAAAAAAGGCGTAGATCGGATAAGCCGTCTGCGAGTATTAACGAGGAACGAGCAAAAAATAATCGATCTGATGGAATATCAGGATAAAAAACAGAGAAAGAAAAACCGAATAGAATGTGAAGATCAATTGATACAGGAAGTACAAAAAAGGAAAAGCAGCAGAAATGAAGAAGTGTTAAGAAAAGCAATCCCGGGATTGGAGAAAAAGCAATTCTCATGGATGAGATCTATTATTAATGCCGGGGGAACTATTGCATAAGCATAGCGTGTAGAACAAAGGAATGAAAAAGTATAGAAATATAAGGAAAGATGTAGTATAATAAACTGAGTTGAAAATCTTGAAATTATCAAAGGGCTGGTCTGCTTACATTTTTCCGAAAAACAATTTACGCTATCGACATAATAAAACAATTTGACTTTTACGCCCTAAAACATTATAATTGAGGGCAGAAAAGTCAATTTTACGTTTAAAGAAGGTGATTGGATGAATGTATCAGATAAAATAATACAGCTTGCAAAAGAAAATAATGGTGTTGTTACGACTGCTGTTATTTCTGAAAAAGGAATACTGCGAGGCAACTTAAAAAAACTTGTTGACGAAGGTAGACTCGAAAAGACGGCAAGGGGAGTATATATTCTGCCGGAAATATGGGAAGATGAATTTGTGAATTTGCAGGCAAGATTCAAAAAAGGTATTTTTTCTAATGAGACAGCCTTATTTTTATGGGATTTAACCGATCGCACGCCGAATAGATATGATATGACATTTCCGCATAATTATAATTTAACAAATGTGAAGAATGAAGGAATAAACTGCTCCAGAGTGAAGTGGGAATGGTATACTGAGGGAAAAACCTTAATAGAATCTCCGGGAAGAAACAAAATAACAGCATATAATATGGAACGGACTTTATGCGATATTTTGCGTAAAAGAGGAGGAACAGATATGGGCATTATTACAGAATCGTTCAAACGATATGTAGTTAGAAAGGACAAAAATCTCCCACTTTTATCAGAGTATGCGAAGAAGTTTCGTGTTGAGGAAAAGGTGAGAAGTTATCTGGAGGTGCTCATATGAAAAATGCAATGCAGCTAAAAGCTGTTATTAAAAATATATCAAAAGACAAACATATCTCGGCACAACTTGTAATGCAGAATTTTATGCTGGAGCGTTTGCTGGAACGAATCTCTGTTTCAAAATATCATCGGAACTTCATATTAAAAGGTGGCTTCCTGATAGCGGCAATGGTGGGTTTAGATACCCGTGCTACTATGGATATGGATGCAACAATTAAAGGTTGGCCGGTTAATGAAGAGAGCATCAAAAAGATGTTTCTTGATATCTGTAAAATTGATTTACATGATGATATAACTTTTGAATTTAAGAAAATCGGTGAGATCCGAGAGGGCGATGAATACACAGGATACCGTGTTTCCTTGTCGGCAAATTATCCACCAATGGCGGTGCCATTGAAATTGGATATCACCACAGGCGATAAAATTACACCAAGAGAGATAGAGTATCGTTTTAAACTGTTACTGGAAGAACGAGAAATCTCTGTACTTGCATATAACTTGGAAACAATTATGGCGGAAAAATTAGAAACTGTTATTTCAAGAGGGGATCAGAATACAAGACCGAGAGATTACTATGATGTTTATATTCTTGCTAAACTGCAGTATAAAAATATTGAAACAGAGTATTTGAAAGCGGCACTAGATGTTACATCGAAAAAACGAGGTTCTTCGGAGATTCTGAAGGATTATAAGAATATCATTGATGTTGTCAGAAACAGTAATGTGATGATTAAACAGTGGAAAACTTATCAGAAAGATTTTGAATATGCAACCGATATTAGTTTTAATGAGGTGTGTGATGTTGTAGTGCAAATGATGGATTTGTGTATTTGAGATTGTAGTGTGATGAAATAAACAAAGAAAGGAAAATAGGATGTGGAATAAAATCGTAAAGTTTTTTAAGAAATATGATGCTTTATTGGTGATACTTATAGGTGTACTGTTAATTATATATTTATTTAAGAAATTAATAGCTGCTGTAATAGAAAATGTTAATGCAACAACTTGTTTTCTTCTATTTCAAAAAATTACAAATGGGTTGGTAAAGTATGGCAATATAACACAATGTACGTGGATAAATGCAGTTATATGTTATTTAGAACTATGTGGTATTTTTCTTGTAATACGGATATTAGGCGCATTGGTTATGGCAATTGTGATTGAGGGTGTGGATATATTTTTAAAATTGTTAAAAATTTTATTTTTTGGGAGAAAGCATGATCAGAGCTTGCAATACAATATTTTTCAAGTATGGTTTTTAAAAGTAAATGCTGATATTAATATTGTAATATTTTGGATAAAGAATAATATATGTGGCTTGGGGAAATTTGAAAGTACAAATTTTTCCATAGTTAAAAAGGCTAAATTTTTTACGTTGGAAAGTATAGTTGATTTTGGAAAAAATTTTTTTGATTTTTTCTTCAAGCGTTCAATCATACATTTATTGTTTGGAATTTATGTGATTTATATTAATTATTTAAATCAAGTTCAAGTTTTTTTTACAAGAACTTATGGGCTTTTAAAAACAAATACTTTTTCTTTTTCGACGGCGACAAGTTTTTTTGAATTGATATTTATTATTGTTATGCTAGGATATATATTTGTTGATGCAAGGCATAAAGCGATTGGTTATTTGGAGATAAGAAAGGAACGTTTTAAAAAATTGCTTCAAGTTGAAGAGAAACTTTTAGTAGTTATGAAAAAAATAAGTTTTGCACTCGAAACAAATATAGAGATTATTGTGGCTGAAAAGAAAAATATTTTACAAGATGGGGCGGAGAAGTTAACAGGAAAAAAATGTTATATTTGTGATGGTAATATATCATACCTTGACGAAAAAGACCGGGACAATAGGAATTTCAAGGACTCATGTTCTCGATTGGAAAATTTAGTAGAGATGAAAAAGGAATTTAATAAACTTAAAGAAATAAATAAAGAATTTAAGAAGTCATCGCTTAGTTATTCAAATATATTTTTGATTGATCATGCAACAATGATTAATAAATTGACTAGATTTTATTTTCCTGGACAAGAAAATTTTGAATATAATAAAACGCAATTGTTTTGTAAAAGTAGTAGGGAAAAATGGTTTGAAAAACATTTTATAGAACCAATTACAGTTGGTGATAAAAAAATATATTATACGGAGAGAAAAGCGAACCAAGTAATTAAAGATGTATCAAAAAGTTTAGATGATGAATTAGTGGAGGCATTTGAGCTGGAGATGTACTTAAAAAGGTATGAGAAAAAAATGTTAAAAAGATTTAAAAAGATTTATAACTTTTCGAGGTTCAATTTTAAGTAGTATACAACATTAAATGTAACAGATACACAAGTTAAATGATCGCCAATAACAGTAAATATACTAAAATACATTGAAATAATTATAATTCAGTGTTATACTAAATGAGTATTATTGTATAAAAATGTAAAAACGGACGTAAAAAGCGATAGGAAATAGTTCCGCATTCGTAGCAAAACGTGGTAAAGGCGTATTACGGATGAAACGGCAGAGGAGGAAAACTTAGATGGCAGATAAAAACACGGCAGTGATTGGCTTTGAAAAGCAAATATGGGATGCAGCTTGCGTTCTTCGAGGAAACATGGATGCATCAGAATATAAAAATGTGGTTCTAGGATTGATTTTCTTGAAATATATTTCAGACCGATTTGATGAAAAATATAAGGAGCTAGTAGAAGAAGGAGATGGATTCGAGGAGGATATTGATGAATATACTTCGGAAGGTATTTTCTTTGTACCGGCGGGCGCACGTTGGAGTGAGATTGCCGCGAAGGCGCACACCCCGGAAATAGGAACCGTCATTGATGATGCGATGCGTGCAATTGAAAAAGAAAATAGCCGATTAAAGGATATTCTTCCTAAAAACTTTGCTCGTCCTGAACTGGACAAGAGAAGATTGGGAGATGTGGTGGATTTATTTACCAATATTCAGATGATTGAACATGGCAGCGAAAAAGATATCCTTGGTCGTACATATGAGTATTGTCTTTCTATGTTTGCTGAACAGGAGGGAAAACGAGGGGGAGAGTTTTTTACACCATCTTGTGTAGTGCGTACTTTGGTAGAGGTATTAAAGCCTTTTAAGGGTAGAGTATATGACCCGTGCTGTGGCTCTGGTGGTATGTTTGTTCAATCTGCAAAATTTGTCGAGAATCATAGTGGTAATATCAGCAATATTTCTATCTATGGTCAGGATTCAAACCCTACTACATGGAAGATGGCACAGATGAATCTTGCAATTCGAGGAATTGAGCCGGATCTGGGAACTTATGCGGCAGATACTTTTCTGGACGATCGTCATCCTACATTACGAGCGGATTATATTATGGCGAATCCTCCGTTTAATCTTTCAGATTGGGGCGCAGACAAATTAAAAGAGGATGTTCGCTGGCAGTATGGAACACCGCCTGCGGGAAATGCTAACTTTGCATGGCTGCAACACATGATTTATCACCTTGCACCCGCTGGAAAAATCGGAATGGTCCTTGCTAATGGTTCCTTATCTTCTCAATCAGGCGGTGAAGGAGAAATTCGTAAGAATATTATCAATGCGAATTTGGTTGAGTGCATCGTAGCAATGCCTACTCAGCTTTTCTATACAACACAGATTCCGGTTTCGCTTTGGTTTATTAATAAGCAGAAGAAACAATCCGGAAAGACATTATTCATTGATGCACGTAAGATGGGAACAATGGTCAGTCGTAAACTTCGTGAGTTTACCAATGATGACATCAAGAAGATTTCGGATACATTTGAAGCCTTTGTAAATGGAACCCTTGAGGATGTTAAGGGATTCTGTGCAGTTGTAGATACTGCAGAAATCGAAAAACAGGATTATATTCTCACTCCGGGACGCTATGTAGGCATTGAGGAGCAGGAAGATGATGGGGAGCCATTCGAAGAAAAGATGGGACGTCTGACATCTGAACTTTCGGATATGTTTGCAAAGAGCCATGAGTTGGAAGATGAAATTAGGAAGAAGTTGGGGGCGATTGGGTATGAAATATAAACTTGAAGAAATTGTAGATGTAACAATGGGACAATCACCTAAGTCTATGTATTATAACACAGAAAGAAAAGGGTATCCTTTTTTACAAGGGAACAGAACCTTTGGGTTTAAATATCCAACTTTTGATATCTATACAACCGTTATGACTAAATCAGCAAAAGCTGGTGATGTCATAATGAGTGTTAGGGCTCCTGTTGGCGATATTAATATTACTCCTATAGATATGTGTTTGGGGCGAGGGGTTTGCTCGCTAAGAATGAAGAATGGAAATCAAGAATTTCTATTTTATATGATGAAATACTATATCCCTTATTTGCTTAAAAAAGAAAGTGGTACAGTTTTTGGCTCAGTAAATAGAAATGATATAAATGGATTGGAAGTAGATATTCCAGAAGATGTACAAACGCAAAAGAAAATAGCGCGTTACTTGGAGATGATAGATGACAAAATTGAGCTTAATAATAAAATAAATGAGAATTTAGCGGCTTAAATGTCAAGGCTGGAAACATCAAGTTCAC
>OHPI01000318.1_pt1 | contig 35999 bp, 33 predicted proteins | sample 1577651 | NCBI WGS metagenome assembly OHPI01 (sample SAMEA3879578, study PRJEB24766) | human gut metagenome | biome: human-associated habitat; feature: feces | place: USA | collected 1985/1987
TCATCCAATTTTTCCGCCTGGATCTTTCCGATATTTTTGGCTTCAAAATATTGATTTTTCTTTAATTCCTTAAACAATTTTTTCGCTACGGCAAGCGAGATTCCCGGAGCTGCGCCGGTCAATGCAAAATGAATCGTCCGCTCCTCCTGAGGCATTTTCTTGATTGCCGTTTTCAACGTGCAGTATGTGATTCCATTTACAGACACATCTTCGCACGCTTCCACTTCCATCGGACGCCCGGAAAGCGGATGGGATTTTATACGGATCTTATCCAGATTCATCGTATCTTCCAGATTGATGACCTTGCGTTTTTCTTTCATTTCCTCAAGCTGGTCTTCCAACGATTCCAACTGCGTTGTCGTCTGTTTTTTTACTGCCGTTTCCAGCTTCGGCTCGTCTTTTTCTTCCGTCTCATCATCTTCTGCTTCTTCTCTGGCTGTTGCCGTCTCCATAATCTCCTGTGCCTCTTTGGCTACGATGGCTTTCGCATCCAGTTCTTCGGTTGTTTCCTGTTTATCGGTATCCAGTTCCTCCGGAAAATCATCTTCATCATCAAACGTATCGAGATCCACTTTAAAATAGTTGATCAGGCGGTTAAGAAAGCCCTTTTTCTTCGGATGATCTGCCTCTTCCGCTTCCTCTTTGTCAGATTCTCCTTCGGTTTTTTCGGAATCGTCTTCGTTTTTTTCTGAAATGGTTTCTTCCACCTCATTCTCCTCAACCGGTTTCTCGGTCGCCTCTTCCACCTCGGTTTCCGTGTCTGGTTCTTCTTCGACTTCTTCTACTTCTTCGGCAACAGGTTCTTCGGCCGGCTCCCTTGTCATCCCGTAGTCGCCAAGCACGGCCGGCTGAACTTCCGGTTCCGACTGTGGTTCCTCATTCGACGCAATATCCATAACCTGCGCCGGCGCATAAGCTACTTTTACCTCTTCTTCATCCTCCGGCTCTTCCGGTTCCGGAATTTCTTCCCAATTCGGCTTCTGCCAGAGAGGGTTCAGACAGTTTTCGCGCAGTTCTTTCGCTTTCTCGACAATCTTTCCACTACCGAACCACAGCATCAGATCCTCACACTCTGCAATACAGTCTTCCCGTCTTCCCTGCAATTCATACAGTCTGGCAAGCTGGTAACCCCATTCTTCGGTATATTCATTCTTTTTCAATTCTTCCAGAATTTCAATCAATGTCTCATAAGACGCACCTTCCGCTTTGGCAAGCCGGTATTTCAACTCATATGTATCCAATGTCATCCCAGACACAATTTCATAAGCCTGATACAATTCTTTGGCTTCTTCCAGGTCTCCCATGCGGATCGTAAGCATCAAGAGACGGTATAGGGCAGGTCTCGAAGAGGTTCTGTGATACACTGTGTAGTATAACTCTTTTGCAATATCCATTTTTTCTGCTTTTAAAAACAGGTTGGCAAAAAGATAGAGATCTGTAATCGTAGGTACTTCTTCAAAACGAAGTTCTTCAATTTCCTCCATTGCCTCTAAATATTGCTTTTCCTCAATTAATTCGCGTATCTGTGCACATCGTACGCTGCTATCGTATCTGCCCATTTATTTCATCCTTTTAAATATTCTACTGTTGCCAATATTTCTTGTGGTACAGCCAGTCCTGCTTTTGTCCATTTGTGCATCATCATGTCCAGACTCTTTCTCGCAGCACGGTTGTCTCGAATGTATTTCTTCGCGGCCTCACTGTAAGCAGTCTGTCCTTCCAATGCCTTCATCGTTTCTGCGGAAAACGGACAATAGGTAAATAATATCGTCCTCGCCACACGGCTGAGTTTCATCGCGCCGCGTGCTTCACGCAGGATCCAGTCTGCATAATCTTTCAAAAATACTTCTTTGTGTTTATTGTTACACTGAACAAGCTGCGCGCGGATCTTATTTTTCCGCTCCTGGGAAAGCTCGCTGTTTTTCTTATAAAATTGCAAATAATCGCTATACTCGCTCGTAAGCGACGGATAACGGAAATCGTTCCAATGACTTCCGGTCTCTGTGCGGCATTTTTCCCAGCGGAAATTGCCCATAAGTTGTACCATTGCCAGACTCAGTTCCTTTTCCAGCCAAACCGGGACAAACAAACGTCCTTTGGACGTACGGCGTTTGCCCGTGATATCCTGCCACATGATCGTATTACGGCCGTATACCGGGAATAAAATAATGTCCGGCGTCACGCGTTCAATGACAATTGCTTTATTGATGTCTACATTTTCATAACTTACCAGACGCTCTCGGTAAAAAATCGAATAATCAATCTTTTCAATCTGGCGGATGGCATCATTTAACCGTTTTTCTGTCATATAGGAATTTTGCATATTGCTGAAAATACCGTCTGAACAGAGAATCGGTACAAACATTGTGACATTTCCATTGATGATTCGAGACGCATAACGGAACATATTCTGACATTCAAAATGCAGCCGCTGCTCCTTGTCCACAATTGCTTCGTCCATCTCTTTCTGTGTGATCTTCTGCTCTTTTAACTGACGACGCAGATAGGTGGCAAAGTCTTCATCAAACTCATTTTTCGAAGTTTCTTTGACACCATCATAAACGGCCTGCAGCCATTTTGACATCGTATAAACACGGCATCCATCCTCTGCCTGATCCGCTTCCGGCCGCAGTTGGAGCATCGTGTCCAGTTCTTCATCGGTCAGCAGTTTCTCGCTGACAAATCCATAGTCTAAAAACAGACGCACTGCCAATGGGATGTCCTCATCGTCCATACTTTTCTTTACGACAGCTTCATATATTTCATAGTATAACTTACTTATATTTTTACGCACTTCCGTCGCTTCCGGTGTTCTTGCGAACTTATCGGAAAGTGACATAAACGCCTCTACCGCCTCTGTAAATTCGCTCTTAACCCGCATATGAACCGGCGCGTATTCGACGATCTGTCCCAAGGATTCATACAAATATTCAATCCCCGGCTCGTCCAGCTTTTGAATTTCTTCCTGCGCTTGTCCTTCTCCGGACAAAAGTGCAAAATACAGCCGCTCCATCTTATCGCGGTCAAGCTGAATGGGAATTCCTGCCTTTTCGGTAAGAAACGTTTCCGTCTCATTGATCTTTTCCACAATCTGATCCACCGACTGATCGATGCGTGGATCGCGGACTCCTTTTTCCAAAAGAGACAATGCCAGTTTCCCAACGGTCTGAAAAAGCGCATCTTCCTCCAAAATCAGGCAGCGGAACAATCGGTGCAGCACCTCGCCCTGTTCACGACAGTATGCTAAAAATTCATTCACCACGTCACACTGCTCGCGGTAATGATACATCGCCACATACTGGCTTCCGCAGAAGAATTTTTTCTGCGCTTCAATCGGCATTTTGGCGCATTCGAGATAATATTTTCCAAGATCTTCCGGCTCCTGCAACGACTGCTGCATGCTGTTTTCCACTTTCTGCAATGCATTTTCCACCGACACTTCAAAGCCGCACATCGTGGCGACCTGATCACATAATTCATATTTTTCTTTAATAAAGCCGCAAAGGCTCTCATTTTCTTCTCTTAAATGCTGTAGCTGTTTTTTTATCTCTGCCAGAAAATAGTTCAAAGAGGTAACAAGAAGTCCTCGATAATCCGGCTTTTCTGCCAATATCCGCTCAATACCTGCCATCCCCTGAACCGGGATAACAAAAACTGCACAATCGTCTTTTGCATAATATGTAAAGGAATGTAATTCTTTTCCAACATCACACGCCCCCAGGAAGTTCCCCGTTCCCAATACCATACTGATGCCATCTGCTACCAGTTCCACTCTTCCTTTTACGAGAAGAGCGATGGACTCCACTTTCGTATCCTTCTCATATAAAACAGCACCATTTTCAATCGAATTCATTGCGTTTTCTGTCAATTGTACTTTTTCTTTCATACGATACCTCCGTATCAGCACTGTCGCCCTTTTTCCCCGGATAAAATCCGTCAAATATAAAAAATCCGTGCGCCCTGCTTCGAATCAATCTCAATGGACGTTACCTCTACAGTTAACTCAATCCAGGCGCCCTTACGACACACAAGAAGTTTTGCTTAGTGCTGCTTCATTCCTGACCTGACACGGTTCACAAGTTCCTGTTGCGTAAGACCCGGATGTCAACGCCACTTATAAAGGGCAGCTCCTTATCAAAAGACCCTAGGCAAGACAACACCCCTGCTATAGCGGATTGCAGGTACAGGGCACCGCTATCTCCCCGGCTGCACGGAAATCTTAACAATGTTTAGCGTGAGTCACCTCACATGAAATAAGTATAATCGTTTTTCCCTCTTATGTCAAGATTTTCACATCGAAAAAAACGAATCATATATTGATTTTAAACACAGTAAGGAATGCTGCCTATGTCTGTTAATATTACCATCCTCCCATCCGATGCCCGCACAGACTACGCCCGCCACTGTCTGGCGTCCTATGGTGCGAAATTTCTGGATTCCTGGGGGAATTTTCCAGAAGAAGGAGTTGTCCTCACCGGAATTCCATTTACAAAAAACGGAAAATCTCTTTTTACAACACTTCTTCCTTTTTTTACCATTGACTCTTTTATTAAAAAACTCACTCCGGATCACATTATAATCGGCGGAAATTTTCCGGCGGCGGTGACCGATTATTGTGCGATGCATGACATTCCCTGTTATGACGTGCTGCAAAGCCCGTCCTTTGGACGTCTGAACACACGTCTGACAGCAGAAGGGCTTCTCGCTCAGGTCATGTCCAAAACACCTTTTTCTGTATTAGAATCTAAAATTCTTCTTATTGGATACGGCAGATGTGGCAAGGAAATAGCGCGGATTTTTTCAAATTATAGCAAAAAAATAGTGATCACAGAGAAAAATCAAAAATCCGTCTCTGCCGCTCTGGCAAATGGTTTCAAGTGTTTTCCTCCCGATAAAATACGAGGAAATAAATCACTTCTTGTTCAGACAAATATCATTATAAATACCGCTCCGGATGTCCCGATCGCGTCCTCTTTTTTTACGTATATTCCTTCGGATTGTTACGTATTTCAAGTCGCATCCGGTCCATTGCTTTTACCGGAAACTTTTCACGGCATCCTGATCAACTGTCCGGGAATCCCCGGAAAATATGCTCCTAAGACAGCCGGCAGCAAACTTGCCGCAGAAATCTGTAAATATTGTGATCTTTAAGGAGGTAACTTATGTCCATGGATTTATCACAAAAAAATATCGGCATCGCGATCACCGGTTCCTACTGCACCTACAAAAAAGTGTTTGCAGAATTGGAAAAACTGGCTTCCACCGGTGCCAATCTGTATCCGATTTTTTCCGATCATGCTTCTACCACTGACAGCCGTTTTGGAAAATGTGCTGACTTTCTTGAGCAGGCAGAAAAAATTACCGGAAAGAAACCGATCACGACCATTCCGGATGCGGAACCGATCGGACCGGGGGCCCTTTTTGACATTCTCGTCATCGCACCGTGCACCGGCAATACATTGTCAAAACTTGCCAACGGCATCTCTGACACGCCGGTTTTGATGGCTGCAAAAGCACATCTTCGCAATAACCGGCCTCTCATCGTAGCACTTTCCACAAACGATGCCCTTGGAATGAATCTGAAAAATATTGGCATTCTGCTTAACACAAAGAACATTTATTTCATTCCATTTGGCCAGGATAATTACAAATCGAAACCAAATTCCATGATCGCACACATCGATCTTTTGACGGACACGATCGAGGCCGCTTTGGAGACCCGCCAGTTACAGCCTGTGATCCAGGGACCGGATCCAAAATAAAGGAGGCTTTTTCATGTGTGGTATCGCAGGATTTTATCAATCGGATCAAAATTATCTAAGTGCCGGATACCATGGCACTTCTCCCGAAAATCCTTGGAGAAAACGTCTTATCGCAATGAGACAGTCTCTTCGGAGCCGGGGACCAAACGATGAAAATACACTTCTTTTCCACCACGCCGGTCTCGCACACACACGACTCGCCATCCGTGACATCCTCGGCGGCAAACAGCCAATGTCCGCGCAGTATAGGGGACGCGGTGCTTCCATCGTATACAATGGCGAAATTTATAACACGTGCGAACTGCGCGAAGAGCTGAAACCCTTTGGCATGAGCTGGTCCACTACAGGCGACACGGAAGTGATCCTGAATGGTTTTCTGGCAATGGGAACGTCTTTTTTCGAAAAATTGAATGGTATTTTTGCCTTTGCGATCTATGTACATCAGACAAAAGAACTTTATCTTGTCCGCGACTCTCTGGGAGTAAAGCCGCTTTTTTACAGTTTTGACCACACAGCGGTCGTCTTTGGGTCCGAGCCAAAAGCGCTTTTTGCTTATGGCATTCATCCGGCGGCTGACCGTGCCTGCTGGAATGAAATCTTTTCTCTCGGTCCGGCAAGAACGCTTGGAAATGGCGGCTTTGCCGGAATACATGAACTTCTCCCCGGAGAATATATGCATATTTCCGCCTCCGGCTGCCGGCATCACTTTTTCCGAAAATTGGAAGCCGTGCCACATCATGATTCGTATACGGATACGATCCGCCACGTGCGGTTTCTTCTCTGTGACAGCATACACAGACAAATGGTTTCGGATATTCCGATCTGCAGTTTTTTATCCGGCGGACTCGACAGTTCACTTGTCACCGCGATCTGCCAGATGTATCTCAAGAAAGAAGATGCCGCACTTGACACATTTTCCTTTGATTTTAAGGGAAATGACGTGAATTTTCAGGCAAATTCATTTCAATCCAGCCAGGACCGCCCATTTGCGGAACTTGTTGCCAAACATCTGGGAACGCATCACACCCTGCTCGAATGCGACAATGAAACGCAGGCAGACTATCTGTTCAAAGCTGTCGACGCCCGCGATTTCCCATGTATGGCCGATGTGGAATCTTCTATGCTTTACTTTTGCGAACAGGTTTCCCAGACACACCGCGTCGCTTTAACCGGCGAATGTGCGGATGAAATTTTTGGCGGTTATCCGTGGTTTCACCGGGAAGAACTGTGGCAAAAGAACATGTTTCCCTGGTCATACGACTTCGACGCAAGAAAAGTATTGCTCCACGACGACTTTTCTGCCTCATTGAAAATGGAAGAATATGCCAAGGAAGCCTATGAGAACACACTCGCCTGCACTCCGCGCCTTGCGGAAGATTCGGAAAAAGAGGCAAGACGGCGTGAAATCTCCTGGCTCAATATCCGCTGGTTTATGATGACTCTCCTAAACCGCATGGACCGAACCAGTATGTATTCCGGCCTGGAAGCCCGTGTACCATTTGCCGATCACCGCATTTTACAATACGTCTACAACGTCCCTTGGGATATGAAATGCCACAATGGTCAGACAAAGAGCCTTTTGATCGACGCCGGAACGGGGCTTCTTCCCGCCGCCGTATTAAACCGAAAAAAGAGTCCTTATCCGAAAACTTATGACCCCGCTTATGAAAAAATGCTTGCGGAACGTCTCTACGAAATGGTTCATGAGATAAATTCTCCTCTGACCGGTATCGTGGATCCGAAAAAACTGGATCATTTTTTAACTACCCCAAGTGATTACGGAAAACCGTGGTATGGCCAGCTTATGGCCGGTCCGCAGATGCTTGCGTATCTTCTTCAAGTGGGGTATTGGATTCAGACGTATTCGATCTCTCTTTAATATCAGAAGTACCTCCCCAGCCTTCCTGCATTACCTGCAGAGGCTGTGGATGCACTTCCATCATCCAATATCCAAAATCCCCCATTTTTAAGCTGCTTTTATGCACACTCTTAAAATACGAAAATCCATACGATCTGCCAAGGTAAACATCCCTTTTGTGATATCTTCCCGGCACACCGACAAATGCCCGCTCTCCCACTTTTGCAAAAAGCAGATGTCCAAAATTGTAAAATCCCTGCTTTAAGAACGGATTTTCCGACAACGTCCAATACCTTTGCGGAAACTCTCCAAAATCTTCCGGCCCGATCTGAACACATTGATCTACTTCGTCATCCGAAAACGGATACATCGCCGTATGGGATTCCAATATTTTCCTACACTCATAGTCCCAATTATGCTCTTCTTCCATCTCTACTTCGATAAATTCCGGCGGTTCTTCTGTTTCAGTTGTCTCGATTTCGGGTTCTGTTGTCTCCGGAATTTTTTCTTTCTGCTTTTGTACAGGTTCCGCCACAACAACCTCTTCTTCCGTTTTTTCCTCTACCAATGGCGCGGACTCCGCAACCGGCGGCTGGCCTTCTCCCATCTGTGCTTTTCCATGTTCTCCGATCCAGATTCCGACCACTTCCTCTTTTTCTCCGGCTTTGCACTCCAGCCTCGTAATCTCTTCAGAAGAAATAGTTCCCGCCAGCTGATTGTATGTTCCCTCTTGTCCTTTGAGCACAAGCGTCACCGGCTTATTTTCCCATTTATTTACATTTTTCAAATGTACTTCCAATCGGATCCACTCACGTTTTCCGGAGGCTTTTATATATCCTCCGCGTTCTTGTCCTTCTTCCTGTAAATATATCATCTTACGGAAATAACTCACGAAGTTCTCCTTTTATGGCTTTTCTAAAAACTATGCGTGTAGGGGGATTTTTATGCTAAAAAAGCGGACCGCATTTGCGATCCGCTTCTTCTATTCAAAGCACTATTCGATTGATTATTTCAATGTAACTTTAGCACCTTCAGCCTCTACCTTAGCTTTGATATCTTCAGCTTCGTCTTTAGAAGCACCTTCTTTGATTACTTTAGGAGCGCCATCTACAACTTCTTTTGCTTCCTTAAGTCCAAGACCTGTTACTTCACGAACAACTTTGATAACCTTAACTTTGTTTGGTCCAACTTCTGTAAGTTCTACGTCGAACTCGTCTTTCTCAGCACCGCCTGCTGCTGCACCGTCGCCTGCTGCTGCTACAACAACACCTGCTGCTGCAGATACACCAAATTCTTCTTCACAAGCTTTTACTAAATCATTTAATTCCAAAACGCTCATCTCTTTGATAGCATCGATAAATTCCTGAGTAGTCATTTTAAATTCCTCCATTTAATATAATTTTTTGTTTATTTACAGATTATTCTGCAGCCGGCTCTTCACCATTTCCTTTAGCTTCAGCGATCTGATTAAGAACGCGGGCCATATTGGTAACAGGTGACTGCAAGCTTCCAAGCAATTTAGAGATAAGAGTATCTCTTGATGGGATGTTAGCCAATGTCTTGATACCAGCTTCATCATAATATGTGCCGGCTACAACACCGCTCTTGAACTGAAGTGCCTCTGCTTCTTTTGCAAAGTCATTGAGAATACGCGCTGGAGCGGTCTCATCCTCTGCTGAAAATGCAACTGCAGTAGGTCCTTCCAAATCCTTATCCAACTGTGCAAAATCAGTTCCTTCGAATGCACGAACAAGCATTGTGTTTTTGTATACTTTGTATACCACACCAGCTTCTCTCAATGCTTTACGAAGTTTTGTATCCTGCTCAACAGTCAGACCACGATAATCAACAAGTACAGCTGCTTTTGCGTCTGCTGCGTATCCTTTGATCTCGTCTACGATTGGCTGTTTGATCTCTACTTTAGCCATGAGTCATTTCCTCCTTATATATTTTCTGCCGAAAAGAATATATATAACGCATATACGTCCACACATGGTTTTTTCTCTGAGACGGACGTAATATAGAAAACCCCTCTTCTCGCCATAGCAAAAAGAGGGGACGTAAATCCACATTCTTTACTCCTCGGTAGGCGGCTCTTGCACTTACACATCTGAAATCCCGAAGGACCATCTATACCTACTGTCTACGGCAGTCATCAAAATTTATATTAACATACCTTGACGGTACTGTCAATATCTTTTTTATGCATATTTTACTGTGCTTACTTTCACACCAGGTCCCATTGTGCTGGTGATCGTAACACTCTTCATATACTGTCCTTTTGCACTTGCTGGTTTTGCTTTTACGATAGCGTCCATCAAAGTGTTGAAGTTGTCATTCAACTGTTCTGCAGTGAAAGATGCTTTTCCAACCGGACAGTGAATAATGTTTGCTTTGTCCAAACGATATTCGATCTTACCTGCTTTAATGTCATTAACAGCCTTTGTAACATCCATTGTAACAGTTCCTGCTTTCGGGTTTGGCATCAAGCCTTTTGGTCCGAGTACACGTCCGAGACGACCAACAACACCCATCATATCCGGAGTAGCTACAACTACGTCAAACTCAAACCATCCTTCGTTCTGGATCTTAGGAATGAGTTCCTCGCCGCCAACATAATCAGCACCAGCTGCTTCTGCTTCTGCAACTTTATCGCCTTTTGCAAATACAAGAACGCGAACTTTCTTACCTGTTCCGTGAGGCAGTACAACTGCACCACGTACCTGCTGGTCTGCATGACGTCCATCTACACCAAGACGGATATGAGCTTCAATTGTTTCATCGAATTTTGCAACTGCTGTTTTCTTTACAAGGTCAATGGCCTCAGCTGGATCATACTGAACTGTTCTGTCTACCAGCTTTGCAGCCTCAACATATTTTTTACCTCTTTTCATGATTCAAACCTCCTAGTGGTATTAACGAATGTGTAGGAGCTTAGTAACAAGTTCCTGTTCTCCCACAACGTCCAAATGACATAAGTCTTCTGCGATGTCTAAATTTTCACGTAAGTTTTATTAGTCTTCTACTGTGATACCCATACTTCTTGCAGTACCGGCGATCATGCTCATAGCAGCTTCCACGCTTCCTGCATTCAAGTCAGGCATCTTAAGTTCTGCAATCTTCTGAATCTCTGCTTTAGAGATCGTTGCAACTTTTGTCTTATTTGGTACACCAGAACCGGATTCAATCTTACAAGCTTTCTTAAGAAGAACTGCTGCCGGTGGAGTCTTTGTGATGAAGCTGAAACTTCTATCTGCATAAACAGTGATAACTACAGGAATGATCATACCTTCCTGTCCTGCTGTCTTTGCGTTAAACTCCTTTGTAAACTGAACAATGTTTACACCATGCTGTCCAAGTGCCGGACCAACTGGTGGTGCTGGTGTTGCTTTTCCAGCTGGGATTTGTAATTTAATATATCCTTCAACTTTCTTAGCCATTATAAAAACCTCCTGATTTTCACTTCTATAACTTTTCTAATTCTGAGAAATCAATTTCTACCGGTGTTCCACGGCCAAACATGTCAATTTCGATCACTGCCATATGTTTTGCCGGGTGAACTTCCTGCACGATACCATGTGTATCCTGCCATACACCCTTGGTAACCAGAACATGGTCGCCAATACTGTATGGTACTTCCTCTGCCTGAGCCAGAAATCCCATGTTGGTAATTTCTTCTGCGGTAAGAGGAACCGGTTTCGATCCCGGGCCGACAAATCCTGTCACACCGCGGGTATTTCGAACCACATACCAGGTCTCGTCATTCATCACCATATTCAGGAGAACGTAGGCTGGAAACATTTTCTTCTGAACCTGTTTCTTTTCTCCATTTCTCTCCTCAACAACCGTCTGCATCGGCACCATAACTTCAAGGATCTGATCCTGAAGGTTACGATTTTCGATTGTCTTCTCGATGTCAACTTTTACCTTATTCTCGTATCCGGAATAAGTGTGAACTACATACCATTTTGCTTCTTCCGCCATAGCAACCTCCTAAAATAATTATAGTCCAATTGCCTGCAGACCAAGACGAATCAGCCAGTCGATACCGGCGATCACACCGCCAAGAACAACAGAAACAGCGAGCACCAGTGCGGACTGGCGCATCAATTCATCTCTTTTTGGCCATGTACATCTCTTGAATTCTGCTTTGACACGTTTAAAGAAGCCACCTGCTTTCGAAGTATTTTCTGCTTCGCTCATCGGGCACACATCCTTTCCCCAACATTACAACGACAAAATTATTTTGTCTCTTTGTGCAATGTGTGTGTTCTACAAAATCTACAATATTTCTTTGTTTCCATTCTGTCCGGATGGTTTTTCTTGTCTTTGGTCAAGTTGTAGTTACGCTGCTTACACTCTGTACATTCTAATGTAATTTTAGTACGCATTACGTCACCTCCGTGATTATTTGTTTGTAAAAATTTAGGCATAAAAAAAAGACCTAATTCATCGCTAGAATATAGTACCACAAATTCATACGATTCGTCAAGTCTTTTTTCGTTGTTTTTAGATTCGGTAGATCTCTACTCCTGCGAAGCGGACATTTCCTTCCATCACCAAGGTCGGTCCGTCTTCTGCCACACCACTCACATGGTGCTCCTCCACGCCGCCAAAACTGCAGTCTGTATTGTTCACCACATGCCAGTTTGACGGAATGTAGATGTCCACGCCGGAAAAATATACACTCAGATCAATCACTGCACTTCCGGACTGTATGACAGCATTGTCCATATTTACTTCCATGCCACAGAATTTGCAGTCAATGACTGCCTTTTTAAACGCATTGGAATTGATATTTTTCTTTGTTCCATTGAACATTCCGGTCAGTACGACGCTGTCACCATCCACATCGGAAGCATTGGCTTCTGTCATTCCTTCACTGTAAACTTCAACACGCCGATGTGTTTTGTGCCTGCGGTACTCTTTGACACGGCTCCCAAAGATCATATTCAGACCGATACTTCCAAACAATGCTGCCCACAAAACCGGCCACGGTGTCAATGCTTCGATACCAAGCACATGTTCAAACATGATAAGCAGAATCGCCAGTGAAAACAGCATTCCTCCAAATTCCAGGCGAATTGCCGATTTGATAAAACACATCACGCAAATAATACCGATTACGATACGCATCAAACTGATATCCGGCGTAAATCCAAGGCTGTGCGCCAATATATATACCGCTGCCAAAAGAAGCAGCACGCCCCAAAATATATTGTCTTTCTTCATAATAAATGTCCTCCTTCTATTTTGTATGGATTTCAATGTTTCCAAGATCCGCTTCTACTTTCACCTGACGATAGTCTTCGTAGCCGGCAGCATTCGCCTCTTTTTCCACTTTATATTCACTCTCTACACCGGCATGCTTTTCATCATTGATAGAAACGTTTCCAAGGTCCGCTGAAAGGTCGTAGGCATAGGCACCTTTTGGTCCGTCAAAATGCATTTCAAAATTACCGGCATCCACTTCCGCTTCTACCGCCTTGATGTGATTGTTCTTAAGTTCCACATTTCCGGCATCCGCATCAATTTTTATATTATCCAGTGTACATTCCGACACGATCAGATTACCTGCATCCAGGTCCGCCACGATCTCTCCGTTTGGAATCCCTGTCAAATGCACGTCGCCCGCATCCAGTGTAAGATTCATTTTTGTATTTTCATACATCGATGTTGGAATTTTCACCGTCAATGTACATTTTTCCGTTATATTTCCAAATGGAAAATGAAAATGAATGCCATGTTGGCGGCTTTCTATATTAATAACACCATTTTTATCATCAATTGTGGGTTTACGGCTCGCCTCACCATAATAAACAAATTCCGGCTCTTCTACTTCATCCGTAACTTCCAGGGTCAACTCCATCGCGTCAGCATCTACCGTAATATTTTCAATCGGATCATTCATTGTTTCTCCCGGCATTACGGTCTCTGTTTGAATCTCAGACTCCCTTACCTTCAAATTAATATTGTTATGATAAACCGCAAACGGAATAATCGCCCCAAGGCTCAACACCAGCACACCAAATATCACGATCAATACAATCACAAATGCCGGTACTTTCTTCTTTTCATAGATTGGCTTTGTTGCTGTATTTGTATTTGTTGATTGCTCGCGCTCGTAATTGGCGGTCGCCTTTGCCAATTCCTGGTAACGATTTTTCAAACTGCTTCCGGATACCAGAAGATATACGCCAATCCCTGCAATAAACAATACACTGCTGTCCAAAATTGTTTCGGCAAACAAATTCCGGCACAATCCCGAGCCCATGCTTGGCACCACACTGAAAATACACAAAAATACACCGATACAAGTCTTGAGCACGCGGCGTTTTTCGTCCCTTTCCTGATTTTCGCGGACATACGCTGCGGCTTCTTCATCCAGTGCAATTGTGTACCGGCTGACTTTTCCGTATTCTTTTGTCCTTGTAGAAGCCAGCACAAACAGTACGACCGCCACACCGACAAGCAGAAACATTCCCATATTTCCCAGCAGATTTCCTACCAGCGTTCCGAGATATCCCTGATTGATTGCGCCATCGAAAACCGACTCCAAAAACGGTCCCCAGATGCAAAACATAACGCCAAGGGCAACATACCTGGCATGCGTTTTTGCAAAAGCAACGTATTTCTTCGCTTCTTCCGGCCCCCATCTGCGGTCTGCATGACGGCTCTTTTTCTCCTGCGGTTCCTCTTCTTTTTTCATGAAGTCACCGATTCCGAGTTCTTCCGCCAGTTCATCCAGATTGCCAAACTCTGAGATTACCGTTCCCACAGCTTCTTTCTCTGACATTCCCTCTGCGATCAGTTCTTCGTATTTGTCTTCCATCATTTCCATCAATTCTGCTTTTGCCCGCAGCACTTGCGGAGTTTCCGGAAGATTCATAAACATATTACTAAGATATTCTCTAATTGCTTCCATCCTCTTGGCTCATCCTTTCTTTCATAATAAACTTATCCACAACCTCTTTCGTCACTTCCCACTCTTTACACTTTTCTTCATAATACAATTTTCCTTCTTCGGTGACACGATAATACGTGCGTCGCTTACCTCCTGTCTCATTGCCGGAAAACGATTCAAGGTACCCATTTTTTTCCATCCTTGTAAATGCCGAGTACAACGTCGTCTCTTTAATGATATATTTTTCCTCAGAAATCATTCGGATTTTCTTCGAAATTTCATATCCATACGAAGGATTTTGCTGGAGCAGATATAAAATGATCGTATCATTATATCCCCGAATCACATCGCTGCTAATCAAAATCCCGCCTCCTTTCGTGCTTTTTCGGTATTTGCCGGAGTGGCAGATTATTACGCTTGTCGTTGCTACGTCTATCGTAGTACGTCTGACGTAGTTAGAGTATAACATGATTCCTACGACAGGTCAAGTAAAAATATTATACTAAAGAGAAAATCACTTGCTTTTTGACAGTATAGTACACTCTCAAATGCAAGTGATTTTTCTTCTCTCAGCTTATTCGTTTGACAATAACCGCATCAGTTCAACCTCCGCGCTTTTCCATACACTTTTTTCCCATGTACGAGGCGATATGCACGAATATAGATTTCGCCGTAGTCATCTACATTTTTGACATAACATTTGGTTGTTGATGTGCCTTTGATGTTTTTCAATGTTTCATCGCCGGTATAAATCTGGTAACCGCTCGCGTCCGTGGATCGTTTCCAGGAAAGCACATAACGTTCTACGATCTTGCGCACTCGTGGTCCGGCAACAACCGCCGGGATGGTTCCGCGGCTGACAAATTTCCCGTCATATGCTTTGGCAGTGTCTCTTGCGCCCGTATTTTCCCATCCGTAAATCGTTACTCCGGCCGGGAGCCAGCGAAGATCCGTCATCATAATATTGGAAGGAAATACCAGTTTGCGAATACTGCTGCATTCATCAAAATTCATGCGGATGTAATTCAATTTTCCGGCTTTTACTTCCACGGTTTTCAATCGGTCGCAGCCGGCAAAACGGTATTTTGTACCGTAACCTCGCTGCACATTTTTCGTGATTGTAAGTTTGGTCAGGTATTTTGCCTGTTTAAAGGCATCTCCCGCAATCTTTGTCGTGTTTTTCGGCACCGTGTAAGCACCTTTTTTCGCCGGTGGGTAATACAAAAGTTCATCGGTATTCCGGTCAAATAACACGCCATTTTTTGCATAATATTTTTTATTTTTCGAAGACACAGTTATTTTCCGGCATCTGAGATCTGCCTTCTGACTCTTTAAAAAGCCGATGCTTTTGCATTTTGTCGGAATCTTATAACTTGTCTTAGCAAGTGGAAACGCACGCACACTCGTACCGGCTACATTGTAAAGGACGCCGTCGATTTCCTTAAAATACTTATTTGAATCAGAAACCGTAATCTTTTTCAAACGATTGTAATCAAGGCGGCCCCGGATATACTTACAGGTGCTTGGCAGCTTCAGGCTTCCGCGTTTTCCGGATGGGAAAAAGACCATTTCTCTTCCGTCTTTCGTATAAATGACACCCTGCTGGCAGCGGAAATTCTTATTTTTATCGCTGATCCGTATTTGTTTAAGACGCTTTAATTGCTCACGGTAATAACTTCCTCCCACGATTGCCTCCGTCTGTTCCGGCAGAACAATCGTCTCCAGATATTTACATCCTTCAAACCAGCCGCGGTCAACTGTCGTCACCGATGCCGGCAGGAAAATTGCGCGATATTCCGTTCCGGTCAGAGCACCATAGCAGATCTTTTTCACGGTATCCGGAATATGAACGACACCTTTCCCCTTCACTGGTGCCTGGATCAAACTCGTTTCTGTCTCGTCCAAAAGCAATCCCCCGCGTGCGGTATAAGACGGATTTCCGGCCTTTACCTCAAACGAAGAGGCCGCTTCTTCAAACGCATAATGTTCGATTTTTTCTGTATTTTTAGGAATGACAACTTTTCCCAGCCGGCGGCAGCCCGAAAATGCGTAACGGGATATCCTCTCCAAGCTCGCCGGAAGCATGATATCTTCCAACCGTTCACATCCATAAAATGCAGAACTGTCAATCGACCGGATTTTGCTCATCCCGTCTACTTTTTTCAATTTGAAACATTTGTAAAATGCCTGATACGGGATGGCATCCATTTTGGACGACAAGCTCACACTTTCAAGACGTTCGCAGGCATAAAATGCGCGATATCCCAGACTCTCGACGGTCTCCGGAATCGTTATTTTCGTAAGCGATTTACAACGCCGGAAGGCATCGCGGTCAATCTGTTTCACCGTTCCCGGAATGCGGATCGAGTTCAATGCCACGCATCCATCGAAGATCCCTTCGCGCAGCGTATCCACTCTTGCCTCCATTCGAACGGTCTGAAGATTTGTACAATCCGCAAACGCATTGCTTCCGATATACTCCACAGAACTCGGGATTGTAACTGACGTCAATTTTTTACATCCATAAAAGGCATTGGCGTATATTTTCTTTACCGACGAAGGCACCGTAAAGGAACCGCTCTTCTGATTCGGACATTTTACCAGGATTGTCCCGTCTTTACTGCAAAGTGCTCCGTTGATCGTCGTATAATACGCATTTCCCTGCGTCGAAAAACGTGTGATTTTCTGATTTCCAAACGCATCATTTCCGATGGAAGAAATATTTCCGCGGATCGTTACTACCGGCGAATCTGTGCACACCGTCAACTCTCCGTACGAATTTACTTCCATTCTGGCCGAAACCGTTTTCCCCGGCACAAAGCACAGACCCGCCGTCAGCAAAAGCGCTCCTGCCATCCACTTCCTATTGTTTTTTTGATTCATTTTTTCCTCCTGTTCTTTCCCTATCGCGCAATAAGCGCAGCAAAGTTTTCTCATATTTTACCATTTATTACCTATTATGTCAAACACTTCAAAAAGAGGCCGCCCATAAGCATCCTCTTTTACATTTTTCTATACTTGTAATTTTTGCAAAAAACTTCGTGTACGATCGTTTTCCGGACAATCAATAACTTGCCCCGGCGTTCCTTCTTCGACCACCACGCCGCCATCCATAAAGATGACCCGGTCAGAAACCGCCTTGGCAAATTGAATCTCATGCGTAACAATCACCATTGTCATTTTTTCCGCCGCCAGTTCTTTCATCACGCGGAGGATTTCCGCTGTGATTTCCGGATCCAGTGCCGATGTCGGCTCATCGAAGAAAAGCATCTTGGGATGCATCGCAAGAGCTCTCGCAATCGCCACTCGCTGATTTTGTCCACCGGATAATTCACATGGATACGCGTCTTCTTTTTCTTCCAATCCCACTTTTTTCAAAAGCTCGCGTGCCTCTGCAAACACTTCTTCTTTCTTTCTCTTTTGATTGTGGATCGGTGCATCGGTAATATTTTTCATTACGGAAAAATGCGGAAACAGGTTAAAGTTCTGGAACACAAGCCCAAATTGCTGTCCGGCTTCCCAAAGTTCCTTTTTTCCAGGATAAATGCCCTCTTTCACGACGGTTTTCCCACTGTATGTAATATCACCGCCGTCAATCTGCTCCAAAAATGTCGCGCAGCGCAGCAATGTCGATTTTCCGGAACCCGATGGTCCAATGATCGAGACTACCTCGCCCTCATTTACTTTTAAACTGATGTCTTTCAGCACTTCTTTCCCTTCGAAACTTTTGCTGATTTGTTTCATTTCTAATATACACGTTTCTTTCGCCATGTCACTGCCTCCTCACTAACGATAATAATCCAGTTTCTTTTCAATCTGTTCCATCACTGTCGCCACTACAAAGTTAAAGATGTAATAAAATACACCAGCGACAAACAATGGCATCAAGGAAGCCTGTGATGCTGCGATCTGTTTTGCCATTGTAAACATTTCCGTGTAGGCAAGAGCAAAGGCAAGGGATGTATCCTTTACCAATGTGATTACCTCGTTGGTAACCGGCGGCATCACTCGTTTTACCATCTGCGGGAAGAGGATGCGGAAAAATGTCTGGCTGCGGCTGTACCCCATTACGGTCGCTGCTTCTCGCTGTCCTGCCGGAATGCTCTGGATTCCCGAGCGGTAGATTTCGGCAAAATATGCCGCATAATTCAGTGAAAATCCGATCAGTACCGCGTAAAAACGATATTGATACGACGTCGATATGCCAAACAAATAATACGGTGCAAAAAAGACCACCAAAAGCTGAAGCATCAATGGTGTACCGCGCATAATGGAAATATAAATCTTAGCGATCCATTGCAGCGGTTTGATCTTTGACATCCGCACTGCCATGACCAAAAGTCCAAGCGGCATAGAGAATAACAATGTAAAGAAGAAGATTCCCAATGTCGCAAGCATTCCCTGTCCCAGTTGTTTTACAATCTGGCCGATCCCCTGCTTTTTAACGGTTCCGGCACTCTCTGTCGCCGCATCGTCCGCCTGCGTATCCTCGCTTTTCTTTGTCAATTTACTTGTATCCGGTTCCGGCACTTTTCCACCATCAACATATGTCTTGTCGTCCATGCTCAGACACATGCTGTCTGTTAATTCCCATTTTTTGGCAATCTTTTCAAATGTACCATCGTAAAGCATGCCTAACAATGTCGTTTGAACGGTATCACGGAGTTCGGTATTTCCTTTTTTGAATCCGATACCGTATTCCTCCGACGACAAACGCTCGTCTAACATTTCAAACTGGTCTTTCTTAGCCGAAAGCTGGTAGGATGCCACCCCAATGTCCATTGCGATCGCGTCTACCATTCCGCTTTCAAGGTTCATAAAGGCGGAGTTATAGTCTGCGACCTGCTGCAATTCTTTCAATGATTTGCGGATTGCTTTGTTTTCTTTCGTCGCATCATCGCCGGTCAGCGCCGCAAGGGCGGAAGAATCTGCCTGTACGACAAGTATTTTTCCCTTCAGATCCGTAAGTTTCTGAATTCCGGAACCTTTTTTCACGATAACGACCTGGGAATTATCGACATATGGTGTCGTCCAAGTGTACTGGTCTTCACGTCCGTTCATCGTAAAACCATTCCAGATACAGGAAATCGCTCCGGAAGCCAGTTCGGAATCTTTCGAATCCCAGGAAATCGGTCGTTTTACCAATTTCCAGCCATTGCGGTTACAAACTTCTTCGGCAAGATCAAGGTCAAATCCGACATACTCACCATTTTCGTCAAGATAGCCATATGGCGGAAATTCCGCATCAAATCCGACGATAAATTCTTTTTCTGCCGCTTTCACTTTCTGCGGCTGGTACAGGGTCACTGCCGCCACCGCAAAAAGCAAAAGGACAAATAATATCATTGGTACTTGGTTTCGTTTATTTTTCTGCATATTAAAATACCTTCTCTTCCATATTTAGCGAACTACAATTTTCATAAATTTCTTTTTGCCTCGTTTCAGAACGATTCCGTCCTCTCCGATGCTGTCTTTGGAAATCTGTGCACGAACATCTTCCACTTTATTTCCATCAATGGACACACCACCCTGCTGTACGTTTCGACGCGCCTCTCCGTTGGATGGGGCAAGTCCTGCTTTTACAAGAAGGTTCAGAATTCCGATCTGTCCGTCTTCGAAGTCAGCATCGGTCAATTCCACTTCCGGCATCTGTGCTGCATTTCCGCTGGAGAACAAGGCTCTCGCACCTTCCTGTGCCTTTGCCGCCTCTTCTTCGCCATGCACCATTTTTGTCAATTCAAAGGCAAGAATTTCCTTGGCCTGATTGAGCTGGCTTCCTTCCCATTTGTCCATCTCGTCAATCTGCTCAAGTGGCAGGAACGTAAGCATACGAAGGCATTTGAGCACATCGTCATCGCTGACATTTCTCCAGTACTGGTAAAAGTCAAACGGACTTGTCTTTTCCGGATCCAGCCATACTGCGCCGGACTGCGTTTTACCCATTTTCTTTCCTTCACTGTTTAACAGAAGATTAATGGTCATCGCATACGCATCTTTTCCCAATTTACGGCGGATAAGTTCGGTCCCTCCAAGCATATTGCTCCACTGGTCGTCCCCGCCAAACTGCATATTGCAGCCGTATTTCCGGAACAATGCATAGAAGTCGTAACTTTGCATGATCATGTAGTTAAATTCCAAAAATGTCAGACCTTTTTCCATTCTCTGCTTGTAGCATTCTGCCGACAACATACGGTTGACAGAAAAATGAGGTCCGATGTCGCGCAATACTTCCATATAATTCAGATCCAGCAACCAGTCTGCATTGTTTACTACCATTGCTTTTCCATCTGAAAAATCGATGAAACGGCTCATCTGTTTTTTGAAGCAGTCAACATTATGCTGGATCGTTTCTTTGGTCATCATCTGACGCATGTCGGTTCTTCCGGAAGGATCGCCGATCATCGCTGTACCTCCGCCGATCAGGGCAATCGGTTTATTGCCGGCCATCTGCAGACGTTTCATCAGACAAAGTGCCATAAAATGCCCTACATGAAGGCTGTCTGCCGTCGGGTCAAAACCGATGTAAAAAACAGCTTTTCCATTATTTACCAGTTCCTTGATTTCTTCTTCGTCTGTTACCTGCGCGATCAATCCGCGGGCAACCAATTCGTCATATACTTTCATTTTGGGTCTCCTTTTTTTTGCTTTTGCTTAACTATTCAGGATCAATGTATGAAATCAATGAATCGTCGTGCTTGCACGTAAGAGACTTTGATTCCCATACATTGATCCTAATAGGGCCCCCCCTCCCCATATGAGCATTTTTAACCTTGCTAAAGGCGAGAAAAGAACACGAAGTGTTCGAAATGCGAATGTGTGGGAGGGGAGCCTGAATAGTTACGTTTCCTTCTTTTTCGCTGCCTTTTAGTCGCCTTGCGCCTGTCAAAGGCAACTTTTTTCTTGCTTTTCCTTCTTTTTCGTTGCCTTTTAGTCGCCTTGTGACCTGCCAGCCACACAACGAGACACGCACTCTTCGCTCCTTCGGAGCTCATCGTCGTGACAGTCGTCACATATTCTGCAAAATTTTCCAGGTGTTTCGTGCAAGCACGACACCTGAAAATTTTGCAGAATGCGTGTCTCGTTGTTTGCACGCAAAAATGTCCTTTTGCAGCGGCCTATCGGCTTTTGCAAAAGGACGAATCTACTTTGTCGTATTTCTTCGTGGTACCACCTTTTTTCCCTGAAAGCTCACACCTTCAGGCTCAGCAAGATACAAAAGCAAATGCTTTGATATCCCTGTGCGGTAACGGGCACAACACCGTCCAAACCTACTTATTACTTTCCTTTCAGTCGGATACTCCAAGATGTATTCATGATAAACGATGCTCTGCGCCTCTCACCAGCCGGCAGCTCTCTGTGAGTTCTTTTTTATCACTACTTCTTCTCTTCTTCGCATTTATGAACTTATCGTATCAGAGGATGAGGGGTTTGTCAAGAAATTTGCAAAAAAACTTTCCCATTTGTTATCAAAACCTTAAAGAAAGTTCTCTGCCAACACGACTTGGCATACTTGCTTTTTCATTATCTTACCTTATTTTTATAAGTTTTTTCTATTTTTCCCCCTGCACCTCAACAAATCCATAGGCTTCCAAATTTCGGATATACTGCACCAGCCGGTCATAAAGCGGTTCTGCCTTATCGCCAAACTCTGCCTTTACCAGCTCCGCGATCTCATAAACCGTTCTTGTCCCATCGATCAATGGCCATACAAAATTTCCCATTTCATCAAGATGAATCTGTGATACTTTCGGCTTTTTCAATATCTTTTGCGCCAGGAAATGAAACACGCCTTTATTTTCCTGCAGCAATGTGATTTTTCCCTGATTGTCCATCGTATACTGCAGAGATGGACGGTGTCTGGGTACAAAATCCAAATAATTTGCAGAAATTACTTCTTTCTTTTTCATTTCTCAACCTTCTTTTTCGGCATTGCAAAAATAAATACGCAGGCAATCATAATCGCAAGAAGCACAATACCGCCGATTCTTCCTGTATTTACAGAAGAAGAAAGATCAAATTTACTGCTTACACCAACGACTGCCAAAATCGCAAGTAAGATTCCGACCAGTCCTTCTCCGGCGATCAATCCGGAGCAGAACAATACACCGCCGCTTGCTTCGCCATTTTTGTCTGCCGACTTCTTGTCTACGATCCAGCGGATCACACCACCGATCATAATCGTTGCCGACAATTCAAGTGGCAGATAAAGACCGATTGCCACCGGCAGGACCGGAATCCCAAGAATTTCAACGACAATTGCCGCAAAAATACCGATCAGTACGAGCGGCCACGGAAGATTTCCATTCATAACACCTTCCGTGATCATTTTCATCAATGTCGCCTGCGGAGCCGCCAGTTCTGTCGTTCCAAAGCCCCACGCACTGTTGAGAAGGAGCAATACTCCGCCGATCGTAAACGCCGCTACAACGGCACCAAGCAGTTCTCCGATCTGCTGTTTTTTCGGCGTTGCCCCGAGGATATAACCCGTTTTCAAATCCTGTGACGTGTCGCCTGCCATCGCAGCCACGATACAGATTACGGAACCAATGGCTATCGCGCCGATCATTCCGCTTACGCCGGTATTTCCGGTGACTTTCAAAACCAGAGTAGAAAAGAGCAAGGTCGCGATCGCCATACCGGAAACCGGGTTATTGCTGCTTCCTACCAAGCCAACCATCCGGGAGGATACGGTGGCAAAAAAGAACCCAAATACGACTACCAGCAAGGCGCCGATCAAGGAAACCGGAATCGCCGGAAGAAGCCAGATCACCAGAATCAAAACCAGGGAACCGCCGAGCACAAGGCGCATATCCAGATCCTGCTCGGTGCGGAGGCTTCCTGCTTTTGTCCCGCCTTTCAGACCTTTTAATGAATCTTTAAATGTCGATACAATGAGCGGCAGGGATTTGATCAAACTGATAATACCGCCCGCTGCGACTGCGCCGGCTCCGATGTATCGGATATAACTTCCCCAGATGGCATCTGCGCCGCCTTCTGCGTACATTTGTGCAATTGGTACATCACCCGGATACATCGTTGTCGGGCCTCCAAAAATTGTAATCGCTGGAATCAGCACGAACCATCCCAGCAGCGCACCGGCGAACATATACGATGCAATCTTAATTCCACAGATATACCCCACGCCCAGAAGTGCCGGATATACTTCTGCGGAAAATGCGGTCCTCAGGGAGCGGATCGGTACTGTAACGACACCCGGAACCACTTTCAAACCATCCGTTATAAATTTAAAAACAGCAGACAATCCCATACCGGCAAATACCGTTTTCGCACTCGTGCCGCCTTCTTCTCCTGCCAAAAGAACCTCTGCACACGCCGTTCCTTCCGGATATGGCAATACGCCGTGCTCTTTGACGATCAAAGCATTGCGAAGCGGGATCATAAACAGCACCCCAAGAACTCCCCCGACCAAAGCGATCAGCGAAATCGTAAGTAGATTTGGTGCTTCCGTCTTTCCTTCATTTGCCCATAAAAACAAAGCAGGAAGCGTAAATATCGCGCCCGCAGCCAGAGATTCACCGGCAGAACCGATTGTCTGCACCATGTTGCTCTCCAGAATCGAATCTTTTTTCATAATTACTCGGATTACTCCCATCGAAATAACCGCAGCCGGAATCGACGCCGAAACTGTCATTCCCACACGCAGACCAAGATACGCATTCGCCGCGCCAAAAATAATAGCGAGCAAAACACCTATGATGATCGATGTTGCCGTAAATTCCGGTGTGACTTTATCGGCCGGAACATACGGTTTAAACTCTTTGTTCTCCATAATCGTTCTCCTTTTGTTTATTCCCCGCACCTAAAAGTATATACCGATTTATTGTAACATATTTCTGTTTTTTTGCAAAGGAAACATTTTACAAATCACCGCACAAAAAGCCTCTGGAAATTTTCTCCAAAGGCTTTTTTATAAAAAAAGATAAGAGTTTTTATTTCATGGCATGGATAACGGCATCATAAGCTGCTTTCTTCACACCGAGCTGTGAGAACAACAGTGGCTGGCCACTTGCTCTCCAAGACACCTGATCGCTCAGTCCCCAGAACGTAACACCTGTGATATTGGCACCGCCCTGCTTCTTTTGTTTGAGCATTTTGATAATGCTGTAATAATAATTTGCCTGATCCTGCAATGTGTATCTGCTCTGCATCGCATTGATCGTCGCGTCGAGTTCTGTGATCTGGATCTCAAATCCGGCATTTTTGAATTTATCAATCGTATTTCCGATATAATTTGCATCCGGCCAATGCACATCCAAGTGGCTCTGCATGCCGACGCCATCACAGATTTTTCCATTCTGATTCACAAATTTGATCATCGTTACAATATCATCTGAGATCAGATACGTATTGTAATCGTTATAGAAAAGTTTTACCTTACTCCTCAAATTGTAATAATTTAACATATCATTTGCATAATGGAATGCCTTTTTTACGTAAGAAGGATACTTTCCTTCTTCGCCATACACCTGTGTCCAGTTACTCTTTGAGCCGCTGTCGCTGTTATGGAAATATTCATTTACCACATCATACGCATACACCACGTCTTTGTACTGACTTGAACTGATATGTGCCACAATATTTTTCACATAATATTCCAGTCGTTTATCCATGGTTCCTGCATTACAATAGTTGTAATAACTGTTGTACTCGTATTTGAAGAACCAGCTTGGTGTCTGCTGATGCCATACCATCGTATGGAAACGTACGGACAAACCATTCTGAGAAGCGATTTTTAACACTTCATCAATATTAGAAAAGTTAAGTTCCGGAACCGTGCTTTCTGCATATCCATCCGGAATGATATAACCGCGAGATTTTGCCTCACTAGTCGAGATCAATGTCGGGCTGTAACCAAGAAAGGCATCCGGTTTCATCTCATTTTCCATCGTAATGGAATTGAAATCCTTTTTAATAATTCCCAATGTGTTCGAATTTCTGAGATCCGAAAGATTTACTGCATTTCCAACTTTTCCAAATGTGCCGCTCATCGCACCCTTCAATGTACCTGCCGTCGTAGTTGTACCGCCGTAACTTCCGGAAGTTGTCGTAATTCTCACATTATAAATAATTGCTGTATAAGTACTGGAACTCTGTGACATAACCCCAATTGTTTTGATCGAACCGCTTCCGCTTTTCGTCACTTCAAAGTCATCATAGCCCCAATTGTTCGCATTGTATTTTACAAATAACTCTTTCCCGCTGGCATCATAAAACTTAAATGCCGTATCCTGGCCGCCTGTTCCTGCGCCGATCGTGATCGACCGGATGGAAGAAAGCGAAATTGCATTTGGCAAAGAATATTTTACTTCACCGTATTTTGAATTGAATGTTACCTTAAGTGCACCATCTGTGACACTTCGCGAAGAAACTCCCCATTGGCTGACATATGTCAAATTACCAAAGTAATAAGCATTTAATGCCGCCTTCGCTGTATTCCCCGGTAAGTTAGCAACGATCGTCATCGCAAGCATCACTACCACAAGAATTTTTGCTACTACCTTTTTTCCCATACCATCTGCCTCCTTATAAATATTCAATTATGATCACATTTTAAATTATAAGTCGCTTTTTTGTTTTTGTCAATATCTCACATACATTTAATTATGTATCTGCTTATTTTTGTTGATATTGCACAATTTCATAATCAGTCAGTCCATTCTTAATCGTTTTCGTATATTTCTTTTTTGTATGAAATGCACAATAAATTTATTTTGTTGTTTTGTCACATAAGCATTTGATTATGCCAACCCTTCCATCACTTTATGCCTCCACGCCTACGTTCTCTCATTTTTAGCCTTGTCAAAGGCGAGAAAAGAACACGATTTCTCGCAAAACATAGTATTTTTTCTCCTTTTTCGAGTTTATTCTATATAACGTATACCATATTTTCTCTTTTTTATAAATTGTCATACTATTTTTTTTATGATATAATGAAGTATGCTATAATAGCAAAAACAAAAAGGATTATTACAATGGAGGAAATATGTATTATACATTACTCATTTTACAATGTTTAGGAATATTATTCATGTTTTATGAGCTGATTCACATCAGCAGACAGCGCCCTTCCAAATTTCAGACTCTTTTACTGCTTCTTGTCGGTGCTATTTTGATAAACACCTATGGTTATACTTTGGAAATCACTGCAACCGGTAAAGAATTGGCACTGCAGGCTGTACACATAAGTTATCTGGCAAAACCATTTATCCTCTATTTAATGTATATTTTTGTAATGAAATATTGTGGTTTTTCGATTCCAAAAGCAGGAAAATGTATTCTATTTTCCCTTGCTGCCTTTATCTCTGTTTTAGTTTTTACCAGTGATTATAACACCTTGTTTTACAGCCATATTTCCTTTTCCTATTCCGGTTTATTTCCACATTTGATTTTAACACATGGTCCTGTCTACAAATTATATACAGCCTTTTTTGGCTTCTATTTTGTCAGCATGTTTTTTGCTTGTACACGATTTTCTCTTCAGCATAAATCGCGCCTTATCCGCAAACAGGTATTTCTTTTAGTACTCATGATTATAACGTGTATTCTGGGGCTTTTGGCATTTCTTTTCCGGCTTACCGGCGGCTATGATTCCACAGTACCCGCTTACATCATTTGTACCATTTTATTGGAACAGCTGATCAAACGATACAAATTATTTGATTTAATTGAGTTGGCCAAAGATGAAGCCATCGAACGTATGAAGGATGGCTTCATCGTACTTGATTTTGATGACCAGATCACTTATGCAAACAATCGGGCACAACAGCTTCTGGATTTTGTAAAGGAAACGCACCCTAATCCTATTTCTTTTATCCGTGAGCAAATACAAAACAAAGAATTAATCTTTGTCACAACCCGTTTTGATACGGAATGCACCCATCACAAAGTGTACGAAAAATGTGTATATGAAGGTTTCCTTCGAGAAATCAATCATGACGATACGAAATACGCCTCCATGATCATTTTGACCGAAATTACAGATCGGTATTATTACACAGAACGCCTTCAGACAGATGTAGCAAGAAAAACAAAGAAAGTAGTTGCCATGCAGCGAAGTTTGATCGGAAGTTTTGCCACGATCATCGAAGCTCGCGATGGCGTCACAGGTCTACACATCAAAAACACCGGGAACTTTGTAAAGATACTTACTCATGCGATGCTGCACGATTCCCGCTTTACCTCGCAAATGACAAATGAATATGCAGAAATGGTAGCAGATGCAGCGCATTTACACGATATCGGAAAAATATCCATTCCCGATTCTATTTTACAGAAAAAGGGAAAACTTACCGAGGAAGAGTTTGCGATCATGAAATCACATCCGGTAGAGGGGGCACGCATTTTAGATGAAACTCTGAAAGGGGTCGAAAGCGACGAATATTTTCAAATTGCACATGACATGGCATTATACCATCATGAAAAATACGACGGAACCGGATATCCCGAAGGTTTATCTGGCGAATCCATTCCTCTTTCTGCCCGAATCATGGCTGTCGCTGATGTATATGATGCCCTTCGTTCAAGTCGTCATTATAAGGAAGGTTTTACCCGTGAAAAATCCGTAGCAATCCTCAAAGAAAACCGGGGAACACATTTCGATCCGGATATCACAGACATTTTCCTTGATCATATTGATGAGATTGAAAATGTTTTTGAAGTTCACAAATAAATCATTTGTTATCCCCTTTGCAATGTGATATAATCATACATAAATAAACACAACGGAAAAGGAATAGTGGTGCACATGGAGAAAATTAATCACGAGGAATTTATTACGGAAATGATACGATACGCCTCTTCTGCGGAGTCGCCGGACCGCATCATCAATCAAATTTTACAATATATCTGCCAAAACCTGCGTTCGGATCGTGCCTATATCTTCGAAGACAATTTAGACGGCACGTATTCAAACACTTATGAGTACTGCCGTGAAGGCGTTTCCGCAGAAATCGAAAATCTACAGAACGTTCCTTACGACGGCATGCTGGAAGCATGGTTCACAGAATACAAAAAGTCACACAATATTATCATCTATGACATGGAACAGTACCGCAGCATCAGCGAGGCCATGTACCATATATTAAAACCGCAGGGAATCCAGACTCTCGTCACCGGACCGATTAAAATCAATGAAAAATACATCGGCTTTTACGGGGTCGACAACCCACCCGTCGAATATATGGATAATATCTCCATTTTGATAAACATGATGGAATTTGTCATTTCCATGATGATCCGGCTTCGTGACTACTCCCATGAATTGGAGCAGAATGCCATTCACGACCAGCTCACCGGCTGCAAAAACCGCACCGCACTTGCCTGGGCTTATAACAATGATTTTGATGCTTCCCAGTCTGTCGGTATCGTTATGTGCGATCTCAATGGCCTGAAGCGGATGAATGATTCCAAAGGCCATCTTGCCGGTGACCAATACATCTGTGATGCTGCAAAAATCCTCTGCGACTGCTTTGGCAGTGAAAATGTCTACCGCATCGGTGGCGATGAATTTGCTGTTGTTTTGACAGGAATTTCCAAAAGTAATCTCCGGCATTGCTGTGAGCAGCTTCGTGACACGACCACTTCCAGTTCCGTCAGCCTTTCCTTTGGTGTCGAATTTGCTGAGCACCACGAGGTTCCTTTTGAAACCCTGCTCAAATATGCCGACGAAAAAATGTACGAAGACAAACGGCGTTATTACAAAATGTTAAAATAAGGTGATTGAGGAGGAGTAGGGGCAGTCTCCGCTCTCTAAAACGGAGACTGATATTTCTTTGGAGTTTTTCTCACCCGCACCAGCAGGAAATCCGGCTTATGAAATAAATCCTTGTAATCTGGATATTTCTCAAGTAATTCATCGTCCGGCAATGGTTCGATCATTTTTTCGACCGTAAATCCCGCCTCAATCAATGTATTGATTATCGTCGAAAATGTGCGATGATATTTCTTCACATTGTCAACAAACCACACCGATTCTCTCTCGCCTTCCACACCATAATTTGCAAGGTTCAAATACAACTTCTCCCCGTTTTCGTTCCTCGTCCACCGATTCTCTCCGGAATGACACGTACACAACGGATTTTCCTGTGAGAAAATAAAGTTTCCGCCCGGCTCAAGCAGATCATATATATTTCTAACCACGCCCGAAAAGTCCTCCACATAATGAAACGCCAGTGAACTTACCACAACGTCAAAAGTTTCATTTAACTGTGAAATTTCTTCCATCGGCATATTCACATAGGTTATGCCGGCATCGCTGTGTTCTTTTCTCGCAACTTCTAACATTTTTTCAGAAATATCAATGCCTACTACCTTTTCCGCTCCTTGCCGGATGCACCGCATACAATGTTCTCCAAAACCGCACCCCAGATCGAGCACCCTTTTCCCTGTCAGATCCGGCATCATAGAAAACAAAGCAGGGATTTCAAATAAATTATTGGCATTTGCCTCGTTATCGCGGATCTTCTTATACCCTTCGAAAAATATCTCATTATCATATATATTTTGTTTTGCCATTTTGCACCTCCAAAGTTCTGTGTTTTCCAGTTTCTGTAAAACAAGAAGAGTGGTTTAAATTATACCGTTTTGGGGCAGAAAAAGCAAGCAGAACTTGATGTATCCGGCTAAACCTTGTAAACGCCTTCCCTTTTTGTGGTCTTATCCTTTGATTTTCTTCCCAGACCACACAAATATCACTCTCGTTTTGACCCAGATTCCACTTTCGTCTACCAGAACCACAAAACCAAATTTCGCTTTGTGGTTTTACAGAAAAAATTTGTCTCCAAACCAAAATTTTCTTTTTCTTATTTGACTTTCTCATAAGAAAATTTTCCTAAGCCACATTCTTCTCAAATTCTTATGGTCCAGAGAAATTTTTTCAATATTCAAGTCAAAAATGACGCCAAACACCAACAACCGGAGTTTTCTAAAACCAATCTGCTAATTTTCAATATGTTTCCACGCCCATGAGATGTCAAAACGCAAAAAAGACCTACTCTTATTATGAGTAAGTCTTTTGAAAGTGCCGATTTGTTGTCTTTCCTTGCAAAGTGCATACAAGCGCCCCTCCGGGGCGCTTGTCCCACGGCTATCGCCGTATATACGCGGATTGTGATGCGTCTGCCTGCGAGCAAGCTCGCGTCAGCCGCCCACACCCCGCTATGCACTTCTCAATGCTATCATGCGGATAACAGGACTTGAACCTGCACGGGATTCCCCACTAGAACCTAAATCTAGCGCGTCTGCCAATTCCGCCATATCCGCAAGCAAACACAATTATAGCAAACCTACCACCATCGTGTCAATGCTTTTTACTCAATCTCCAAAAATCGTTTGATTTTTTTCATCTTTTCCTTCGTCATGCGGTAGCCATGCCAGTAGCATGCTTCCAGTTTCTGGATATTCCCCTCGAAGCTGTTAAGAAGATGATTCGGGCGGATAATCATGATTCTGCCTTCGCGTTCCCATTGCTCGCATTTTTTGATCAGTTCGTTGTAGCGGTCCGGGCGGCTGAGGATCAGGTCGCGCACTTTCGGGTATTTACGGGCAAGAAGTCTGGCTCCCATTTTGTCATATTTTCCAAATTTTTTCACGTAGCCTTTCGGCTGGGTCAGTACCACAAGCAGTTTGTCACAGCCATCTTCCATCGCCTTTTCAACCGGGATAATGCTTGACAATCCGCCATCGTAATACTTCGTGCCATTCACATCGATGGCCGGGAAAAAGAGCGGAAGCGCGCAAGTCGCCCGCAGCATACTGTACTTTTCATCCATGTCCATTGCATTCAAAAACTCCGCTTCCCCCGTCTTTGCATTTGTTACACCGACTTTGCAGGTTCCTTCGTAAGAGAAAAATGTTTCCTTATCAAAAGGAACCAATTTGTCCGGAATCTCACCAAAGACAAAATCCAGTCCAAAAAGACTCTTCTGTTTGCGGTAATTTCCCGGTCCCATGTAACGTTTGTCATTGCGGTATTTTGTAATAATATCAAGATTTCTTCCCTTTTGTTTCGATATATAAGATACCCCGTCTGCGATGCCGGCAGAAACACCAATGCAATACGGCAGCATAATGTCTTCCGTGAGCAGTGCATCCATCACACCGGAACTAAATATCGGGCGAAATGTTCCGCCTTCCAAAACCAATCCATTCATAAGCCAAACCTCCATTTCCATACATTTAGATCCTAATAGTTACGTTTCAAACAAACCTTTTGCTACCTTGAGAGTACCACATTTTGCTTTGCATGTCAACACGAACATTACAACATGTAGTTTTTAAAACCGCTTCTCCTCACATCCGCAGTTCAAAAACAAAACAGGCCACATTTTCTCTACGTTCAGAGCAAATGCAGCCTGCTTTTCCTGTTGTATTTCTTCTATAATAATGAATTCTTGTTGATAATTTGCTTTCTTTCGCACGCATCCTCTTTCCGAATGCCTCTGTTTTTTCGCTTAGCAGTAGGAGTTAAAAAACATTCCGGTGTAAATCGACTGTGCGTAAGCATATCCCACGTCATTACAGTGAAGATGGGCATAACTGTAAACCTTTTTGTCTACATACTCCATCGGATTCATACTCATGTAATCACACTTTTCCTTCAACTTTTGCAAAAAGTCACTTGGCACCGAGTCCATTCCATCCACTTTGCGGGAAAGAAATCCTGATTCGTCTACGGCAATTCCGTTGGAAATCAGTTCATCCGAGCACTCCTCAACCAATTTTCTCAGCTCGCATCCCGGACGAGATGGCTTATTCTTCAACTCACCATACTCATCACTGCGGCTCAATAACTTGTTGTAGAGCTGCAATGTCGTCTCCAGTGCCTCTCCCGGCTGATCCGAATCCAATGCAAGCGAAGCCGCTTCCCCTAATTCCATCGACGTCGACTTAACGTCAAGCGCATAATCACTTGTGTCTTTGGACAATGAAATCATCGCCAGCGGATTCGCATTGTTCAGTGCGACGATACTTTTGTATTTATTTTTCAATTCGCGGCGGTTGTGTACATTTGTCTTAGGATTCACTTTTGGAATAAAGCCGCCGGCATAGTAATTATAAGCCTCTACCATAGGACCATCCCCTTCTCTTTCCTTGCAATCCCGGTACTTCAATTCTAGTATACACTAATTTTTTCCATTCGGCAACGATATTATACAAAAATTTTATATAAATTCCCATCCTTTTTTGTTGATTTTTTGTTCATTATGCTTTAAAATAGAATTACTAACTTTGATATTTTTTTATCATAATAAATGAAAGGATGGTATTAGAAAAATGAGTAACATGCCAAAAATGAAAATTGGAATCGTTGCAGTAAGCCGTGACTGCTTCCCAGAGTCACTTTCTGTAAACAGAAGAAAAGCCCTTGTAGAGGCTTATGCAAAAAAATATGATGCAGCAGACATCTATGAATGTCCAATCTGTATCGTTGAGAGCGAAATTCACATGGTTCAGGCTTTGGAAGACATCAAAAAAGCCGGATGTAACGCACTTTGCGTATACCTTGGAAACTTCGGACCTGAGATTTCCGAGACACTTCTTGCAAAACATTTTGAAGGACCTAAGATGTTCGTTGCTGCAGCAGAGGAATCCGGAAACAGCTTGATGGACGGTCGTGGAGATGCTTACTGTGGTATGCTTAACGCAAGCTACAACTTAAAACTCCGCAATGTAAAAGCTTACATCCCTGAGTATCCGGTTGGAACTGCTGAGGATTGTGCAGACATGATCCATGAGTTCGTACCAATTGCTCGTGCCGTATATGCATTGAACAACTTGAAGATCATCAGCTTTGGACCACGTCCATTGAACTTCCTTGCTTGTAATGCACCAATCAAACCACTTTACAACCTTGGTGTAGAGATCGAAGAGAACTCCGAGCTTGACTTGTTCGAAGCATTCAACAAACATGAAGGTGACGCTCGTATTCCTGACGTTGTAAAAGAAATGGAAGCAGAGCTTGGCGCTGGTAATAAAAAACCTGAAATCCTTGCAAAACTTGCTCAGTATGAGTTGACACTGCTTGACTGGGTTGAAGATCACAAAGGATATCGTGAATTCGTAGCAATCGCCGGTAAATGCTGGCCTGCATTCCAGACACAGTTTGGTTTCGTACCTTGCTACGTAAACAGCCGTTTGACTGCAAAAGGTATTCCGGTATCTTGTGAAGTAGATATCTACGGTGCACTTTCCGAGTTCATCGGAACTGTTGTAAGTGAAGATACAGTAACTCTTCTCGACATCAACAACTCCGTACCTCAGGATCTGTACGACGAGGACATCAAAGGAAAATATGCAAACTACACATTGAAAGATACATTCATGGGATTCCACTGCGGAAATACAGCTGCAAGCAAGCTTTCCTTCTGCGAGATGAAATACCAGAAGATCATGGCTCGTTCTCTTCCTATCGAAGTTACCAACGGAACTCTCGAAGGAGACATCGTTCCTGGAGATATCACCTTCTTCCGTCTTCAGAGTACAGCAGATGCTAACCTTCGTGCTTACATTGCACACGGTGAAGTTCTTCCTGTTGCTACACGTAGTTTCGGTGCCATCGGTATCTTCGCTATTCCTGAGATGGGACGCTTCTATCGCCATGTATTGATCGAGAAGAACTTCCCTCATCATGGTGCTGTTGCATTCGGACACTTTGGAAAAGCATTGTACGAAGTATTCAAGTACATCGGTGTTGATGTAGATGAGATCGGATACAACCAGCCGGCAGGCGTTCGTTATCCTACAGAGAACCCATTTGCATAATTTATAATTGATATAATGTTATCAACAACTAGCGACCCGGCCACGAGTCGCTAGTACTGTTATTAAATTTAAAGTAAAGGAGACTATTTCATGTATTACATAGGTGTAGACCTTGGTACCTCTGCCGTAAAACTTCTTCTCATGGAAGCAGATGGTTCCATCAAAAATATCGTTTCAAAAGAATATCCACTTTCCTTCCCAAATCCGGGCTGGTCTGAGCAGAAACCGGAAGACTGGTGGAATGCTGTAGTTGCCGGAATCAAGGAACTGACAGACGGCTTTGAAAAAGACAAAGTAGCCGGCATCAGCTTTGGTGGACAGATGCACGGACTTGTTATCCTCGACAGCGAGGACAATGTAATCCGCCCTGCTATTCTTTGGAACGACGGACGTACAACCAAAGAGACAAATTACTTAAATAACGTAATTGGAAAAGACAAATTGTCACAGTATACCGCAAACATCGCATTTGCCGGCTTTACTGCTCCAAAAATCCTTTGGGTAAAAGAAAATGAACCGGAAAACTTCAAAAAGATCGCTAAGATCATGCTTCCAAAAGACTATATCGCTTACAAGATGACAGGTGTTCACAGCTGTGATTACTCTGACGCTTCCGGTATGCTTTTGATGGATGTTAAGAACAAATGTTGGTCCAAGGAAATGATGGAAATCTGCGATGTCAAAGAAGAACAGCTTCCAAAACTTTATGAAAGTTTTGAAGTAACCGGAAATCTGACCGAATCTGCTGCTGCAGAACTTGGTCTTACCACAAATTGTAAAATTGCTGCCGGCGCCGGCGACAATGCTGCTGCCGCTGTCGGAACAGGAACAGTAGGCGATGGTGGATGTAACATTTCTCTCGGAACTTCCGGAACTATCTTCATTTCCAGCAAAGAATTTGGTGTCGATAAATTCAACGCCCTTCATTCTTTTGCACATGCTGACGGAAATTACCATTTGATGGGATGTATGTTGAGTGCCGCTTCCTGTAACAAATGGTGGATGGACGAGATCATCGGAACCAAGGATTATCCTGCTGAGCAGAAACCGATCACCGATGACAAACTCGGTGAAAACAATGTATACTATCTTCCATACCTGATGGGTGAACGTTCTCCTCACAACAATCCGGATGCACGTGCTCTCTTCATCGGTATGTCCATGGATACGACAAGAGCCGATATGACACAGGCTGTTCTGGAAGGTGTTGCCTTTGCGATCCGTGATTCTTTCGAAGTAGCAAGAGATCTCGGAATCAATATCACAGAAACTAAAATCTGTGGTGGTGGAGCAAAGAGCCCACTCTGGAGAAAGATCGTAGCTAACGTTCTGAACATTAAAGTAAATATCATCGAAAGCGAAGAAGGCCCTGGTCTCGGCGGTGCAATGCTCGCTGCTGTCGCTTGTGGTGAATATGCTTCCGTAGAAGAAGCTGCTGCAAAGATCGTAAAAGTAATCGACTCTGTAGAACCGGATGCTGCTTTGGCAGAAAAATACAACAAGAAATATGCAAAATTCAAACAGATCTATCCAACTGTGAAAGATTTGTATGACACATTGAAAGCGTAACTCATACACTAAAAAAGGAAATCACTCCCTTTTCCCGACTGAACGGGGAGTGGTTCTCTTTTTCAATACAATAATCTCTCGGAATCTTGAGTGATTATATTCAGCACAGCTGAAAATGAACATT
>OHPI01000329.1_pt1 | contig 35217 bp, 23 predicted proteins | sample 1577651 | NCBI WGS metagenome assembly OHPI01 (sample SAMEA3879578, study PRJEB24766) | human gut metagenome | biome: human-associated habitat; feature: feces | place: USA | collected 1985/1987
GTATCGCGGCCATCTTGTCTTTATATTCCTGGGCTCCCCCGCGGATGCGGTCGCGCACGGCATCGATGCGTCCGCGCAATTCATCGTTGGAGATCTCTGCTATCTCCTTGCTTACGGGGTTGATCTCTTTCTCAAGTCGTTCCCAGAGCGGACGCACGGCGCGCTCCGACTGGTCTCCGAAAATCTTATGTAATAATTTATTTATCATTGTTTTACTTTGCTTTCATATTTATACTTTCCGACACGGCGCCGGATCTTGTCTCTCTTTGCCGCCGGGCTTCGACTATTGTTGAAGGAGCATCGGCTTCGATTCCGCGCCGTTGGGTGATCGGATGCGAAGAAGCGAGCATACCGTCGGGGCGATAGCCGTGGCGTCGACAGGCAGCGACACCTTGCGGGGCGCCACACCGGGACCCATGATGAACGCCGGGGCGAGCACCGGACTCTCCCTCACCGGCTTCGACACCGGAGGATAGGCGATGTCGTCGGTCACCGTCCAGCCGGGATTGAATGTAATGAAGATATCGCCGCCGGTCTTGGGATCGACCTCAAGGCGCAACCTCTCCTCTTCCGGTGTTGAGGGAGAGAGAATGTCGTAAAGCGTATATGCGTCGGCCACGCCGCTCATGCGCGTCAGAAACGACCGTGCATCGGCCACAACCGCGCTCACGTCGAGGTTCTTCTGCTCGATGAGTTTATGGTTGAGGTGGATATGACTGCCATGGAAGGCATCCACATAATCGGCATTGCCATGCTGTGCCGAAAGATAGGAATTAAGCAGGGAGCGGGCCCGCTTCATGGAGAATTCGCCTCCGGGAATGCGATATTTCTTATCGTCGATCACGGCGTCGTCGTAATAACCGGTGGAGCATACCCAGACAAGGGCGTTCCCGGCCCCTACGGCATTGTCCACTGCATCGAGAAGCCTGTCGATCTGCCCGTCGAGCCGCAGATACGCGTCGGTGAGCTCGGCGCGATAGTCGCCGTCGCTCAGATATTTGTAAGGCGCGAGGGTGTAGCCGACATTCAGCATGTCGATGGCATTCCCCGATGTGCCGAGCTTCAGGCTCTTCAGACACTCTATGGCCACATCCGTCACCTCCGCATTCCCCAGCGGGGAGGCGGCGAAACGGTTGTAGACCTCTTTGTCGGAGCGGGGGAAAGTATGCCTGAAGGCATACATCTTCTTCTGGAGGGGGAGCCCCGGAAAACGGTCGATAGGCCGGGAGGGCTTCCACTGCATGGTGTCGAGACGTGCGGAGAGCGGTTTCGAATAGTTGCGTCCGGAAAGAGTCGGGGGAAGCTGCCGGTAATAGGTGGTGGTGGCCCAGTTGCCGCTGGTGTTGTTGATCCAGCAGGCGCCGGTGCCTGCATGTCCGGCCATCACTATGGCCTGCTGGGGATCTGCGGCAAACGACCATACGTTGGCCATCCCCCCGCCATCCATGGCAAGTTCGTCGGCAAGCGTGGAGAGCCGCAGGTTGCCGGGCGAAAAGGAGTCGTTGGTGAAGTTGCCCAACGTGCGCGTGTCGGTGAGCGCGGGCTGGTTTTTCATCGTCGCCGCGTCATAGACCATCGCAGAAGGGACACCCGTCGACGAAGGATAGGCTCCGGTATAGAGCATCGCCGTGGCACTGGCCGCGTCGAGACCCTTCACCCGGAAATCGACGTCACGCATATAGACGCCGTCCTTCATCAGCCGACGGAATCCCCGCTCGCTGAAACAGGCCTGAAGATATTCTATGTAATCGGTGCGCAGCTGGTCAACGACAATTCCCACCACGAGGCGCGGACGTTCCGCCACCACGTCGTGAGCTGCCTGAAGAGGCACGTTTGCCGTGGCGAGACCCACCAACACCGATGTCACTATTCTTTTCATTTCTATTATTTAAGATGGCGTAAGCCGCCGCGAGCGCAACATTGGCACCCATGAGCGGAAAAAACGCCGGATTGGCGCTCTGCGCCTGGAAGGGCCACACTATCAGCATACACCCCACAGCCACAATGTTATACCAGGCTATGGCAAGCGCGCCGAGGCGCAACCGCCGGCTCAGCACGCACACCGCTCCGAAGAGCTGAAGCGGATTGAGCCATATAAGCAGGGCGTTGGGCGAAACGGCCTCGTGTTCCGAAAAAAACACGAGGAAGAACACCACGCATCCTGCAATACCGCAAATACCGAACCAAATTGCATAGAGCCATCGCCACACCCTTCGGCGCCGTGCCTCCAGGAGACAGACAACGAGCGAAAGAATAAATATCAGCGATGCCGCTGCCAGTGGCGTCAGATACCACGGCGTGGGTGCGTCTACGGCATGGCCGCTGTCGGGAGCGAGCGTGCGCTCGGCTTTCACAAGCGGTCGGCCGTCGTCGAAACGAGCGTCTGCAAACCGCTCTTTCATATCCACGGGCACGAACATCTCTTCGCGGCCGCGCAACGGATAATCGATGCCGGAACCCAAGGCGATGTCGATGCCGAACTGATACCACGGATAATTGCGGTGGAACGCCCGCATCTCATTGCGGAACGTGCCGTATTTCACCGAGTCCGGGAATATTATCCTGCGATCCGAGGCCTGCGACAGACGCTCGACGATGCGCGTGGCGCAGTTGTCTTTCACATAGTTGTAGCGGTAGACGCAATTCTCGGGCATCGATTCTTCGCGCAAAAGCGCGAGAAGACGTGAGACCTCGGCGGGACTGAGATTGAGCTCCTGCTCGGTCACTTCCCTTCCGGCCTGCTGATATTCGGGCAGAAACCATGCGAAAGGATAGCCGCCGAGCTTATAGTCGGTCTCCCCTTTCACGAAGCGGTAGACAAAATGGGGGGCCGAGAAATCGAAAAGGCCGTAATTCCATACGGAATCCATACCTTCGCCTCTGATTCTCAGCGCCGAATGACCGCAAAGCTCATACACGTCGCGCCCGGGGGCACACGTGATCAGACTCACGGTCAGTTCCCTGCCGTCAGAAACGGAATCTTTCCCGGACTCCAGGCCGAAGGCCTGCAATCCGAGAAAGAAAAATATCATAACCGCTATGATTCTACTCATTTAAGCTCTGAATCTGTTCATATTAGAAACTGCAGCTTTTGGGATAGCGGGGGAAGGGAATCACATCGCGGATGTTCTGCATGCCGGTCACGAAGAGCACAAGGCGCTCGAAACCGAGACCGAAGCCGGAATGAGGCACGGTGCCGAAACGGCGCGTGTCCATATACCATGGGATATCGGCCATACCGAGCTCTTCCATGCGGGCGCGGAGCACGTCGTAGTTCTCCTCACGCTGCGACCCGCCGATGATCTCGCCGATCTGCGGGAAGAGCACATCCATGCCGCGCACGGTCTTGCCGTCGTCGTTGAGCTTCATATAGAAGGCCTTTATCTCCTTGGGATAATCCGTGAGCATCACGGGGCGCTTGAAGTGCTTTTCCACCAGATAGCGCTCATGCTCTGAGGCGAGGTCGACTCCCCAGTAGACGGGGAACTCGAATTTCTCACCGCTCTGCTCCAGAATGCGGATACCTTCGGTATAGGGGAGACGCACGAAGTCGTTATCGACAACGAATTTCAGACGGTCGATCAGCTCTTTGTCGAAATGGTCGTTGAGGAACTGAATGTCATCGGCGCAATGCTCCAGGGCATAGTTGATGCAATATTTGATGAATTCCTCTGCGAGGTCCATGTTGTCGTTGACATCATAGAAAGCCATTTCCGGCTCTATCATCCAGAACTCCGACAGATGGCGCGGAGTGTTGGAATTCTCGGCGCGGAACGTGGGGCCGAACGTGTAGATGCATCCGAGAGCGGTTGCTCCGAGCTCCCCTTCGAGCTGACCGGAAACAGTGAGGCTCGCGGCGCTTCCGAAGAAGTCGCGGCTATAGTCCACGGCACCCTCTTCCGTGCGGGGAAGATCGTCGAGCGGAAGGGTCGTCACCTGAAACATGGCTCCGGCGCCTTCGCAGTCGGATTCGGTGATCAGCGGCGTGTGGAAATAATAGAATCCTTTGTCGTTGAAAAACTTGTGGATGGCGAATGCCAGCGCATGACGAATACGGAGCACGGCTCCGAATGTGTTCGTGCGCGGACGCAGATGAGCGATGTCGCGCAGGAATTCGAGCGAATGTCCCTTCTTCTGGAGGGGATACTCGGCGGGATCGGCAGTGCCGTATACCTCTAATTCGCGGGCCTGAACCTCTACGCTCTGCCCTTTCCCCTGACTCTCTACCAATAGGCCCTGAACATGTATGCTCGAGCCTGTGGTGACGGGTTTGAGCTGCTGCTCGTCGAACTGAAAGAGGTCGAACACTATCTGAAGATTATTGATGGTCGAACCGTCGTTGAGTGCCACGAACTGCACGTTCTTGTTGCCGCGGCGCGTCCGCACCCAGCCCTTGACGTCAACCTCCTTGCCGGCATATTCCTGAGGCGCGGCGAGGATTTCCTTAACCGTTTTCCTTCTTATATCTTTCATTCGAATGCTCCCATCCTTAAATAGTTCACTTCTTCCTGGGTCAGATAACGCCAGCGGCCGCGGGGCAGGTTCTTCTTGGTGAGGCCTGCGAAATATACGCGGTCGAGTTTGGTGACCCTGTAACCGAGACTCTCGAAAATACGGCGCACGATGCGGTTGCGGCCGCTGTGGATCTCGATGCCGGCCTGGTTGCGGTCGGTATCCGAGACATAGCTTATGGCATCGGCATGGATTTCGCCGTCCTCAAGCTCTATGCCGTCGGCTATGCGCTGCATATCCTCTTCGGTGATATCCTTGTCGGTCCAGACGTGGTAGATCTTCTTCTTCACGAATTTGGGATGCGTGAGCTTCGAGGCCAGATCGCCGTCGTTGGTGAGAAGAAGCACACCGGTGGTGTTGCGGTCCAGACGGCCGACGGGATAGATACGCTCGCGGCACGCGTTCTTCACGAGGTCGAGCACCGTTGTGCGGCCGTTCGGGTCATCGCTTGTAGTTACGCAATCTTTCGGTTTGTTGAGGAGCACATAGCATTTGCGCTCGGGGGTCACCACCTTCTCGTCGAATTCCACGACATCATTGCGCGAGATCTTTGTGCCGAGTTCGGTGACGACCTCTCCGTTCACCTTCACTTTGCCGGCTGTGATGAATTCGTCGGCTTCGCGGCGCGAGCAAATTCCGGAGTTGGCCATAAACTTGTTGAGACGAACCTGCTCGTTGGGATCTATGTCCTCGAGAACATAGTCTATCTGTTTGGGACGCGGCATGAAGCGCATACCCTGATTGTTGCGGTTGTTCTGCTGACGGTAGCCCCCCTGACGGTTCTGCTGATAGCCGCCCTGACGGTTCTGCTGGCGATTGTATCCTCCCTGCGCGGGACGCTGCTGATAACCGCCCGGACGCTGCTGGTAGCCTCCCTGACGATTCTGCTGATAACCGCCCGGACGCTGCTGATAGCCGCCCTGACGGTTCTGCTGATAACCGTTCTGATGTTGGCGGGGCTGATAGCCGTTCTGATGCTGACGCGGCTGATAGCCGCCTTCGCCCTGGTTCTGACGGGGCTGGTAGCCTTCGCTCTGGTTCTGGCGGGGCTGATAACCTTCGCTCTGATTCTGGCGGGGCTGGTAACCTTCGCCCTGGTTCTGGCGAGGCTGGTAACCGCCCTGACGCTGCTGATAGCCCCCCTGACCGTAGCTCGGACGCTGCTGATAGCCGCCCTGTCGGTTATAGCCACCCTGACGCTGTTGATAGCCGCCCTGACGGTTGTAACCCTGCTGGCGGGGCTGCCCATAGCCATAATTATTGCGGGGCTGATATGGACGCTGCTGTTGGTCGCGGTCCTGGTTCTCATCCCCCTGGCCGCGGTTTTCCAAAGGATAATTCACTTTTTCATAACGGGCATCGTTCCCTCCGTTTTCCGATGAAGCCGCACCGAGACCCGGAGCTCCTATTCTCGGTCTTTTAGATTTCTTTTCTTCTTCCATGAGATTAATAATTTAGCGCGGGGCATCTCTGCCTTGCAAAAGGGCGCGTTATTGACAATCGTTTTTCAGTTATTGGTATATATTTATTTATGATTATATGATTTATATGTCTTATACGATTTATTCGACCTATAAGATTTATAAGACTTATAAGTTTTATAAGAGCTTTCTTAGCTATCAATGCCATCGGGGCCGGAGATTTCGCCCCGGCATGCACATACCCGCGCAAATGTAATCATTTTTCTTCAATCCGCAAAATTTTTGCAAAAATCCATAAAAACGCCAAGGTCTCTATAGTCCTTAGTGTCCTTAGTGTCAGGGTCCGCTCAATTTTTCTTGCCTATTATGCATTTTATAAAATATTTTTATTAATTTTGCCAAAACCTGTTTTGGATTTGGGGCGGAATAGCCATTGCCGGCTATCATCAGCTATTAATCCCATATTACTTATCGAATCAGAATTACAATTACAACATAACGCTTATGAAATTAACTACCCGATTTCTGCTTGCCGCGTTTGCAGTGGCAGCAGCCACGCCATCTTTCGGCGCCTCCGGACCTGCGAACGCGAGTTTCGACCCCATGAAGTTTGTGCCGCGTGAGGCTTCGAATCAGACGTCTCTCTTCGAATCGCGCCGCGCACGTCAGATCAACGAGCTTAACAAGCGCCTCGAGAACACATTCTCGACCACCGCCGACCTGCGCCTCGACGGAGCCGCCGAGTATCCCACACCTATCACCGCCGGCCCCGCGTCGATGACCGGCGATATCGACGGCCCCGACGGCCAGCTCTGGTATTACACCGCCGACTATGTCATCAAATCGGTGCCCGTGAACCCCTACTTCACCGACAAGATCATGCTCGAATATAAATTCGATATCTACGACGCCGACCGCAAATTCATGGGATCCGTCCACGACAAAGTGCGCTATACCTCCGACGAGGTGTGTATCCCCATGCCCGCAGGCCTGCAGATCGTGCCGATCGTAACCCGCAATTTCTTCAACAACGACGAGAAATATGAGATCATGATCAGCCTCGCCGTGAACACCACAACCCCGGGCACGAACCACTACCGCACCGTGGTTTATTCGCTCAACGGGGAGAAGGAGTCGCTCCCTGTGGAGGATACGACCACAGGACAGGACGTCACCAAGGAATTCGACAAACCGGTGTTCGTGTTCAATTCCACCATTGCCGACGTGCTCGATGCTTCAACCCCCGGCAAGGAAACACTCTATATCACATGCATCGAAGAAGAGCGCGACCCCAATTATAATTACGAGGACTTTGGAAACCTCTCAGGCGAGGATTTCTGGAACGCCATAAGCAACCAGTTCGCCAACTTCATTGTATACGACAAAGTTGAAAACGGAAGCATGCATGAGGTTTACCGGCAGAAGATCAGAACCTACAGCACCCAAGGCGACCAGCAGGACACCCCCCTGCTTATCTCTTTCGGCAAAAACGGCAGCTTTTATTATCTCTTCCCTTATTATAAGGAGACATTCTATAATCCTTACTATTCCAACGAGGACGACCTGACACAGCGCGAAAACAACACTTTCGTAGTCGACCTTGTCAAGATCAGCAACGGCGTGTCCTCACTCGTGAAACGCACGGAGATTCCGATGGAGAAGAGCACCGACCCCAACGCATACTTCACATACTACAGCATCGGAGACCTGCGCTACCGCGACGATATTCTCATGAAGGAGCAGGAGAATGCTCCCAACTATATCGTCACCACGATGGATCTCGACAAATCGCTCTCTACCCTCGGCAAAAGCTTCACCATCTTTGACGCCGAAGGAAAGAAAGTGACAAAACTCTTTGAAGGCGCCGATTCTTCAATCGCCCTCTCCGACATCGAGGGCTTCAACCCGATGCAGATGTTCGTTTCCATAAAGGATGGCGATTACACCTTCAACATGGTCGACCTTACCGACGGCAAAGTCGAGACCGTGATACCCTCGCTCTATTCCGTGGATTCATCGAGCGATCCCGAGCGGTTACTCGCCAACCTCGACCGCGTCAAGGCAGGCGATTCATTCCAATATGCCATAGAGATGCGCAATACGGTGATCAACGACAACGAAGAGGACGTGATGCGTATCCTCTGGACCGACCGTCAGGGCAAATTCGTAAACATCGAACGCCTCCCCCTCGGCACATCTGTGATCTACGCCCAGAGCAACCTCTCGAATGCTGTTCTCGACCCGCATTTCATCAACACCGATGACGTGCGCGAATATATGGTGCTCGTGAAGCGCGGCACTCCCGGCCTCAACCAGCAGGAGGAATTCATGGTAGTACAGCCTGAAAACCCCGCCACGCCCGACGGCAAGACCATTCTCCACTGCACCCCCTGCGAGAAAGGCATCCTCTCGGGCATAGTTCCTTTCCCGGATCCCAAGAAACCGAGGCTCATCGTGTATTATCTCAAATCCAACGATGAAGGCAACGACCTTTACACGCAGGATGTATATCTTCTCCCCTTCGGAGGGTCGGCAGTCGAGGAGATCGGCGAGGCAGGCACAGCCACCGGCATCCTTTTCGACGGCGCCACACTTACAGCCGAGGGTGAGATCGCAGTCTACAACCTCCAGGGCGTGAAAGTGGCCTCCGGCATCAACAGCCTCGATGTCACCACGCTCGACGTCGGCCTCTACATCGCTGTAGCCGGCGACAAGATCTGCAAGTTCGCAGTTCGCTAAGGAAAGACAAGACGGGGGCCTATGCGCCTGATGGGCCGGCCTCCGAATGAGCCTGATGGAGCTAATGAGCCTGATGAGCTAAGCTCCCGAATGAGCCTGATGGGGCTAATGAGCCTGATGAGCTCAGCTCCCGAATGAGCCTGATGGGGCTAATGGGACTAATGCGAGAGCGGTTGGAGCCGCCAATGCCATTAGGCTCATTAGCCCCATTAGTCCCATTAGCCCCACCTCTCTTTGTTAAACAAAGTTAAATTCCAAATTATTTTTCATGTTTTATAGCATATTTCAGAAAAAGATATTATTTTTGCATCGAGTTTTTCATGGTATTAGATTTTAAGGTTAACGTAAGATTGGTTGTCGGGATGACAATCAATTTTTTTATGCCCATACCTCAAGCGCGCGAGCCATCGTCAAAATATTTGATATCAAATCGAACATCACATGCGGTATCACGTAGGGACATGCCTTCGGCATGTGGCAAAACCGCACTTAAATGCCATCCGCTCCAAATCTACTGTTTGCTACATGCCGAAGGCATGTCCCTACGTGATACCCCATATCTGAAAATTACCCTGCTTTTGTTGGATTATAAAAAATTTATTTAGGAAATATGAAATTTTTGATTACCTTTGTGCTTAAAAGTTGCCTATTGTAAGAAAATCGGCATTTGCGTGATTTTCCGACAACAAAGCAATTTGCTATAGATTCCCCTCGAGATAAATTCCGACAACAACAATTTCAATAATAATTAAATCAAAAAAAGTATGAAGAAAAATCTACTTCTCATTATGTTAGTAGGCGCAAGCCTGCTAACAGCCGGCATAGGCTATGCCGGCGCCCCGTCGCGCGTTGATGACGGCCCGACAACCGACCCGACGACGCCTACAACGCCGGATCCCGTGCAGATCCAGAGTGTTTCTCCCGCCAACGGCAAAACTCTCAAATCGCTTGCTGAAGTGGTATTTTATCTCAATGCAGCTGACGCATTGGATGAAAACACCGGTAACCAGATGATGCCATTGGATCTCACTAAAATATACATAACAAAAGAAGAGTCAACGGATAAAATAGAAGCGACAGAGCTTGGCATAATAGATCCGGTATATGGTTCAAATTATCAAGTTTCAGCTTATGGATATCCTGTCTCGTTCAATGCAATTACAGAGGCAGGCACATATACAATCCATGCGGAAGAGGGCGCATTTGCAGAAGCCTCTTGGGAAGAAGGAGTTGATGGTGCCGATGGAAAATACACAGCTGTTGCAGATGGCAAAAAATCTGCCGCATCCACATCTACATTCACAATCAATCCCTCCTACAACCCCCTTTCCCTCAATCTGCTGACCCCGGCAAACAATGCTGAATTAGGATGCCTCGAGCACTTCACTCTCGACTTTCAGGAATTGGCATACGGGACGGAAGTCGAAGAATCCTCAGATGCAGCCAAAGCTATTACCATCTCCGGTCCGGACGAAAGTGGCGCAAGCACTGCAAAGGCTGTTGTAGGAGCCAATTGGGATAATATGACTGTGAAATCATACAAGATCACATTCCAAGATGCAGATGATAATGATATTACCTTTACTAAAGAAGGTCAATATACTTTCACTATTCCCGCAGGCTATTTCACCTACGATGGGAATGAAAGCCCTATTATTACTGCCACGGTAACAGTAGGCGCTCCCGTAGAACTTACAGTAAGCCCCACTACCGGGAGCACAATGAGATCAATCAAACAGATCACATTATCCTACAATATGGAAAGTGGACTCTATCTTGAGCCCAATGAGGATCTTCTGGATCAAATAACACTTACTCCCAAGAATAGTGGCACAGCTATCAGCGCTTCGAGCACAGGCGAATTCAGCGAAGCAGAATTACCCGTCATCTTTGCAACTCCTGTTACTGCCGACGGCGAATATACCCTTTCTGTACCCGCCGGATTCTTCGTGGAAAAAGAGGTAGTTGAATATAATGGGGATTATATTTCTCAGGATAAAGCGAACGGTTTCAAGAGCGCAGCTCTGACAGCTGAATATACTGTTTCTGCATCAGCCCTCACAGTGTTTGGCGGCTATTCTCTCGAACCCGCCAACGACCAGACAGTAAAAGATATTTCCACTATTGCGATATCTTTCCCGAATATTCCCGCGGAGGCAGCAAGTTCGCTCTATCAGTCAGCTCCGAATTCCATAAGCATCTCCAATGGAACCGACACATACGCCGGTAGCGCGATGCAGGATTGGAATTATGAAGGAGAAGGCATGAAATTCAACATCCGTTTCATGAATGCTGATGAAGAGCCGATTGACGCTATCACAGCCGATGGCGACTGGACTCTTACCATTCAGTCCGGTGCCTTCACTTATGATGGAGACACCAACGCTCTGATTACAGCTGTATACCATGTTGACCACACAGTTGGTGTCGCTGAGATCGAAGGCGCTGAGGATGGCACGGTGACTGTCGTTTCTATCGATGGCAAGGTGCTGCTCCGCAACGCTCCCGCCGATGCAGTCAACGGCCTCGAGAACGGCCTCTACATCGTCAACGGCAAGAAGGTGCTCGTTAAGAAATAATCATCTTTCCTGACATCATGACATTCTGAGAGGTTGTGTCATAATTGACACACCTCTCCTGTTTATCAGCAGATTGCGACATGCTTCAAACCTTCCGTTTGCCACATGCCTGAGGCATGTCCCTACATGCGCGGCAAGACCGAAATTAATTTATGTGAAAAATATAAACTTTATATAAATTTTGATTACCTTTGCATCTGAGAAAGAATGAATTCATCTACATATTCTTTATAATTCCATTCATATGCGGAGTAATTCTTTCCCATTCACTTATTGATTAACCTTTCACTTATGATTCGCAAATCCATATCGGTATTGATTCTGGGTCTCGCAGCATTCGGCTTGAACGCTGCCCCGATTTCGCCGGAGGCGGCGCTGGCCCGTCTCGGCGGCAACGCCGCCAAGATGGCGGCCAAAGATGCGGGCAAGGCGCTACGCCCCGTCCACACGGCTCTCACAGCCGAGGGCTCTCCCGCGGTTTATATATTCAACAGAGGAAACAACGGGGGCTATATGCTCCTCGCGGCCGATGACCTCGCCTATCCCCTTCTCGGCTATTCCGACAGCGGCTCGTTCGACGCTTCGGAAATGCCTCCTCAGATGAAATGGTGGCTCGAGGAATATGGCCGCCAGATCGAGTTCGCCTCAAAGAAAGGGGTATCGCCCCTTCAGACCGCCATGCGCTCCCCCATGGCAACCGCTCGTGAGGCCATAGCCCCGCAACTCAAAACCAAGTGGGACCAGACAGCGCCTTTCAACGATCAATGTCCCAAATATGGCACGGAGCGCCTCTACACCGGCTGCGTGGCCACCTCAATGGCTCAGGTGATGAAATACTGGAATTATCCGGAAGTGGGTCAAGGCTCTATAAGCTATGACAGCCCCAGCCTCGGCAAACGCCTTGAGATGAATTTCGCCCGACGCAATTTCGACTGGGCTCAGATGGCCGACAGCTATGCTCCCGGCTCCTACACCGATGCCCAGGCGCAGGCCGTGGCCTATCTGATGAAAGCCGCCGGCTATTCGGTGAAGATGGACTATGCCACCGACGCTTCCGGCGCGCTGGCGATGAACATCAGCAACGCTCTTGTGAAATATTTCAAGTATGATCCCAACATCCGCTACGACCTGCGCATGTATCACAACTCCACCGAATGGGAGCAGCTGATCTACGACAATCTGAAGAACGTGGGTCCCGTGCTCTATGGGGGCGGCTCATACTTGGGGGGCGGCCACTCTTTCGTGTGCGACGGTTATGACGGCAACGGCCTTTTCCATTTCAACTGGGGATGGAGCGGCATGAGCGACGGCTATTTCTCGCTCGACGCACTTAATCCCGGCTCTCTCGGCGCCGGCGGCGGCGCGGGCGGCGGCTACAACTTCACGCAGGACGCCGTGCTCGGCATACAACCTCCGACAGGGAAGCCGGCCGAGGTGCGCCCGCTGCAGCTCGCCCAGATGGGATCGCTCACGGCCGATGTGGAGAACGACTCCATCAAATTCGCTCTCTTCGGCGAGGCCGACGGTATGTGGGTGAACTATAACCCCGTGACAATGAAAGTGAAATTCGGAGCTATCTTCGAGCCTCAGGGCAACACCCCGGGCACTACCGTGGTCAAGGAGATAAGCAAAGCCGTACCTTCCATCGATCCCGGCTACGGTTCGAGTCCGAACCAGCTCAAGACAGCCATCAAGCTTCCGATCGACGGACTCTCCGACGGCACATATAAAGTGACGATAGCCACTCTGCTCACCGATGAGGATGGCGCCGAGTGGACTCCCGTGAAACCCTGCTATGGATATTACAACTTCGTGACCGTCAAGAAGCAGGGACAGGTCTATACCACCGACAGCAATCCGATTGTGACGCTCGATATCCTCGACGTGCAGATGACCGAGGAGATCTATTACGGCGGCCTCACCAAGGTGAAGATGAAGATAAGCAACGACAGCGACCTCGAGCTCTCGCGCGGTTTCGCTCCTGCGCTCTTCAAAGACGGCTATGCATATTTCCTCGGCGAAAGCCAGTTCATCACGGTTGCGCCCCATAGCGAAGTGGAGCATGAATGGGTTACATCACTGACTCTTCTCCAGAAAATCCAGGGTATAGCGGTCGACACGGACTTCGAGCTCGTGGTGTTCGACGAATCGACATATAATTTCTTCCGCCTCGGCAACGGCAAGACCGTGACGATGCATCCCAATCCCGGATTGCCGCGCATCATCCAGAACAGTCCGGCTCAGCTTCGCAGCACACTCGTGAAGGAGGAAGTACCGGGCTTCGGCGAGCAGAACGTATATCTTGTGGAAGACCCCAACGACATGCAGGTCACGGCAAGCTTCACCCTCAACAGCGGCATCTTCTGCTATAACATCATGGCATGCATCGTAAACCCCGATTTCCTCACCAACGAAAACGGATCGGAGATTCTGAACTCGGCCACCGAGCCTTTCTTCGTTTCGAATCCGGGCGGTTCGATCAGAGTCCGCAGAATGCCTATCGGCTATCCGTCGATGGAGCCGGGCAGACACTATGCCATGGTTATGGCATTCCTTTACGCAGGCCAGACAGCCGGCATACCCGATGCACTCGGCAAAGTGCCCGTAACCTACTTCCGTCTCGCCTCCTCGGGCGTAAACGATATTGAAGAATCCGTCGGCTCGGAAAACGGCGACGGAGTGATCTATAACCTCCAGGGAATGCCGGTAGGCAAAGACGCCGACGCGCTCCCCGCAGGCATCTACATCCGCAACGGAAAGAAATTCCTCAAAAAATAAATCCCCGCGGACATCCAAATTATTATCCTGTTTATAAGGAGAGTGTCGCAAACCATTTTGCATAAATACAGCCGTAAAATTTTGTGGCACTCTCCGGAACTTAAAAAATTTTATTAAAGCATGAAGAAATTCTATCTTTTCTGGCTTGCGACTCTCGCGCTGTTCGGAATCTCTTTCCAGGCAAAAGCCGATGAACCGCTGAAAGTCACATTCACATGGGAGACCCCAGGCTCGGTGGCTATCTATGTTGGATCCACCGCAGAATCCGCAAAGGCCGATATCCCTGCTGATGCAACAAGCTACACAGCCACCATCGACAACACCTGGGGCAGCTGCTATGTAAAGGCAACCGACGGCTTCTATCTTGAAACCGTAAAGAAGGCCGACGGCTCAGTCGCCGTCAATCCCTCCAACACCGGGGGCAGAAAGGCCAATGTCAATATGAAAACCTACAACGGCCAGACCCTGAGTGTTGTTATAAAGAAGCTCAACTATTCGGCCACTCTCAACGCAAACGTCATCAACGGCGCGAAACAGATCAGCGCTTCTTTTGATGCTACAGGCCGCGACGTCAAGTTCAAGACCGGACAGCAGCAGATCGCTTTCGACCCCGAAATCGAGAAGACAATCAGCGTGACATATCTTGCGACACCCAATACTCCTGCAAACCCCTACCTCAAAAAGGACGGAACCGACATCCTTGAAAATTTCTATGGCACCTACAGAAAAAATAATCTGGAGATCGCCAACGGCACCAACCTCGAATTCAAGGTTTCGGACACCCCCGATCCCGTAGAGGAGAATGTGACTCTGACCGCTACTTTCGATGCCAATGCAAAAGCGGCTCTAAGCGGCGTGCGCGACGCAACCGACAATGAATATGTCACGATTCCCGACAACGGCTCGTTCCAGTTCATCAAAGGGCATAAGCTCCGCGTGAACTTCACCAACGCCGATTATATCGTCAGCGGCAAGATCGGCGACACCGACTGGACTCCGCTGGCTGATCATACTTCCGGCAGCGAGTATACATCTTTCGAGACTGTAGTGGAAGATGCCATCAACATCTCATTCACTTCCACAAAACGTGAATATGAGAATGCCAATGTATATGTCGCCATCAAGGGCGATCTGACCGGCGTTATCCTTCACAACGGCTCCATCGACGGACCGGCAGTGGACCTCTCCGCTCTCACCCCCGCAACCTACGAGCAGGACTATAAGCTTTACACAGTATCCGTAAGCCGGAAGAATCCCATACTCTTCATCGATGCGGCCTCCGGCTGGCATCTCACCGAGTCGGCCTATTACGAGCCGGTTGTGTCGGAAGGCTCGCACTGGGGTCCGACGGCTACCGTGACCACCGAGAACTCCTCTTTGGCTCACCCTGTAAGAATCACCACCCACAAGATCAGCCGCGACCGGAAACTACATGTGTATATCGACGGAGGCGCCGATAAGTTCCGCCTCAGAGACCATGCTTCCCAGAATAAAGAGCTCCGCGAAGGATATTGGGAAATCGACTACGACCCCGAGGTAGACGTGCCTTTCACCATCACCACTTTCCAGGAGACAGGAAAGCCGGAACCTGTTGTAACCTTCAACGGCGTAAAGCAGACCCCCGATGAGAACATGAGCGTGACGGTCACACCGACCGCAGAGTCTATCCTGAAGCTCCACGGTGCCGGCGAGCCCGCCAAGATCGCTGCATTCATCGCCGAGGAGAATGCCTCGGCAACCGTGAAATACGACAAGGTGCTCACCCATACCGGCAAGCTCTCCGACTTCAAGGGACACGTTGGGATGGAAGTGACCGTCACTCCGGGTGATAAAACGAAACTCACCGATTCATTCGGCTCTCCCATCGGACTTACCGACGGCTCCTATACTTATATTGTAACCCAGAATCCGTCGGTGAGGATCGTGGCCGAGAAACCTGCCGTGAAAGTGAATTTCACGCCTGCGGCCAATACTGCCACAGAATCTCTTAAGGAGATCGTGCTGACATTCCCCGAGGCCACGACAGTGACCCGCACGGAGATGAGCAATGACGAGGTAATGTTTCAGATGGGCAACCTCTGGGCTGCCTCGACTATCGACATCGAGGCTGTGGCCGGCGCAGAGCACCCCTCCTTCAAGTTCACCTTCACCCCCGAACCAACCAGACTCGGCAACTACAGCCTGCGGATTCCTGAAGGATTCTTCACCATCGACGGAGCCGCAAGCGCACAGATTGATGCTCAGTTCGAGCTCAAGAAGACGATCACCGATCTGCAATATACCTTCAGTCCCACAAAGCTTACGACCAACGACTGGCCCAATGTGGCAGTGGTGTTCGATGAGTCCTACTCGGTAAGAATCGCAGACGCCGCCAAGATCGCCGGCACATGGGACGGCACCAATATCGAGGCCATGCGCAACAGTTGCGAGAACAACATGCTCCTGATTGAACTTCCCGAAAGCTATAAAGGGAAAGCCGGCACATTCGTGCTCGACATCGCCGCAGGCGCCCTTACTGTTTCCGGCACACCTTCTCCCGCGATTCAGAACACCTGGGTGATCGCCACTCCGAAGGAATACATCTACACTATCGTTCCGGCAGGCACCGCCGATGTAAAGGAGATTGCCGAGATCACCATCAGCTTCACCAATGCCGAAAGCGCAGTGCTTAATTCCGACTATTATGCGATGCCGACACTGAAGAATACCAACATCGGTTACTTCCAGAGCGGCGAGATAGCAAAGGTTGAGAACGCCGATAAACCGACATTCAAAATCACTTTCGCCACCAAGGCCACACAAGCCGGCGTCTATAAATTTGAATGCCCCTCGGGACGCTTCGTGATGGACGGCGATGACTGGTCGCCCGCTATTGAGATCGACTATACGGTCAATCCTCAGTCGGGTGTTGGAGAGATCCTCGGCGACAACTGCGAGAGCGCTGACGTCTTTACGATCGATGGCCGCATCGTGGTCCGCAATGCCGACCGCGAAGCACTCGAATCGCTCGAGCCGGGCCTCTACATCGTGAACGGCCGCAAATTCATCAAGAAATAAGCGGAAAGGCCAAAAGGGCCTGGAAAATGGGACTAATGGGCCTAATGAGCCTAATGGCCCGAGCTTCCGAATGAGACTAATGGGCAGGGCCTCCGAATGAGACTAATGGGGCTAATGGGACTAATGCGAGAGCGGTTCGATCCGCCAATGCCATTAGGCTCATTAGTCCCATTAGTCTCATTGGCCCCATTCCTCTCATTAGCCCCATTCCTCCCATTAGGCCCATTGGCCCCATTCCTCCCTCTCTTTGTTAAACAAAGTTAAATTCCAAATTATTTTTCATGTTTTATAGCATATTTCAGAAAAAGATATTATTTTTGCATCGAGTTTTTCATGGTATTAGATTTTAAGGTTAACGTAAGATTGGTTGTCGGGATGACAATCAATTTTTTTTTCTGTTTGTTTTTCTGTAACTTTGCAGTAAGAAGCGCATTCCGCTTCGCAAGCATACCAAATGGACAGTAAGATAACCGTCGACGGCCTGACATTCGTGCCGTATATCACAAGAGATAAAATTGCAGAGCAGGTGAAACGCGTCGCCGCCGAGATCCGCGAAGACCTCAAAGATGCCGAGCAGCCCATATTCATCTGCGTGCTCAACGGGGCGTTCGTTTTCGCCGCCGATCTCTACCGGGAGGTCGGAATCAACAACTCAATCATCACATTTGTTAAATATTCGAGCTATCAGGGCACCTGCTCCACAGGCGATGTCAAAGAGATAATCGGTCTGCGCGAAAACATCGAGGGGCGCGATGTGGTGATAATAGAGGATATCGTCGACACGGGCCTCACGGCCACAAAGATGGTGGAGGACCTTCGGCGCCGCAACCCGCATTCGATACGTTTCGCCACCCTGCTCCATAAGCCGGAAAGTTCCGTCACGGGATTCCGCCCCGACTACGTGGCATTCGCCATCCCGCCTAAATTCATTATCGGATATGGCCTCGATCTCGACGGGAAGGTGCGCAACCTCAAGGATATCTATGTGATCAAAGAGGACTGAAGAACTGCTGTAAATAGTAACCCGGAATCATTAAAATGAGTTTCAAAATTTGAATACCCTAAATTAATAATACTATGTTGAATATTGTTTTATTTGGCGCCCCCGGAAGCGGGAAGGGAACCCAGAGCGCCAAACTGATCGACGAATACGGGCTCTACCATATCTCAACGGGAGAAGTGCTCCGCAAACATATCAAAGAGGGAACTGAACTCGGCAAGATTGCCGACAGCTACATCTCTAAGGGTCAGCTGATACCCGACGACCTGATGATACGCATTCTCGACGATGTGCTCGAAAAAGAGGCATCCGGGAAGAAGGGCGTGGTGTTCGACGGTTTTCCGCGCACCATACCTCAGGCCGAGGCTCTGAAGGAGTTGCTCCGCAAGCGCGGCACAGATCTGCACGCCGTTGTGGGTCTCGAAGTTCCCGAAGAGGAGCTGATAGAGCGCATGCTCAACCGCGGCAAGGAGACAGGCCGCGCCGATGATAATCCGGAGACTATAAAGAACCGTCTGAAAGTATACCACGACCAGACCCATCCCCTGCGCGAATATTACGACAACGAGGGGAAATACTTAGGAATCAACGGCTCGGGAATCGTCGACGAGATTTTCGAGAACATCGCAGCCGGTCTGGAGAAGAAGACAGGGGCTGTCCGCAGAAAGAAATAAATGAGAAGAAATTTCCTGATAATTTTCTCCGCAATGATATTCGCGGCAGTTTTCAGCGGCTGCCGCGGACCGAAACTCGCCACGGCCAACGAACAGTTTGGCCGCGGCGAGTTCTTCGACGCGGCCAAGACCTACCGCGCCGTCTACAACAAGCTCTCACCCAAGACGGAGCGTGAGCTACGCGGGGAGGTGGCCTACAAATTGGCCACCTGCTACCGCAGGCTGAATCAGGCGCCGCGTGCGTCGGCGGCCTATCAGAATGCCATACGCTATGAATATCCGGACTCCATGGCCTTCTATTGGCTCGGCCGCTCCCTGCAGGCCGAGGGGAAATACCAGCCGGCCATCGAGGCTTATTCCGATTTCCTCGAATGGCGTCCCGACGATGCCTTGGCGAAAGAGGGAATCCGCGGCTGCCGCCGCGCTTTGGCCTCGAAAAACGAGCCCAAGAGCCGCTATGTGGTGAAGAATGCCAAGATTTTCAATTCCCAGAGATCGGACTTCTCCCCGATGTATCTCGACAAGAGTCTGAACACCCTCTATTTCACCTCCTCCACCGAGAAGGCCACCGGCACGCAGAAATCGGAAATCACCGGCACAAAGAAATCCGACATATTCGTCTCCACAAAGAATGAACGCGGCGAATGGCAGCGGCCCGAGCCGGCAGGCGGGGAGTTGAACACAGATGCCGACGAGGGGATTGTAAGCTTCACTCCCGACGGCCAGACGATGTATCTGACAGTGGCCAAACGCTCACTGACAGCCGACACATCCGTGGAGATCTATACCTCGCGGCGCAGCGACGCCACATGGAGCGCCCCACAGAAATATGAGATCACGGCCGACACGCTATCCGCCTACGGCCATCCGGCGGTGTCGCCCGACGGCACCTATCTTTATTTCACCTCCGACATGCCCGGAGGCTATGGCGGGAAGGATATATGGCGCATAAACCTCAAATCGCCCGGCGGCTCGCTCGAGAACCTCGGCGAACAGATAAATACTTCGGGCGACGAGATGTTTCCCTATGTGCGCACCGACTCGCTGCTCTATTTCGCGAGCGACGGCCATCCCGGTTTCGGAGGCCTCGACCTCTTCCGCGCGCGTCTCGACGCCTCCGGTCAGCGCTGGAGCGTGGAGAACATGGGAACGCCCATTAACAGCGCCGGCGATGATTTCGGAATAACTTTCGGGGAGGGGGAATCGGGCTTCTTCAGTTCCAACCGTCGCGACGCCCGCGGTTTCGACAGCATCTATAGCTTCGAATTGCCGGAGATAAAGGTGACGATCTCGGGAATGGTGCTCGACAAGGATGAGGAGCCTGTGCCCAACGCAATAATCCGCATCGTTGGCGACGACGGCTCGAACCAGAAGGAGGTGGCGCGCGACGACGGCTCCTTCCGCTTCAACCTCGAACGCGGCGTGAAATATGTGATGAAAGCCGGCGCCAAAGGATATCTCAACGTGAAGCAGGAATTCGAAAGCTCCATGGAGGAGGAGGATGCCGATTATGAGGTGGATTTCATACTTGCGGCCATCAACAAGCCGCAAGTGGTGGAAAACATTTTCTATGATTTCGACAAGGCCACACTCCGCCCCGAATCGAAAGAAGCTCTCGACGAGATGGTGAAGACATTGAACGAGAATCCCAACGTAACCATCGAGATGGGCGCCCACACCGACCGCAAGGGATCGGACGAATATAACGTGAACCTCTCCAACCGACGGGCCAAGAGCGTTGTCGACTATCTCATAGCCGCCGGAATCGATCCCAAACGGCTCTCATGGAAAGGATATGGAGAGACGGTGCCCAAGACCGTGACCAAGCGCATCAACCGGGAGTATCCGCAGTTCCCCGAGGGAACGGTGCTCGACGAGACGTTCATCGACACCCTCTCGCCCGAGGATCAGGAGGCGGCCGACCAGATAAACCGCCGCACGGAATTTCAAGTAACCTCGATCGACTATGAATATTATTAAGCGGCCGAGACCGAATTTTATCCGGTTTGAATTTAATTAAGGATCTGCAGAAAACAGCTTCTCCGTTTTGAATTTCAGGACAGAATATAAATCCGAAAGGAGCGCCTTGACCCTATGGCCCGACAGGCCGCTGCTGCTCTTGGGCTCCTGCTTCTCCGACAACATAAGCGCAAAGATGCAGGAGGCATCATGGCGTGATGTCTGCGTGAACCCCTGCGGCACGCTTTACAATCCGGCCTCCATCGCCACGCTTCTGCAATTGGCCATGGCCGGGACAGAGGAGCGTCGCCGGGCCGTGGAATCATCGCTGACGCCGCGCGACGGCGCATGGGTGTCGTGGCTTTTCAGCTCGCGGATAAGCGGAGCAACGTCCGAAGAGGCTGCGGAAAGATGCATGGAGGCTTTAGACACGCTTCACAAAGCCCTCGAGCAGTCGCAGGCGCTGATCATCACTCTCGGCACGGCCTACGTCTATTATCGCGACGGCCGGGTGGTTGCCAACTGCCATAAATATCCTGAGCGTGAATTCACGCGGCGATGCCTCTCCGTGGACGAATGCCGCTCGTTACTGAGCGACATCTTGCAAAAGCTGAAGGATTTTAACCCGGAACTGAAGGTGATATTCACAGTGAGTCCCGTGCGCCATCTGCGCGACGGTTTCGTGGGGAACAGCCGTTCGAAAGCCACGCTTCTTCTCTCCATCGAAACGGAGTATTTTCCCGCCTACGAGATTCTCGACGATGATCTGCGCGACTACCGCTTCTATGCCGACGACCTTCTGCACCCTTCGCAGGCAGGCATATCCTACATCTGGGAGAAATTTATGGAAACCTATATTTCGGATGAGGGTAAGGAGATGATACGCGAGGGGGAAAAGAGATACCGACGCGGGGCGCACCGCAAACTTATCTGAATTATCTATGGAAGAATTATTTGAATTTCTGAAGGAACTGCGGCTTAACAACAACCGCGAATGGTTCAACGCAAATAAAGACCGCTGGCACGAGGTGAGAGCCAAGGCCGATGTTCTCACCTCTGAGATGCTCGCCCTGCTTGCCGACATTGATCCGGGCACGCGCGGGCTGACGCCAGCCGACTGCACCTACCGCATATATCGCGACACGCGATTCTCTAACGACAAGACCCCCTACAAGACGCATATCGGCATCTTCATGGCTCCCGGCGGAAAGAAGAGCGTCAAGGCCGGACATTACGTGCATATCGAGCCGGGCAACTGCCTTTTCGCAGGCGGATGCTGGTGTCCCCCGGCACCGTTGCTCAAGGCTTTGCGAGAGGATATCTACAATAATGTGGATGAATTTCTGGAGATCATCAACGCTCCGGAGTTCCGCAAGCTTTTCCCCGTTGTGGGAGAAGACAGGCTCAAGACCGCTCCCAAAGGTTTCCCGAAAGACTGGGAGCATATCGACCTGCTGAAACCTCGCGACTACACCGTCTTCTCACCCCTCCCCGACTCATTCTTCCTCGGGAAGCATAAAAAATCAACGGCCGGGCGTCTTGCGGAGTATTTCCGGACGCTCCAGCCGTTTAATGATTTTCTGAATTTCACGATCGAGGAGAATCCCTCGCTCGCCACCGTCACCCGCCGCTGACGGGGATTCAAGATTCATCTTCATACAAAACAGGCTCCGTTCCCTAAGGAACAGGAGCCTGCTTTTTATTATGTTCATATTATGCTTATCTCATATCGACATAAGGGATCTTATCCATATCGCCGTAATCGAGGTTTTCTCCTCCCATACCCCAGATGAACATATAATTGCTCGTTCCGGCGGCGGCGTGGATCGACCATTCGGGCGACATGACGGCCTGTTCGTTGTGGAGCCAGAGCACCCGTGTCTCCTGCGGTTCGCCCATGAGATGGCAAATCGCATTTCCCTCGGGGAGATTGAAATAGAAATAAGCCTCCACGCGGCGTCCATGAGTGTGGGCCGGCATCGTGTTCCATACCGATCCGGGCATCAGTTCGGTGAGGCCCATCTGCAGCTGGCAGGGACCCTCTTTGAGCACATTGTTCACTATCAGCTGGTTGATAATGCGGTCGTTGCTCTCCTCCATCTTACCGGCATGGAAAGAATTGGCCTTTATCGAACCCTTGCGGCCATCGATGGTGATGAGCTGCACGGGGTAAGATTTATGGGCGTTGGTGGAGTTGATATAGAACTTGGCGGGCTTGGAAGCGTCCTTGCTTTTGAACACCACCTTGCGGCAGCCGCATCCGATATAGAGGGCATCCTTGAAATGGAGCTCATATTCCTTGCCGTCGACTTCGATAATGCCGTCGCCACCGATATTGATGGCGCCGAGCTCGCGGTGCTCAAGGAAATATTCCGACTTGATGGGATCGATGGCAGTCAGCTCAAGCGGACGCGTGGCAGGCACGGCGCCACCGAAGATTAGACGATCATACATCGAATAGGTGAGGTTGATCTCATCGGCGGCCATCACCTTCTGCATCGAGAATCGCTCGCGAAGCTGCGTGGTGTCGTAATGCTTCACGTCATCGGGATGACATGCCGTCTGTATCGAATAATGGGTCTGGGCCGAAACCGAGCCCATCACAGCCGCCATCATGGCGACAATTATCATTTTTCTCATTTTTTGAATTTTAAATATTTGCTATCGCTTCGAAGCATTCGGCACATTTTCGGCTGATCGCCGTCCAGTCGCCGGCAGCTACGGTTGCTTTCGGGAACAGCTTCGAGCCCATGCCTACGCAGAAAGCACCGGCCTCGAACCATGCACGCAGGTTGTCGGCCTCGGGAGCTACTCCGCCGGTAACCATGATCTTCGACCAGGGCATCGGGGCCATGAGGCCTTTCACCATCTTCGGGCCGAGCACATCGCCGGGGAAGAGCTTGCAGACCTCGCAACCCACCTCCTGGGCCATCCCGACCTCCGTGACGCTTCCGCATCCCGGAACGTAAGGAACGCCGCGGCGGTTGCATACGCGCGCCACCTCCGGATTGAAGAGCGGGCCAACCACAAAGCAGGCTCCGAGCTGCATATAGAGAGAGGCTGTGCCCGGCTCGACAATGGAACCGACACCCACGGCCATCTCGGGACATGCCTCGGCGGCATATTTCACAACCTCGGCGAATACCTCATGCGCGAAATCGCCGCGGTTGGTGAACTCAAAAAGGCGGACGCCGCCGTCGTAGCAGGCTTTCACCACGGCCTTTGCCGTCTCTACATCCTTATGATAGAAAACAGGAACCATCGGAGCCGCGGCCATCTTGGCGAGCACCTGGAGTTTATCGAATCTTGCCATTTTTCTAATTCTTTAGATTCTATTCCTTAAAATTTGTCAACGCTGAACGCGTCCGTTGGCGGAACCGCCGGCGAGTGCCTTCACCTCATCGGCCGACACCAGATTGAAGTCGCCCGGAATCGTCTGCTTAAGAGCGGAAGCAGCCACGGCAAATTCCAGAGCGTCCTGCACTGAATCCATGGTGAGCAGACCGTGGATGAGGCCTCCCGAGAATGAGTCGCCGCCACCGACGCGGTCGATGATAGGATTGATCTCATAGCGCTTCGACTCATAGAACGCGTTGCCGTCGTAGGCAAGAGCTTTCCAGCCGTTGCAGGTTGCCGAGAAGCTCTCACGCAGAGTGGAGGCCACGATGCGGAAGCCGAATTTCTCGGCCATGGCGCGGAATATACCCTTATAACCCTCGGCGGAAGTGTCGCCACCCTCCACATCGGCATCGGGCTTGAAGCCGAGACAGAGGTCGGCGTCCTCCTCATTTCCGATGCAGACATCGACATAATCCATGAGGGGCACCATCACCGAGCGGGCCTTTTCGGGAGTCCAGAGTTTTTTGCGGAAATTGAGATCGACCGAAACGGTGACGTCATGACGCTTGGCGGCCTGGCAGGCAAGGAGCGTCAGTTTGGCGGCTTTGTCGGAGATAGCGGGAGTGATACCGCTCCAGTGGAACCAGTCGGCGCCCTCCATGATGGCGTCGAAATCGAAATCCGACGGGTCGGCTTCGGCTATGGCGGAACCGGCGCGGTCGTAGATCACTTTCGAGGGACGCATAGAAGCGCCGGTCTCGCAGTAATATATGCCTACGCGCGAACCGCCGCGGCAAATGTAGTCGGTATGCACACCGTAGCGGCGAAGCGCATTGACGGCGCCCTGCCCTATCTCATGGGCAGGCAGTTTGCTTACGAAATAGGCATCATGCCCGTAGTTGGCGCAGCTCACAGCCACGTTGGCCTCGCCGCCGCCCCAGATCACATCGAAGGCATCCACCTCCACAAAGCGTTTGCATCCGGCCGGCGAAAGGCGGAGCATGATCTCGCCTAAAGTTACAATCTTCATTATTTGAAACTTCTCTTTGAAAATTCTTATTATTCTATAGATTCCGGCTTGTTATTCCATAGATTCCAGCCTGGTGGAATTGTCGCGGGCCATCTCTTTCTGGTTGCGCACAATCAATACGCGGTTCCAGAACATAAGACCCATGGAGCCGACGACGAGTATTCCGGCGCCGATCCATTTCCAGGCGTGGCAGAGCTGGAAGATGACCCATGCCAGCGGACTGGCGGCGAAGTCGAGACTTCCACCCTCGAACCCGTCGGGGATGGCAACCGCGCTGTCTTGAGTGGCGGCGAACACATCCTTGGCGGCATAAGTGAAATAGGGAGCGAGGCTCGTAACCATGTAGAGTCCGCCGATTATAACCGCCAGACCGATGATGAAGGTCTTAAGCACATTTCCTCTGGTATATGGCAACACGAGCGGGAAGATATAGAACATTCCGGCCAGCGATGCAAGCGGGAGGAAACGGTTGTCGGGAAGGATCACGGCAAGGAAGAGAGTCACCGGAATGAGGAGCAGCGAAACTACCAGAGTTGTCGGGTGTCCGATCACGAGCGCGGGACTCATGCCGATGTTCAGACCTTCGGCACCCTTGAACTTGCGGGCTATCAGACTGCGCGTGGCTTCGGAAATGGGGCGCAGACCCTCGATGAAGAGCACGGTGACGCGGGGGATGAGCTCCATGACGGCTCCCATCTTGATGCCGAGTCCGAGAATCATCGGGATATTGTCGACGATCTCCTGCCATGAACTGCAGGCAAGACAGCCTATGCCAATGCCGACCACCACACCAAGGAAGAGAGGTTCGCCAAGCAGGCCGAATTTCTTCTTCAGACCCTCGGCATCGATTTCCAGACGGTCGAAACCGGGAATCTTGTCGAGCCCTTTGTTGATAAGCCATGCGAAGGGTACGAAACCGGCGCAGAAAGGCTGCGGAATCGAGATGCCGTCCATATTCTTATAGTAGCGCTGGAACTTGAGGGCCGTCATGTCGGCGATCACCAGAGTTATGACATAGCAGACGATGGCTCCGAAGAAACCCCACGCCAGCGAATCGCTGGCGAAATAGATCACGGCGCCGATGAATGCGAAATGCCAGTAGTTCCAGAGGTCGATATTGACAGTGCGGGTTGTCTTCGTGAAGAGCATGAGCAGGTTCACGCAGAGGCACACCGGGATGATGAAGGCTCCCACGGCGGTGTTATAGGCCACGGAGGCCGCTGCGGGCCATCCCATGTCGAACACCTTGAGCTGAAGGTCGTAGATCTCCACAACCTTGTTGAGCGCCGGGCCGAGAGCGGAAGTGAGCAGGGCCGTCACTATGGAGAGTCCGACGAATCCGACTCCCACCTTGAGGCCCGCTTTAAGCGCATCGCTGAAGCGGATGCCGATGCAGACGCCGAGGATGGTGAAGATCACCGGCATCATTACGGCTGCTCCAAGACCGATGATATATGAGAATACAGCTTCCATTATTCTCTGTTATTCTCCGTTGGATCAGGGCTGTTTGCCGATATAGGCGAGAATACCGCCGTCGACATAAAGGATATGTCCATTCACGAAATCGCTTGCCTTCGAAGCCAGAAAGAGAGCCGGACCCATGAGGTCTTCGGGTGTGCCCCAGCGTGCGGCCGGAGTCTTGGCGATAATAAAGGAGTCGAAGGGGTGACGGCTGCCGTCGGGCTGACGTTCACGGAGAGGAGCGGTCTGCGGAGTGGCGATATAACCCGGGCCGATGCCGTTGCACTGGATGTTGTATTCACCATATTCGGAAGCGATGTTGCGGGTGAGCATCTTCAGGCCGCCCTTTGCGGCTGCGTAAGCGGAAACGGTCTCGCGGCCGAGCTCGCTCATCATCGAACAGATGTTGATGATCTTGCCGCCACCTTTCTTGATCATGGAGGGTATCACTGCCTTGGAGCAGATGAACGGTCCGACAAGGTCTATGTCGACTACCTGACGGAACTCGGAAGCCTTCATCTCCGTCATGGGGATACGTTTGATGATTCCGGCGTTGTTGACGAGGATATCTATCGTGCCAACGGTCTTCTCGATGTCGGCCACCATTGCCTGAACGGCTTCTTCGTTGGTGACGTCGCATAGATAACCCTTAGCATCGATGCCGAGCTCGGCGTAAGCCTTGCGGCCCATCTCCAGAGAGTCCTCGTTATTGGTGTTGTAAACAATCTTCGCCCCCGCACCTGCAAGCGAACGGGCAATGGCAAGTCCTATTCCATAAACGGCTCCCGTGACGAGAGCAACCTTGCCTTCCAATGAAAACATGTCCATATTCTTAAGATTTAAAATGAAAATTAATTCTTTTCGAGAACCTCGAGGTTCCCGAGTTTCTCGAGATTCTCGATTCGGGATTCTCGAGATTCCCAAGATTCCCGATTTTTCTTAATCGAATCTCAGCGTCACGATCGATTTGGCGGGGAGCCGCAGCGTGAGGTGTCCTTTCTTGGCGGCTGCCACCTTGAAAGGCTTCACGCAGACATCTTCGGGGTGCGAGAAATCGTTATAGCTCTGAGCTTCCGGAGCCGTAAGGATCTCTCCCTCCACATTCCGTCCGGCCACCTTGCCGAGGTCGACGGTGATCTCCGCCTCCTCATCGAGGTCGGTGTTGACCAGCGAGAGGCAATAGCGGCCATCCTTCCGCGAGGCAGTGGCGGAAACCACCGGCACGCTGCGGCCACCCCTCACCTGCCGGCTCCCGGCAAACACCTCCACGGGAACAGAAAGAGCGTCCTGATGCGGCGTATACATGCGAAAGACATAATATGTGGGGGTTAGAACCATCTTATCCTCTTTGGTGAGCACCATCGACTGGAGCACGTTGGCGATCTGCGCGATGTTGGCCATGCGGACACGGTCGGCATAACGATGGAAAACGTTGAGCGACAGCGCGGCCACCATAGCGTCGCGCAGGGTGTTCTGCTGGTAGAGGTGACCGCTGACAGTGCCCGGCTCCTCGTCCCACCATGTGCCCCACTCATCGACAAGCAGACCTTTGCGCTTCCGGCTGTCGTAGCGGTCCATGATTTCGCAATGGCGGCGGATCACCGGCTCGATCTCGAGACATTTGCCGAGAGTCCAGTAATAGTCGTCGGCCGTGAAGTCGGTAGCCGACCCCTTGCGGCCGCTCCAGCCCGTCACTGTGTAATAATGAAGCGAGATACGGGCCTTTTTCATCAGCACTTCCGTCCAGTTATAGTCATAGTCGCTGGCACCGGAGGCTATCTTATAGAGTCGGTTGCCGTCGAAATTGCGGCAGTAGGTCTGATAGCGGCGATAAACGTCGGCATAATATTCGGGAGTGAAATTGCCACCGCAACCCCAGCTTTCGTTGCCGACACCGAGATATTTCAGATGCCAGGGTTTCTCGCGTCCGTTCTGACGACGCAGGTCGGCCATCGGGCCGCTCTCGGCCGTGATGTATTCCACCCATTTGGCAAGTTCCTCGACTGTGCCGCTGCCCACATTTCCGCTGAGGTAGGGCTCCGTGCCGAGAAGTTCGCAGAGGTTGAAGAACTCGTTTGTGCCAAAGGAATTGTCTTCGACAGTGCCCCCCCAGTTGTTGTTGACCATCCGGGGACGGAGAGCGGGATCGCCGATGCCGTCGCGCCAATGGTATTCATCGGCGAAACAGCCGCCGGGCCAGCGGAGCACTGGAACTTTCAGCGCCTTCAGCGCTTCGAGCACATCCTTGCGGTAGCCATCGACGTTGGGGATTTTCGAATCCTTGCCGACCCAGAGACCGCCATAGATGCACGTGCCGAGATGTTCGGCGAACTGGCCGTAGATCTCCTTGGGAATCATGACCGAGTCCTTGACTTCGCAAAGTTTGACGGAGGCCTGACGCAATCCCCAGAGAGGCATGGCGCAGACGACGGCTATAATCGTTAAAAGTATTTTTTTCATAACCTTGATTTCATTCCTGTTAATAGATACGTTTCAACAGCTTCGTTTACTTAAATACCACAACTGCGGCGGACGCATCTGAGATGCGTCCGCTTCCGGCTAATGCGAACCGAGATAAATTCAGAAGCCCAGACGGTAAACGCCGAAGGTGCGCGCGGGGACATTGAGCATGAGCGGCTCACCTTTCTCGAGAACGCGGTTTCTCTTCAGGGGCTTCACTTTGTCGGGGTTATCGAGCGTATTCTCCGCTTTTGCTCCGGCATGAAGCGTTTCGGCGCAGAGAGTAGTGAAATTCTTTTTCAATCCCTTGAAGTCGAGGCGGATCTCCTGCGGTTCGTCGGAAGTATTGGCAATCTTCACGATATATTCACCGGTGGCATTGTCGTAGGCCGCGGTAGCAAAAATACCCTCCTGACCCTCAAGGCCTGCCGCGGGGCGGCCGTCGAGCGTCGTGGGCACCACGCGGGAGCCTTTGTTGAGGCTATACATCTGCTGGACGTAATAGCTGGCCGTAGGCATGCTGCGCAGGTTGTCGAACCATATCATGTCGGGACGCCATTGCCAGCCCTCGACATGGGCGAAGAGCGGAGCGTAGGTGGCCATCTCCACAACGTCGGCATTGCGCTCGAGACCTGTCATGAAGGCCGCTTCCATCAGCGCGGCGTTGAAATGATTGCGGCCATACCCTTTGCCATGGCAGGCATATTCTCCGGCGAACACTTTTGGCCCTTTCCTGTCATAGTTGTCATAGCGGGTGCCCTGGCTGAGGAACCAGCTCTCCGGACGATAGAAATGCTCGTCGACAAGGTCGACTTTCAGCTTCTTCATCTCGGGCCAAAGGTAATCGAATTCCTTCCCCTCGGAGTTGGGACCCGAGGAGCCGATGATGCGGATATCGGGATAGCGGGCGCGGATGGCTTTCACGAATGGGGCGAGCCGAGTAACGTATTCCGGTCCCCACTGCTCGTTGCCTACGCCGATATATTTGAGGCCGAAGGGGGCCGGATGGCCCATCTCGGCGCGAAGAGCGCCCCATTTGCTGTCGACGGGACCGTTGGCGAATTCAATAAGGTCGAGAGCATCCTGAATATAGGGGTCGAGGGCATCCACGGGAACATGGGCCGATTCCTTGTCGTTCTGGTACTGGCATACGAGACCGACATTGACCACGGGCAGCGGGGCCGCGCCAAGAAGTTCGCTCAGCAGGAAATATTCATAGAAACCGAGGCCGAAACTCTGATAATAGTCGGGGAAGAAACGATGGTCGAAGGTGAATTCCCAGCGATTCTCCTTTGTCGGTCGGTTTTCGGGAGCGCCGACAGTATTCTTCCACTGATAGCGGCTGTCGAGGTCCGTACCCTCCACGATGCAGCCACCGGGGAATCTGAACACACCGGGGCGAAGGGCGGCGAGACGCTCCACGAGGTCGCGGCGCAGACCATGGATATTGTCGGCGGGGAAAAGGGAGATGTGCTCCAGATCGACGGTGTTTTCCGGGCGGCGCAGATAGATGCGGAGCTTACCCTTCAGGACGGTTCTGTCGGGACGCAGGTCGACCTCATATTTTTTCCATTCTGAGCCGGAAATCTCTATCTTCTCCGAGGCGCAGCTCTGGCCCCCTTCGGAATTAGACTCGTCGATGAGCTGAACACGAATCCGCGCTTTTCCACCATCGGGAACGCGGGCATATACGCTGAAATGATATAGCGAGTCCTTCTCGAACGAGACGCCGAAGAAGCCCTCGTTCACCAGTGCCGTGTGGCGGTGGGGATGGCCGGCGGGAGCAAGCTCTACATAATGGGGATTGCGGGCAAAGGGACCGTCGTCCTTTATTGAGACGTTTCCTGCCGTGGCCCATCCCATGAGCGGATTGTCGAACTCGAACGAGCGGTTTTTCACTTTTTCGGCGTAGAGACCGCCGTCGGCGCCATAGTTGATATCTTCGAAAAAGAGACCGTACATGGTCGGAGGAATTTCAGCGCCTTTTTTCGCCGTGTTGATGGTCAGCGTCTTCTGGGAATCGGCAAAAACCGGCGTCAATGCGGTTCCGGCCATAAACATGAGAAGAGCAGCCTTGACTGACAGAGATTTCATGATGTCTTGAATATTTTAGGTCGGTTAGTATTTGTGTAGGTTATATGAGGAGGCAGGCCGTGTAAGCGGCTTCCTGATAGCAATATGAAGTGTGGCGCATTCAGGCGTTCAGCCGAAGATGCGCCGGAATATGCGGTCGGTGGCGCCGAGTTTCCCGCGGATATAGTCGCCGGCCGCCTGTCCGAGTTTACGGCGCGTTTCGGCGGCGTCGGGAGCGAGGAAGAGGCGGTCGGCCTCGCGTTCGAAGTCGGCCTTGCAGCCGACGGGGAGACCTCCGCCTGACTCGGCCATCTCCCGAGCTTCGATAAATTTGGCGTTGTTGGGGCCATAGATAACGGGCACGTCGTAGACGGCGGCCTCGTTGATATTATGGAGGCCGGCTCCGAAACCACCCCCGACATAAGCAACGTCGCAATAGGCGTAGGAAGAGGAGAGCAGTCCGAAGCAGTCCATTATCATCACTCTCGCTTTGTCGGCGAGCTCGGGATTCTTCTCCGCCTCGCTCATCAGCACTGCGTCGGAGCCGAAACGGGCACGGAGGGTTTCAAGGCGGCTTTGGTCGAACTCATGGGGAGCGATCACAAGCTTTACTTCCGGATGGGCGTTGAACCATCCGGAATAGACATCCTCGTCGGGCGGCCAGCTGCTTCCGGCCATCATCACTGCGGGGCGGCCGGAGGCACCCTCCTTCACGAAACGTTCGAGCACAGGGATAGGCTTGCGGGTGGAACGTATGTCGGCCACACGGTCGAAACGGGTATCGCCGCAGACCTCCACACGTTCGATGCCTATGCCGGCGAGCAGGCGTCGGCTGCGTTCGTCCTGCACGAAGATGCGGGTATACCAGTCGAGCCAGCGGCCATACCAGGCACTGCGTTTCTTGAAAAAGAACTGCTCGGGGCGAAAAACCGCGCTTATCAGATATACGGGTATGTTGCGTTTATACAGAGCCTCGAGATAGTTGCGCCAGAACTCATATTTCACGAATATGGCCATCTCGGGGCGGGCTATGTCGAGGAAACGGCGCACTCGTCCGGGTGTGTCGAAGGGAAGATAACACACGCAGTCGGCGCCCCCATAGTTTTTGCGGACTTCATAGCCGGAGGGGGAAAAGAATGTGAGCAATATGCGGAATTCGGGACGCTCGGCGCGGATGCGTTCGATTATGGGACGCCCCTGCTCGAATTCGCCGAGGGAGGCGGCATGAATCCATATCCAGTGCTCGCCGGAGCCAACGGCTTCGCGCAACTTCTGCTGCCATTCATGCTGGCCATGCTCGAGAAGGCGCGCTTTGGCATTGCTCACGGAAGCCACCCTGACGCCTACGCCATAGGCGGCAATGCCGGCCGAATAGAGCGGGCGCTCTAAAAACCGGCGGCAACCGGCGGCAGCCGTCTTTCTCATTCTCTCGAGAATCCGTGAACTCATTTCTCGGGTACCGGTATGTTTTCAACAGCCCTGCGGATCCGCGCCACTACCTCGTCGCGGGGCATGAGCTCCGTTATGTCGAACATGTGCGGCCCGCGGCATGCGCCGACAACGGCCAGACGGAAAGCATTCATCACGTTGCCGAGATGATAACCTTTGGAGGCAATCCAGTCGAGTACAATCTTCTCTGCATTGGCCGAGGTCATGTCGTCGATTCCTTCGAGCACGCCGATAAGTTCCTCCATGATGGCGGGAGTCTCGGCGCTCCAGCGCTTCTTGACATCCTTGGCGGCATATTCCGTGGGAGCCACGAAGAAGAAATCGGCCTGATCCCACAGGTCGGGGATGAGACTCGCGCGACCCTTCACCATTCCGAGCGCGCGGGCGATATATTCTTCGGAGAATCCTTCGATACCTTTCTCCTTGAGAATCGGCATGAAGAGGCGGGCAAGCTCCTCGTCGGGCTTGCGCATGAGATATTCATGATTGAACCAGATACCTTTCTGATAGTCGAATTTGGCTCCGGCTTTGGAACAATGGTCGAACGAGAATTTGGAGACAAGCTCCTGCATGTCCATCAGTTCGCTGTCATCGCCCGGGTTCCAGCCCAGGAGAGCGAGGAAATTCACCACGGCCTCGGGCAGATAACCTTTCTCGCGATATCCCGAGGAGATTTCGCCCGACTTGGGGTCGTGCCATTCGAGGGGGAAGACAGGGAAGCCGAGTTTGTCGCCGTCGCGTTTGGAGAGCTTGCCGTTGCCGACGGGCTTGAGCAGAAGGGGAAGATGCACGAACTGAGGCATCGTGTCGCTCCAGCCGAAAGCTTCATAGAGGAGCACATGCAGCGGAGCCGAAGGGAGCCATTCCTCGCCGCGGATCACATGACTCACCTCCATCAGATGGTCGTCGACAATATTGGCGAGATGGTAGGTGGGAAGGTCGTCGGCACTTTTATAAAGCACCTTGTCGTCGAGAATGTCGGAGTTGACGGTGACTTCGCCGCGGATAAGGTCGTTGACATGAATTTCGCGGCCCGGCTCAATGAGGAAGCGGACCACATACTGCGTGCCGTTGTCAATGAGGCGTTTCACCTCCTCGGCGGGAAGCGTGAGCGAGTTGCGCATCTTTCCGCGGGTAGAGGCGTCATACTGGAAGTTAGGAACGGCGGCGCGTGCGGCCTCGAGTTCCTCGGGAGTGTCGAAAGCTATGTAGGCACGGCCGTTGTCGAGAAGCATCTTGACATGCTCGCGATAGATGTCGCGGCGCTCGCTCTGCTTATAGGGGCCGTAGGCGCCACCTTCGCGCACACCCTCGTCGATGCCGATGCCGAGCCATGCGAGCGATTCGTTGATATATTCCTCGGCGCCGGGCACGAACCGGCGGCTGTCGGTATCCTCGATGCGGAGAATCATGTCTCCACCGTGGGCGCGTGCAAACAGATAGTTATATAATGCGGTCCTGACTCCGCCGATATGAAGAGGCCCTGTGGGCGACGGCGCAAAGCGGACTCTTACTTTACGTTCCATGATGAATAGCTGCTAAATGGTAAATTTATGCAAATTTACCTATTTTCGGCAACTATTCAAAATACATTTCAGTCAAAATTAGGGGAGTAATGGTTCAAAGCCGGAGAAGAGAGCGGGCCGGGCGATGAAGGAGGGATGGAAGAGGACGCTACTGTTCGAGGCGGAAACGTTTGCCGTCCCATCGGTAGAGGATGGTTCCCTTCATGAAAGGGGCTATCTGCTTATAATCATCCGCGCTCACGAACCGGCCCACAGTGAGTTCGGCAGTGATAGTCCTCCCATCGGGCGAGGGAGTGTATCTCATCGTGGGAAACGGCACTATCCGACGCACGAGCTCACGGCTCTTTTTATCGGGGAATTTGAAAAAGTCCTCGAGAACGGGCGTCTTGAAGTAGCGGCCGCGAGGCAGAGGGGCGAACCGGGGGGTATAGAAGCGCAGGTCGGTATCGTATGCCTGATCGCTGTCGCCGATGGTATAGGCAGTCATCAGAATATCCCCATTACGGACCGGAAGCACGTTGATGCTGAGTGTCGTCACCGGAGTGAGCGTCACCTTGAGATATCGTGGCGCCACGGTGTCGAGCCTCGAAAGGCCCTCCATCGTGTTCCGCGCCTGATAAATACTGTCGGCGGCATAGAAATCGAGCATATCGAGGCGGGTGGATTTCCCGAGGATGTCGAGAATATCTATCGGCATCTCCACAAACGCCCTTCGGGCCGATATGGTATCGGCATTCTGCACGGCCGCAGACATGCCGACCGGCAAAGCGGCCAATGCCGACAGCATAATCACCCGGAAAACAGTTGCGAGTCTATTGCCCATATTCATTTCTTCATGAAAATATCGTAATTCCCGTTATATTTCGGGCGTTTTGCCTCTTTTGAAGCAGCTTTACCCTTTTTCTCCTTCTTCGTTTTCTCTTTAACAGGCTTCTCCTTTTTCAGCTTATCTTTCTTTACCTTATCCTTTTTCGGGCGCTCCTTTTTAGGGAAGTCGCTTTTCGGATAATCCTCTTTACCGGATGACTTACGGCTTCCTTTGCGCTTTTTGTCACGCCTCGCATCCGAGGCATAGTCGCGGTCGGTGGCAATCTCGGCATAGAGGCGCTCGCCGAAGAAATCGGCGTTCTTGAGGGCGTCGACAACCCTGCGGGCGTCGT
>OHPI01000333.1_pt1 | contig 34843 bp, 29 predicted proteins | sample 1577651 | NCBI WGS metagenome assembly OHPI01 (sample SAMEA3879578, study PRJEB24766) | human gut metagenome | biome: human-associated habitat; feature: feces | place: USA | collected 1985/1987
TTATTAAATGGAGAAGGGGATCCGGATAAAATTTACATAGAGCAGATTTTACCGGAGAAAATGAAGTACAACCTAGATTACATACGTAATTTTTCTTTTTGGAAAGATTTGGTAATTTTAATCCAAACAGTGGTTGCTGTGCTTCATTAAGAGGAATGGAGAGTGATGAAATGAACTGGCTGCAGGATTTATTTATCCGCTTATTATCTCCGTGGATTCCGATTGTTCGGAAAATCCAGCCGAAAGTGAGATACCGGGTTTTAACAGCTTGTTTTATGGCGGATCTTGTGCTTTTTTGCATTGTCCGTTATGTGTTAATGAAAGAGAGTTATTTTTATAATACCGTTTGTGGTATCTTCCTGATGTTAGTGATCGCGATCTTTTCATTGGATAAGAAACTGGAGCGGAGAAAGTGGCATAAGGGGCTTAGTGTCGCATGGTTTGGAATGTGTATCATGTTTACGATCTCCGACTTTTTCGTCAGCAAGAAAGCTTGCGGACTTGGGATCATACTGGCCCTTGTACTGCCGGGAGTGTTTTTTGTATGGCAGAATAACAGCCGGAAAGACTTATTGTGGAAGAGTTTAAAAGATGCCGTGAAAATATCGTTTCTTTTGATGGCAGTCATTTCCTTTTTGTTCCGTCCGTTTTTTGAAGGCGGAAGATATGCGGGAATATTTACGAATCCAAATACGTTTGGACTTTATTTGTATGTCATTTTTGCCATCTATATGTCCGACCTAGATTGGAATGTAGAGACGGGAAAGAAATTCCGAAAAGCATGGCCGACCTATATCCAGCTGGCACTGGTATTATTTTATATTTCTGTTTCGCAGGCACGTACCGCAATGCTGGCAGTTTGTGGAATCCTGATTTTATGGGTGATACTTCGGATCTGTCTGGGAAAAACAAATCATAAGTGGAAAGAGACGGTAAAGGGATTTCTTCTTTTGGCATTGATAACGGTAGTATGTTATCCGGTATTTTTTGCCGGTGTGCGCCATATTCCGAATTTAATAGGACATCCGATCTTGTTTGAGGAAGACGTATTATATTTGTCCAATGGAGAAAAAATAGAAGGAATCGGAGATAAAGTGCTGGCAGAGTCCGATGCGATTGAAAGTGTGCAGATTCCGGAACCAAAGGAAAAAAAGGAGTTTAAAGAAAACAGTATCCTTGGGCGTCTGATTGCAAGTCTGGATGGAAATTCCACGTTGAATAAAATTTCCAATGGACGAATTACGATCTATAAGGCGTATTTAAAGAAATTAAACTGGAAGGGACACCGTCGTATTACGTTGACAGTAAATGGGAAAAAAGTGGCACATGCGCACAATAACTGGCTTCAATTTGCGTATACGTATGGTGTGCCGGCGATGTTTTTTTACTTGATTATTACGATATTGAGTGTGATTCGGTCGATTCAGTTTTATTGGACGAACCGGAGAAGAAATGCGACGTATGCGTTTTTAATCCCTGCAATATGTGTGGGATTTGTAATTGCAACGATGACAGAATGTCTGTTTTTACCATTTGAGGTGTTTCCGGCATTTATGTATTGGTTTGCTTTTGGGGACCTTTTTGATAATTCACTGGAAGAAGCTGCAGAATAATGTGTGTTGGAGGTAGCTATGAATAAGAAAATCAGCGTCATTGTACCGGCGTATAATGTAGAAAAGTATTTGAGACGATGTCTGGATTCTCTGGTGTATCAGACATATCCGTATCTGGAAATCCTTGTGATCGATGATGGAAGCACAGATGGAACGAGAGGGATCATTGAAGAATATGTCAGCCGCTTTGCGGGAAAAGTGTTTCTTTATGCGCAGGAAAATGCAGGGCAAGCAGCAGCGAGAAACAACGGAATTTCTTATGCGACCGGGGATTATATCGGATTTGTCGATGCGGACGATTTTGTGAGCCCGCGGATGTACGAATATTTGGTTCAGGAAGCCGAAGAAAAGGATTGTGATCTGGTTACGTGCGGCTATTATGGCTGTGATGACGAGACGGGAGAAATTCAGGTCTATCAGGCAGGGTGCCGCGGAGAATTTGATCAGAGTATTTTTGAAAATCCGGAGATCTTGCGTTTGAATGCGCCATATCCTTGGAACAAGTTATACCGGAAAGAATTGCTGGAAAATGCCGGATTTGCATTTCCGGAAGGAATCATATTTGAAGATCTTGCAGCGGTATTTCCGCTTTTTTTGAGTGCAAAGAAAGTCGGTCGCGTTCATGAAAAATTGTATTATTATATCAAAGGGCGAAAGGGCGGAACGATGAGTACCTTTGATCAAAGGCATATGCAGATTCTCGATGCCTTGAAAATAGTAGATGAGAAGTTTATCGAAAAAGGGGCATTTGAGAAGTTTCAGGAAATTTTACTGTTCTTCCATATCCGTCACATTCAGGCACGTTTTGACGAAATGGAAAAATATGGAGATTTTTCGTTTGAAAAAGAGTTTCGCGAGCGGTCAGAAACATTGTTGGATTCCTATTTCTCGGGATGGAAAGAATCGAAAGCTTATCAGGAGAGAAAGAAAAACGAAGAGGCTGAAGAAGAAACGGATGAAAAAACGATAGAAGAAATGTCGGAAAAAGAAGAAAATATCAATAAACCGGCACCAAAGAAGATTCGTAAGGCACAGGTGTTTGAAGAAATAATGGCAGAAAAGCCGGTTCAAAAAGGTCTGGTTTTGATCGAGAGTTATCATGGCAATGACTGCATTGAGACCGGATATTATATGGCGAAGGCGTTGAGTGCGTCAGATTCTTTTGAAGTCTGCGTTGTCGCTGCCGATGCCGCAAAACAGAAACAGTTTGAAGAAAAACTGGGACAAGCGGTTTCTGCTATCGAGATTACATCGCCGGAATATATCGAAAAACTGGCGACCGCGGAAATTGTTATGAACAATCAGGCATTTCCGGGGTATTACCGCAAGCGCAAAGGACAGAAATTTGTCTTTATGGATTTCCTTCCGACATATTATGGAGAAGGACGGTTTGCGTCGTATTCGGCAAAAAATATGCAGGGAATTCAGTTCAGTCTTGCACAGGCAGATGTGATCTTGTTTCCCAAAGAAAAGAAGGAAATATTTGGAAAATGTTTAGAGGCTTACAATATGCGGGAACTCTGTGAAAAGAAGGGGGTTTTTGTTTCGTTGAAAGACCTTCCGTTTCCAAGTGTGCGCGAAGAAGAGGAGACCGTATTTGTTACTGCATATCTGCCGGCACCAAAAGCCTTTCCGGGATTGAAAGACAGCAAAAACTTTTTATTTTTAAGTGAGTTAAAGAGACAACTTTTGTATCTGGATGCCAATCTGCGCGACAATGAGAAGATTTTGGTACATTATCCTCGTACGATACGCCGCCGTCTGGTAGACGAAGGCTGGAAACATATTTGTTTTTCTGCAAGTATTCAGGAAAAAAGGGGAGCAGACCCTTACGAAGTACTTGCCGGATGTGATGCTGCAGTGGGAGAGGCAGGCAGAGAAATAACGGCCATGGAAAGTTTTGGAAAACCTGTTTGCCATTATACTGCGTTTGACTGCGAAAGAGACTGGACACAGGGAAAAACAGAGCCATGGAAAAAGGAGCAGTGGGAGCAAAAAGCGACATTGGATGAAGTTTTGGAATGGATTCATGAACAGGCAGAAAAAGCTGCGAAAAAGCCAAATCCGGTAGTGGATACGACAGAGTGGAATGAAAAACTGCAGAGTTTTGTGGCGGGCATTTCACGTAAAAAGAATGGCCGTATCAAAAGAGAATGGCTTTATGCGCCGTCGATACAGAATTTTCAGGAGTTTCAAAAGTGGCTTCCGCAGGTTCAGGGAAAAGAAGATACAACGCTGTATGTGTTTGAAAAAGAGGCAGTATGCGACGGCCTGACGGACTGGATCCGCGAATACTGCCCGAAACTGAATTTTGTGGTGATCCTTCGAAGCCTTGTAGTAGGCAAAAAGGAGAGCCGGAAGATCAAGTGGAAATTGACAACCAAGGATAAATTACGTGAAGCAAGAGACAGAGAACGATATCTGGGACGATAAGAAAGGAGATCAAAGTGAAAAAGAGAAAGCAGTTTTTGATCTATACATTAATTTTTATCCCGGTGTTTCTGGGGACTTTTTGTGGATTGTATCTCAATGGAAAAAGTTTTGTCTGGCAGGGAGATGGATTTCGCCAATATTATCCTGCTTTGCAATATTTAGGAAGATATTACCGGACCGTGATCTCGGGGATGCTGCATTTGGATTTCTCGATTCCGATGATGGATTACAGCATTGGACAGGGCGAAGATATCATTACCACATTTTGTAATTATGGATTGGGAGATCCGTTTTCTCTGCTTGCGGTTTTTTTTACCGGAAAAAAGAGTATGGAACTCCTGTATGCGGTCTTGGTGGCACTGCGTCTGTATGTCTCCGGAATTGCTTTTTTGTGCTTTGCAAATGGAAAAAAATGGAATAAGAAAGATTCTCTTATAGGTGCCTTTCTTTATGTGTTCTGTGGGTTTGCACTGTGGTCGATCAAAGACCCGTTTTTTTTGAATGGAATGATCTATCTGCCGTTTGTTCTTCTTGGAATCGAGCGGATCTGGCAGCAAAGAAAACCGGGGGTTATGATTCTTGCCACATGCTTTTGTGCTTTGAGTGGTTATTATTTCTTTTATATGATCGTACTTGCCGCGGTTTTGTATTTTGTATTGGGGGAGCTTAAGCGAAAACCGGGCAGTTTGAAAAAAGCGGGAAAGGATTTATTGGCAGTAGTTTTGCCGGCATTTTCCGGTGTTTTAATGTCATCCATCCTTCTCGTGCCTTCTATCTTTGGTTTTTTAGCCAGTAGCCGGGGAACCGAGAGAGTTTCTCTTTCCTCCCTTTTTGTATACAGTGGAACCTATTATAAACAATTGATTGCACAGTTTTTGGCCGTGACGGCCACAGATGATGCGAGTGCGGTATGGTATTTCAGTATGGGGGCGCTGGTATTTATCGCGGTGATGGTCTCTTTTATGGGAGAGCGTGCGAAAAAGAAATGGTGGATCCTCGGTCTGGGTCTGACGATACTTGCGGTATGTTCGCCATTTGTGGGATATGTTATGAACGGAATGGGATATATTACCAACCGTTTTATGTTTATTGCCGCGTTTTTTATGGCTTGTCTTGTGGTGAAAATGCTGCCGGAGATCTATCGGCTGAATCCGTCGCAGAAGAAACGCATCTGGATTGGGGCCGTTTTGTATGGAATTGTGGCGGGGATTGCCGCAGAAAAAGATAGTTTGGTTCAAAGTGCAGGCATGATGGTGTTTCTCATCGCAGCGTGCGCATTGCTTTCGCTTGTAAAGGAAGAAAAAAAGCTGCGTCTTGCGTTATTGGTTTTGGCAGTATGCAATGTCACTGTCAATGGAAATCTGATGTATCAGCCGTTTGGAGCTAATATTCAGGATACCTATCTGAAGGCGGGAACCGTTCAGAAACAATATGACAGGAAGTCGGTTCGCGAAGCGGCAAAGGCAAGCAATTTGACGAAAATGGAGCGTGTTGATGTGATGACAGACAAAGGATATAATCCGAACCGCGCTGTCACGATGCGGGCGACATCACATCCGTATCTGGGATGCAGTGTGTATTATAGTGTTGTGAGCGGTGGATTTTCCAAACTGATGCTGGCACTGGAAAATTCTTCTGGTTTGATGTACAGCCACCGCTTGATCGGAATGGATGGAAGAAGCATATTAGACCAGCTGGCAGGAGTCCGCTATGTCGTATGCAGGGAATCTTCTATGGTGCCATACGGATTTGAAAAGAAGAGTGAGACGCTTTATGAAAATACGGAACCGACGTCGATCGGATACGTATATCATGCCTATATGTCCGAAAATACGGCGGATGAACTGGATGCGCTTGATCTGCAGAATGCTCTTCTTCATGCGGCAGTTGTCAGCGAAAATTCAAGTTTGTTAAAACAGGCAGAAAATGCCGGACTGCAGGAAGAAGTAAAGGAAGCGGAAAAGACGTCCCTTCCGTTTACGATGACAGATCGAAAAAGTTTTGACTGGAATCAGGGTGTATTGAAAATTAAACGGAAAAACGGAAGTTTTCGGACACAGATCACGATGCGGCCGGGGTATGAATATTATTTGAGATTCCGCGGATTAAAGATTAAAAAATCAGAAAAAAACGCCTTGTGGGCGAATGTCACGATGGGAGATCTTGTGCGGGAATTTATGATCTCGGATGAGACCTATGATTTCCACCTTGACCGTGACAATTATATGGTTACACTGGGAAGTGTAACGGAGGAGCAGACGAAAGAGCTTCGGTTCCGTATGAATGGGCCGGCGGTTTATACGCTGCAGGATATCGAGATTGTGGAAGTATCCATGGAGAACTACCACGAGAGTGTACAGGATCTTATGCAGAACCCAATGACTGAGGTGAAGAAACTGAGAAATGGCATCTCCGGCAAGGTGACAAACAAGGAAGACGGCATTCTTTGTCTGGCGGTTCCTTACCGCCAGGGTTACCGTCTTACGGTGGATGGAAAAGAGACGGAAATTCAGGAAATCAATAAAATGTATGTGGGTGCGTATCTGGAGAAGGGAGAAAATCATGCAATTTTACTGACGTATGAGACACCGGGACTTAAAATAGGCGTCATTTTGACGATAATCGGGGTGATCTTTACTGCTTCTTTGGTGATATTTAACAAAAAGTCATTGCGCAAATAACCGATAAATGATATAATTTATCAATAAGGCATTTTTTGCCATAGGTTATTTGAAAGGAGAAGGACAATTGACAAACCAGGAAATTGCAAAATTGGATGAAATTTTGCAAAAACACGATTATGATCCAACCCTTTTGATCGCAATTATGCAGGACATTCAAAAGGAGTATCATTATCTGCCACAGGAGGCATTGTGTTATATTGCAAAAAAACTGAAATTAAGTGAAGCAAAAATTTATGGGGTTGCTACATTTTATGAGAATTTTTCACTGGAGCCAAAGGGAAAATATGTGATCAAGATATGTGACGGAACAGCTTGTCATGTGCGTAAATCGGTTCCGATTCTGGAAGAATTTCGTAAAGTTCTTGGAGTAAGTGAAGAAAAGCCCACTACAGAGGATATGCTTTTTACAGTCGAGACAGTATCTTGTCTTGGTGCCTGTGGACTGGCACCGGTATGTACGGTAAACGACCATGTTCATCCGGCGATGACGCCGGTAAAAGCGAGGGAATTGATCCAATCCCTGCAGGAAGAAGCGAAAGGTGGTGCAGGCGATGAAAATTGAGACAAGAGAACAGCTGATCGCGAAGCAGAAAGAATATCATGATTCTCTCAATAGTCAGAGAAAACAGATTTTGATCTGTGCAGGAACCGGATGTGTTGCAGGTGGTTCCTTGGAAATCTATGCGAAAATGAAAGAAATCATTGAGGAAAAAGGACTTCGCTGTGCCCTTTCTTTGGAAAAAGAGCCGCACGATCAAAGTATTGGATTAAAGAAAAGCGGCTGTCATGGCTTTTGTGAAATGGGTCCATTGCTCCGTATCGAACCGATGGGCTGGCTTTACTTGAAAGTAAGGGTAGAAGATTGTGAAGAAATTATAGAAAAGAGTATTGTTGGGGATGAAGTGGTAGAGCGTCTAGTATATACCGATAAGACGTTGAAATCTTATGTAAAACAGGAAGATATTCCATTTTATAAACAGCAGACACGTATTGCACTGGAGTACTGCGGACGCATCAATGCGGAAAGCATCGCAGAATACATAGCTCTCGGTGGTTACAGTGCTGTCGCAAAAGCATTGTTTGATATGACACCACAGCAGATCGTAGATGAAGTGAGCGAGGCATCCCTTCGTGGCCGTGGAGGCGGCGGATTCCCTGCTGGAAGAAAATGGCAGCAAGTCTTGGACCAGGATGTGGAAGAAAAATACGTTGTCTGCAACGGTGATGAAGGTGATCCCGGGGCATTTATGGATCGTTCCATGATGGAGGGAGAACCACATCGTGTCATTGAAGGAATGCTGATTGCAGCGATTGCAACGGGAGCACATCACGGCTATATTTATGTGCGTGCAGAGTATCCGCTTGCGGTAGAACGTCTGCAGACGGCGATCGATAAAGCGATGGACAAAGGACTTCTGGGAAAAAATATTTTGGGCTCGGGATTTGATTTTGACCTTCACATCAGCCAGGGAGCAGGAGCTTTTGTATGTGGAGAAGGAAGTGCTTTGACGACATCGATTGAAGGAAACCGAGGCATGCCTCGTGTCAAACCACCGCGTACGGTAGAACACGGATTGTTTGACAAACCGACCGTTTTGAATAATGTTGAGACATTTTGTAATGTACCTCCAATCATTTTAAATGGCGCAAAATGGTATCAGGGATTTGGACCGGAAAACAACCATGGTACGAAGGCGTTTGCTCTTACCGGAAACGTAAACAATACCGGATTGATCGAAGTGCCGATGGGTACGACGCTGCGAGAGGTAATTTTTGACATCGGCGGTGGTGTCAAAGGCGGAGATTTTAAAGCGGTTCAGATCGGTGGACCTTCCGGCGGATGTCTCTGTATCAGTGCGACGGAAGATCATCTGGATATGAAGCTGGATTTTGACTCTCTGAAAAAAGTAGGAGCCATGATCGGATCCGGTGGCCTGGTTGTTATGAATGATAAGAGCTGCATGGTAGAGGTTGCGCGCTTCTTTATGAATTTTACGCAGAATGAGTCGTGCGGAAAATGTGTTCCTTGCCGTGAGGGAACGAAGAGAATGCTTGAACTTCTCACAGATATCACGGAAGGACGAGGTACGATGGAGCATATTGAGCTGCTGGAAAAACTTGCCGATACGATTTCGGCGACAGCCTTGTGCGGTCTGGGCAAGACGGCGGCGTCACCGGTTATCAGTACGCTCAAATATTTCCGTGATGAGTATATTGCTCATGTTGTTGATAAAAAATGTCCGGCAGGCCAGTGCAAGGCGCTGATGACATTACAGATAGATCCTGATCTTTGCCGAGGATGCACAAAATGTGCGAGAATGTGTCCGGTAGGAGCAATTACCGGAACGGTAAAAGAGCCTCATGTCATTGATACGACAAAATGCATCAAATGCGGAGCCTGCAAGGAAGGCTGTAATTTTGGTGCGGTGCAGGAAGTTTAGAAAGGTCAGGTGAAAACAATGTCTAAAAAATATATGATTATTGACGGAATTCGTACAGAATTTACGGATGAAAAAAATATTCTGCAGGTAATCCGCAAAGCGGGGATTCATGTACCGACCTTTTGCTATTATTCGGATATGTCCATTTATGGAGCCTGTCGTATGTGTGTGGTAGAAGATGAGCGAGGGAGTGTGATTGCATCCTGTTCGACACCACCGCGTGATAAAATGGTAATTAAGACGAATACATCCAAATTACATCAGCACAGAAAGATGATTCTTGAACTGCTTTTGGCATCGCATTGCCGTGATTGTACAATCTGTGATAAAGATGGTAACTGCCGTCTGCAGATGCTTGCGACACGATTCCGTCTTTCGAAAGTGCGTTTTCCAAATACGCACCCGGAACGATGCATTGATGATTCGTCACGGTCCATCGTGCGTGATCCGAGTAAATGTATCCTATGTGGTGACTGCGTTCGTATGTGTAATGAAGTACAGCATGTCGGTGCCATTGATTTTGCGTTCCGCGGGGCCAATATGGTAGTAAGTCCGGCATTTGGTAAAAAGATTGCGGAGACGGACTGTGTAAACTGTGGACAATGTGCGGCGGTCTGCCCGACGGCAGCCATTACAATAAAAAATGATCTGCGTGAAGTGTGGCAGGCATTATATGCACCGGGGAAACGGGTAGTGGCTCAGATTGCACCGGCGGTTCGTGTGGCGATTGGAGAAGAGTTTGGTATTCCGGCAGGAAAAAACACGATCGGAAAGATTTTTACTGCCCTTCGCATGCTTGGCTTTGACACGGTATTCGACACGAGTTTCAGTGCCGATCTGACGGTTATTGAAGAGGCGAACGAACTGTTGTATAAATTGAAAAACGGAGAACAGAAGTATCCTCTTGGTAACAGTCTTCCGTTATTTACTTCCTGCTGTCCGGCTTGGGTACGTTTTGTAGAGACTAAATATCCGGAACTTCTTCCGTATGTTTCTACCTGCAAATCGCCGATGGAAATGTTTGGTGCGGTGTTGAAAGAATATTACAAACCGGCAGACGAAGAAGCCGGAATGGAGACGGTTTCTGTAGCAGTTATGCCATGTGTGGCAAAAAAACATGAGGCTGCCAGGGAAGAGTTTAAGCGAAATGAAGTACCGGATGTCGATTATGTCATTACAACCAAAGAATTGATTCTGATGATAAAGGAATTGGGAATTCAGTTTGATGAAATCGAGCCAAGTGCGCCGGATATGCCATTTTCCATTAACTCCGGAGCCGGCGTGATCTTTGGTGTTACCGGCGGTGTGATGGAAGCTGCCCTTCGCCATGTAGCAGATAAAAACAACGAAGCGCTGCGTGAACTTCAGTATTCCGGAATCCGCGGACTGGAAGGCACAAAAGTGGCAGAAGTAGAAGTTGGAGGAACGACACTTCGTGTGGGTGTTGTCAACGGCCTAGGAAATGCAGAAAAATTGATTGAGAAACTTCAAAAAGGCGAGGAAAAACTTGACTTTGTAGAAGTAATGGCGTGTCCTTATGGATGTATCGGAGGAGCCGGACAGCCGTTTGGTTACCGCCATGTAAAAGAAGAACGAGCAAACGGAATGTATAAAGCGGATAAATCAGCGATCGTGAAGAGAGCGGAAGAAAATCCGACTTTGGTTTCCATGTACGAAACCGGAATGTTAAAAGAACGTTCCCATGAATTGCTGCACGTTCACTACGGAAAATAGTAGATTACACGAAAAAGAGACTACTCATACGGCAGTCTCTTTTTTGCAGTCTGAATCTGAGGGATCAGACGCCCCAGCCACCGTCAAAACCGATAATCTGACCGGTCATATACGGAGAGGCTTTTAATAAAAGGGCAGCAAAATCGCCCACTTCTTCGGCAGAAGCCATGCGTCCACAAGGGATTTCTTCGCAGATTTCCGTGATTTCCTCCGGAGTAAATCCGGCATTCATCTGTGTATCGATCATACCACAGGAAATCGCATTGACGGAGATTCCGCTTGGTGCAAGTTCTTTTGCCAAGGCCTTTGTAAAGGTATTTAGCCCGCCCTTTGCAGCAGAATAAGCGACCTCACAGGAAGCACCGTGCTCGCCCCAGATGGAAGAAATGTTCAAAATCTTTCCCTGTTTTTGCTGTACCATATGAGGGACAACCTGTTTACAGAGATAAAATGCAGCAGACAGATTGACGGACAGGAGATGATTCCAGTCCTGTTCCGACATAGACTGCATCAGACCAATATGGGAGATGCCGGCATTGTTAACAAGTACATCAATATGCTCATAAAGAGAAAGGGTCTGCATCACAATATTTTCTGCTTCTATAGGATTGCTCAAGTCACCGGTATACGTAGTACATTGTGATCCCAGTGTTCTGCATTGGCGGCAGATTTTTGTCAGTTCCTGTGTGGAATGATTTCCGCACAAAAAAAGGTCATATCCGTTTTTAGCAAGAGATAGGGCGGTAGCTGCGCCGATTCCTTTGGAAGCACCCGTAATAATTGCAGTTTTTGTCATGAAATTTTCCTTTCTGAATGTGTTTTTTAATTGACCTTAGTGTATCACGAAAACGGAAGAAAGAAAAGGTAAAAAACAAAAATGTAAAAAAACTTGTAACCTGTGCAGTTTTTTGATATAATAGGTCTGTTATTTATGTCATGCAGAAAAAGATGTAAATCTTGAGAAAATAGATTTTAAGGACGGGATAAAAAATGGCAAAGATATTTTTTAAAGTATTTGGAAAAACCATCGGAATCATGGCATTGCTGCTAGGTGTTGGTGTGGCAAGCTACTTTTTGACAACATTATGGTTTAAAGTGACGACAAAGGAAGAACGAAGCACGCAATACGATCATGTGATCACGGTGGATGCCGGGTCAGAGTCAAGCAACCTGATCTATAGTGTCGAAAAAGACACAAATGCGGTGAGGGCAATTGTGCTTGAATTGTTTGATAAAGAAACGGGAAACCTTGATTATGTAACAATCCCCAATAAAACCCAGATTTCTCTTGACGCAAAAGTGTATGAGGAATATGAGAAGATCAGCCCTGCGATGCCGCAGATCGTGACACTGCGAGATATCAACCAGTATTTTAAAGGAGATGTCGCTTATGAATACGGCATTCTGCTTTTACAGGAAGCTCTCAATGTAGATATTGGGTATTTTACGGCCTTTGATTCCGTGGAATTTGACAAACGTTTCGAAAAGAAAGACGGGGCGTTCCGGCCAAATGAAGAATATCTGGCGACGGTTCCGGCGGATGGCAGTGAGGATTCGATGAAAGATTTTATCTCGGACGAATGGGACAGTCTCATATCAGACATCACATTGAGCCAGAAACAGCAATATGCATCCGGGCTGGTTAAAGTAAAAGCAGACTGTATTTATGCACATCGTGCGTATGCAGAAGAGATCAAAGGCAGTGCGACGCTGGATGGCAAAAAGACAAAAAAAATGATTGACCAGATCTGGGAAAGTGAAGCACGTACATCACCGCAGAAATCGGTAGATGGAACGGCAGCCCAGACGGGAATGGATAAATTGAAATCGCGAAGCATTCAGATCACAAACGGAAGTAAGATCAATGGTCTGGCGGCCGCGTATAAAGAAAAACTGGAAAAAGACGGATTATATGTTATGGGAGTCGGTGATTTTACCGGTGAAGTACAGAAGACCACGACCATCTATGTCCGTCGCAAGAAATGGGGACGTTATTTGAAAGATTACTTTAAAAATCCGACAATTCAGGAAGCAGATGCATTGACAAACGGAGCAGATGTTGAAATCGTTCTGGGAACAGAAGATGCATTGAATTAGAATCAAAATGTAACACAGAGAAAGGGGTAGTCATGGGAACAAGTTTGAAAATTATGGACTTGGAACTGGATCTTCTGACAGAGGAAACGTTTTGTAAAAAAATGGCAGAATATCTTTCCGGTGATTTATTTCGGGTGGTGCATTTAGTGTCTTTGGATTATATTGATAAATATGAAGAAGAGCCAGTCGTTCAGGAAGTATTAGAAGAGGCAGACCTTGTTCTGCCGGGGGAAAAAGCGATTCTTAGTTTATATCATGTGGATGTTCTGGAGACAGGCGGCATGGTGGTAGATTATCGGATCGCACACCGGCTTTTGAAAAAAGATCTGTTAAAGGGGAAAAAATGTTTTCTTGTGTTGAGAAGCAAAAAAGAGGCCAAGATTGTATACCGCTATTTAAAGAGTGCTTATGAAAATCTGGACATTGTCGGTGTATATTCGATGGATACCGGCGTAACAGAAGAAGCACTGGTCAATGAGATCAATACAAAAGTTCCGGATCTCATTTTGATGGCAATGGAGAATCATGAGGCAGAGAGTTTTCTGAAACACAAGCGCCATATGATCAATGCGAAAATGGGCGTTGTGCTCAGCGGCGTGATGGACATGATCCTGCGGGAGAACATTCACGTTCCGAATGTCATAAAAAAACTGCATCTTGGTAAAATTTATACCTCGGCCGCGAGGATTCCGTATTCGGTGCGTTGGCGCAGACGAATATTCCGGAAGAAAATGGACAACTATAATACCAAAAAGCAGTTGGAGCAGTCCGATGCCCAAAAGGAGTTGTCCGAGGATGAAAAACACGACCAATAACAAATGGTGGATGACGTACCTGCTTTTGACAGCAGGTACGTTTTTTATGGCAGTGGGGATTAATGTTATCTATGAGCCGCTGTCGATGGTGACAGGAGGTTTTTCCGGGATAGGAATTCTTGTGAAAAAATTAACGCAGACGGCAAGGTGGTCCGGGATTCCGGTTGGAATGACGACCCTTTTGCTGAATATCCCATTGTTTATCTGGGGGTACAGCCAGAAGGGAAAAGTCTTTGTGAAAAAGACGGTTTATGCCGCGAGTTGTTTCTCATTTTTCCTGCTGATCATTCCGACGTTTGATATCGTCAAACAGGATTATCTGATGGCAGCATTGGTTGGAGGGTTATTGAACGGAACCGGGATCGGATTGGTATTTTCGCAGGGAGCGTCTACCGGCGGAAGTGATCTGTTGAGTGTACTGACCGCCAAAATACTGCCGGGACTCAGTGCATCCGAACGTCTGATCCTCATTGACACGTTGATCGTGGCGGCGGGTGTATTTATCTTTGGACTGGAGATCGGTTTATATGCCGTCGTTGCGGTGTTTGTTACGGGAAAGGTGTCGAATGCGATTCTCGATGGACTGAAGTTTGCCAAAATTGCCTATATCATAAGCGACCACCCCGAAGAAATCTCAGAGCATATTCTTCGGGAACTTGGGAGAGGGCTTACCGGCTTGGAAGGGCAGGGAATGTATTCCGAAAAACACAAAATGGTTCTTATGTGCGTTGTGTCTAAAAAAGAAGCGGTTTTGCTAAAAGATATTGTGAAAAATGCTGATAATGAAGCGTTTTTGATTCTTTCTGAAGCAAAAGAAGTTCTGGGTGAAGGGTTTTGGCGTGAAATGCAGTAAAAAAACTTATGCAATTTTCACAAAGATTTTTTTATTATTTATGTAATTTGGATATAGAGTTTTTCGTGAAAATAGTGTATAGTATTAACTACAGATGTTATGAAAAAAATATTTCCAGGAGGAACATGCAATGGCAAGTTTATCATTAAAAAACATTAACAAAGTATATCCAAACGGCTTTCACGCTGTTAAGGACTTTAATCTTGAAATTGAAGATAAAGAATTTATCATTTTCGTAGGACCATCCGGATGTGGTAAATCTACTACACTTCGTATGATCGCTGGTTTGGAAGAAATTTCAAGCGGTGAGCTTTGGATCGGAGACAAACTCGTAAATGACGTAGAACCAAAAGACCGTGATATCGCCATGGTATTCCAGAACTACGCATTGTATCCACATATGTCCGTATTTGATAATATGGCATTTGGTTTGAAATTGAGAAAAGTTCCTAAAGATCAGATTAAACGTCTTGTTCAAGAAGCAGCTAAGATTCTTGACATTGAGCATTTGCTTGATCGTAAACCAAAGGCTTTGTCCGGTGGTCAGAGACAGCGTGTTGCCATGGGACGTGCGATTGTTCGTGATCCTAAAGTATTCCTTATGGATGAGCCACTTTCCAACTTGGATGCAAAACTTCGTGTACAGATGCGTATCGAGATTTCCAAACTTCATCAGAGACTTGAAACTACGATCATCTACGTAACACATGACCAGACAGAGGCTTTGACACTTGGTACTCGTATCGTTGTTATGAAAGACGGTATTGTACAGCAGGTAGACAGTCCATTGGATTTGTATATGAGACCAAACAACCTCTTTGTTGCCGGATTCATTGGATCTCCTCAGATGAACTTCATCAAAGCAAGAGTAACCGTTTCCGGTTCCGATGTACTTCTTGTATTTGGTAACAACTCTGTGAAACTGACAGAGAGCAAAGCTAAGAAACTGATCGAGAATGGTTATGAAGATAAAGACATCATCTTTGGTATTCGTCCGGAAGACATTAAAGATGAGGAAATGTTCATCAGCAGTTCTCCTGATACTACATTGGAAGCTACTGTTAAAGTATACGAGATGCTTGGTGCAGAAGTATTCTTGTACTTCACGATCGAAGATACAGATATCACAGTACGTGTTAATCCTCGTACAACAGCTCGTCCTGGTGATACGATTAAAATCGCTTTGGATGCTGAGAAGATTCACCTCTTCGACAAGGAGACAGAAGTTACAATTACAAACTAGGATTCAACTTACATATGTGAGTAAAAATAAGGGATGCCTAAACAGGCATCCCTTAAATCATTTCTTGCGTTTTTTCCAAAAAAATGGTACAATAAATTATAATGCGACAAGAGTAGACTATTTTCGGAGGTGTGGCAATGATATCAAATCAGATTTTGCAAAATACGATTGAAGGGATTAAGGGGATTATAAAAAATGATCTATGTGTGTCAGATGCAGAGGGAAATACATTGGCGACGACATCAGAGGATTTTTCGGTAAATCATGAAGATGGCTTGAGTTTTGTTCAGTCACCGGCAGACAGTCAGGTGGTAAAAGGATGCCATTATTTTAAAGTATATGATGAAGGACAGTTAGAATATGTAATTGTGATCCGGGGAGATTCGGAGGAAGCATATACAATCGGGAAGATGATCGTGCTTCAGATTGAGGGACTTTTGGTGGCTTACAAAGAGCGTTATGACAAAGATAATTTTATCAAAAACCTTCTGTTAGATAATCTTCTTTTGGTGGATATCTATAACCGTGCCAAAAAGCTGCACATTGAGATGAGTGCGCGAAGAGTTGTCTTTATTATTGAGACGAATAAAGAAAAGGATTCCGGAGCACTGGAGACGGTGCGAAGTATGTTTGCAACACAGACGCAGGATTTTATTACTGCGGTGGATGAAAAAAATATTATTCTTGTAAAAGAGATTGGGGAGAAAGATCAGATTGAAGATCTCGAAAAGACGGCACATGTCATCGTAGACATGCTCAATACCGAAGCAATGTCCCGTGTCCATGTGGCATTCGGTACGATCGTAAAAGAACTCAAAGAAGTTTCCAGATCATACAAAGAAGCGAAGATGGCTCTTGATGTCGGAAAGATTTTCTATAGCGATAAGAAAGTTGTCGCTTACAGTAATCTGGGAATCGGTCGTTTGATCTATCAGTTGCCGATGCCTCTTTGCAAAATGTTTATCAAGGAGATCTTTGAAGAAAAGACACCGGATCAGTTTGATGAAGAAACATTGACGACGATCAATAAGTTCTTTGAAAATAACTTGAATGTATCTGAGACGTCAAGACAGTTATACATTCATAGAAATACTTTGGTATACCGTTTGGATAAGTTGGAAAAGAGTACAGGACTGGATCTTCGTATTTTTGATGATGCCATTACTTTTAAAATTGCCCTTATGGTTGTGAAGTATATGAACTATCTTGAAACCATAGATTATTGATCGACAGAGTATGAGACTGGTGACAAGGGAAAGGATGAGAAGAGATGACAGCAAATCAATTGCCGATTATTGCGCTGGATGACGTAAGCAAGCAGTATCAGACCGGTGTGGATGCGTTAAAGCACGTTACGCTGCAGATTGAAAATGGCGAGTTTGTGTTTATCGTAGGAAAGAGCGGTTCCGGAAAGTCAACCTTTATTAAACTGCTGCTGAAGGAACTGGATCCGACTTCCGGAAAACTGTATATTGCCGGAAGACTTGTAAATAAATTAAAGAGAAAACAGGTTCCCTTGTATCGACGGAATATTGGAGTCGTATTTCAGGATTTCCGTTTGTTAAAAGACCGGACAGTGTTTGAAAATATTGCCTTTGCTCAGCGAATCATCGGCAGAAGCAAACGTGAGATGATCCGCAATGTGACGACGATGCTTACGATTGTCGGTCTGACGGACAAAGCAGATGCGTATCCCAATGAGTTATCCGGTGGAGAACAGCAGCGTGTAGCGATCGCCAGAGCTCTTGTGAATCAGCCGACGATCCTTTTGGCCGATGAGCCGACGGGAAATCTGGATCCCCAGAATGCGTGGGAGATCATGATGCTGTTACAGGAAGTAAATAAGATGGGAACGACGGTAGTGGTAGTAACCCATAATAATGATATTGTGGATGTGATGCAGAAAAGAGTGGTAACATTAAGCGAAGGAACCGTTGTTCGTGATGATAAAAAAGGTGGCTATGAATATGAGAGGGATTAGTGTATTTTTATATAGTATCCGTCAGGGGCTGAAGAGCATGCGGAAAAACAGGATGTTTACGATCGCGTCCATCAGTACGATGGCGGCGTGCCTGTTTTTATTTGGCATGTTCTATTTTATTGTTGGAAATTTCAGTCATATGATCAAAGAAGTGGAGAGTTCCGTCGGACTTACGGTATTCTTTGACGAGGGCGCTTCACAGGAACAGATGGATTCCATCGGGGAAGCGATTAAATCCCGGGAGGAAGTGGATCATATCGAATTTGTATCGGCAGAGCAGGCCTGGAAGGAATTTGCTGCTGAAAATTTTAAGGATAATCCGGATCTCGTAGACAGTTTTGCCGGGGACAATCCGCTGGCAGATTCTGCCTCGTATCAGGTCTATGTAAAAGATATTTCAAAACAGGATGAACTGGCATCTTATATTCGTGAAATAGCAGGTGTGCGTTTGGTAAAACAGTCGGCGGATGCCGCGAAAAGTCTTGCAAATGCGAGCCGTCTGGTAAGTTATATTTCCATCGCGATCATTGTGATCCTGCTTGCGGTGTCAATTTTCCTGATTCAATCGACGATTTCGACGGGAATTACGGTACGACGTGCCGAGATTGGAATTATGCGTCTTATGGGAGCGTCGGACTTTTTTATCCGTGCGCCGTTTATCGTGGAAGGAGTGGTGATCGGATTGATCGGAGCGGTGATTCCGCTTGTCATTCTTCTGGTCAGTTATTCCTCCATCATACAGTACATTAAGACGAAGTTTGATATGATTTCGAGCTGGATGACCTTTTTGCCGGTCGGAACGATATTCAAAGCATTGATTCCGCTGTGTCTGCTGATCGGAATCGGCGTAGGTTTTATCGGCAGTTTCTTTACGGTACGTAAACATTTGGACATTTAAAGGGGGATGGCAGAGATGAAACGAAAAATTCTTGCGATTGGTTTTGTGATCTCATTGGTATTTGCCTATTGTCTGTCCGGGCTGCAGCAGTCACCGGCGCAGGCAGAAGAAAGTACGACGACTGATTATGACCAGCAGATCCGTCAGGCAGAAGAAGAAAAAAAGAAGGCGGAGAGCCGTCTGGAAGGCCTGGAAAAAGATCTGAAAGAACTGGAAGACAGCAAGGGCGATATTCTCAAATATATCAAAAAAGTGGATAAAAAGATTGAAAAGATTTCGGATACCATATCGGGTCTGAAAAAGCAGATTGAAACTTCGCGAAAAGAGCTGGCAAAGATTCAGGAACAATGCTCTGATATGCAGAAAAAGCAAAAAGAGCAGTATGAAATCATGAAAAAGCGAATAAAATATATGTATGAAAATGGTGAAGATGGTTATGTGGAAGCGATTTTCAGTGCAGCCAGTTTTGCCGATTTTCTGAGCCGCTCAGAGTATGTACAAAAAATTTCAGAATACGATGCGAACATTTTTAAAGAATATTCAGAGCGTATGACAGAAATCGAGCATACGCAGAGCTTGATGGAAGCTAAAGTCGATGAAATCTGCAGTCTTCAGGATGAAGCGGTTGCGGACCAGAGTTCCTTGAAAAAGTTGAAAACAAGTAAAAAAGACGAAGTGAAAAAATTGAATTCGGCAATCTCTGTGACAGATAAGCGTGTACAGACGTATAATGCAGAAGTGGCAAAACAGGAACAGAAGGTAGAGGCACTTTTGCTTCAAAAACAGCAGGAAATTCAGAAAAAAGAAGCAGAGGCTGCGAAAAAGGCACAGCAGGCGGCACAGGCATCCGGTGGAAATACTTCGACGGATGGTGCAGATCCGGCTTCTTCCAATGATTCCTATGCGGCCAATACCGGCGAATTGCGATGGCCGTTAAAAGTATCCGGAAGGATTTCTTCCAAATTTGGTTCCCGTACAAGTCCGACTGCAGGAGCGAGCACATACCACAAAGGAATCGATATTTCCGTTTCTTCCGGAACGGCAATCGTGGCATCCGGAGCCGGAACCGTAGTTACGGCGACATATAGTTCTACGGCGGGAAATTACATTATGATCTATCATGGAAACAGTTTGTATACCGTTTACATGCATTGCTCGAAACTGGGCGTCAAGGTCGGAGATACGGTAAATCAGGGAGATGTCATTGGAAATGTCGGCTCGACCGGAATCTCGACCGGTCCACACCTTCATTTTGGAGTGACTGTGAACGGAAGTTATGTAAATCCATTAAATTACGTAAGTCAATAGTAGAAAAAGATAACACAGCCTGAACGAATTGCGGTTTCAGGCTGTTTTGCGAGAATAAGAAGCATAGGAGAGATCACGATGAAACGATTAAAAAAGATTTTATCAAGCAGTTTTTTTCAAGGAGCGGTCTGCGGGATCGTATTTACCTTGTGTATGCTGTCCGTATTGCGTTTTTTGGGTATCCGCATCCTGCCGGCAGGAAATGCGGCAACACAGGCATATACGAAAAATAAATACATTGAGCAGTGCATTGATTCCTATTATCAAGGAGACTACACCGACGAAGACCTGGCGAACGGTGCAGCCAAAGGTATGGTCGCGGCGCTGGGAGATAAATATTCTGCGTATTACACTCAGAGTGAATACGATGAAGTGATGAAGGGCATCGACGGTTCGTACGTCGGCATCGGTGTCACATTAAAGCAGCTTGAAAATGGAGATATCCAGGTGTCGGAACTTACAGAGGACGGGCCGGCTGTAAAAGCAGGGATGAAAGTCGGTGATATTTTTAAAGAAGTAAATGGAACAGACCTTACCGGAAAAACGTTGAACGATGTAGTTTCCATGATAAAAGTGGATGACAATGATGGAAAAACGGTGGAGATCAAGGTGCTTCGTACCAATGACGATAATCAGCAGGAGACGGTTACCCTGCAGCTGGTCTGCAAAAAGATCAATGTCGTGTCTGTACAAGATAAGCAGATAGGGAAGACCGGATATATTAAAGTTACAGAATTTGACAATGAAACCGATGATCAATTTTCCAAAGCGGTCGATAAATATGATAACGATGAGATCAAAGGACTTGTGATCGATCTGCGCGATAACGGCGGCGGTTCCCTGGATTCTGCCATTAATATGCTGAACCGGTTATTGCCAAAAGGAGATCTGATCACGGAAAAAAGCAAAAAAGAGGGCGATAAGACCTATCATTCCGATGACAAACAGAGTTATCAGAAGTCAATTGTCGTTTTGATCAATGGAAACAGTGCCAGTGCCTCGGAAGTGTTTGCCGGCACATTGAAAACACGCGGCGCAGCGACCCTGATCGGAACAAAAAGCTTTGGAAAAGGCATTGTTCAGACAGTATTTTCATTGAAAAATGCATGTGGAGGCGGAATCAAATTAACGACAGCCAAATATTATCTCCCAAATGGCGAGTGCATCCATAAAAAGGGAATTAACCCGGATGAGACGATAGAATATGAGAAAAAAGATACCGATACCGAGAAAGAAGATACGCAGCTGCAGCATGCACTTCAGATTATCGAACAGTAAGGGAGGAAGAGAAAATGAACGAGTTAGCACAGCATATGGTAGACACCGTAAAGGAATGGCAGTGTAAAATTGGTGTGCGGAAGGAGAAAATGGATCTATTTTATCCATTGGAATCATTGAAAGAATTACTGCAATTGGATCCGGCGGCTTCGACGGAAGAACTGGAGAAGACATTGACAGAATTCCAAAAGGAAAATGCGAGTTTATTTGGAAAACTCCATTTTTGGAAAGAGAAGGAACGATATGGCATCGAAATCCCGGAGGATGGTGTGATTCATATCGCAGAAACGATACCGGATCCTGAGTTTTTGAAGTCTTTTTTGAAAGTAATTCAAAATCCTGCAAGCAATATGGATGATGTTTGTAATTGCTTGCAGCAGTTTGCCAAAGAAAAAGAGGATGTGTTACATCAGGAAAATATGGTGCATGATGGACTCGGTTCCGTATTTTACTTTGAAAAGGATTCGACAGAACGGTATGTGTATTGTGTCGAAGACGATGATTTTGGACTGACCTATCACCGTTTTACGAGAAAAGAATACGAAAATCTTAAATAAAGAAAAGGAGAAGGAAAATGAAACAGAAAGTAAGAAAAGTATGGGCGTGTATTTTGGTATTTGCTTTGATGGCAGGACTTGGTCCATGGCCGGCGGAAGAAGTAATAGCGGAAAACAGTAAAAGTTTTTCCTCGGATAACGGAGAAGTGGAGATCACGCTTACGGAAAGTAAGGTAAATGAATATTGGTGCGAGTATTATCTTGCCGTGACGAACCATTCGAACCAATCGATCCGTGACTGGCAGTTGACACTTTCTGTCAATGATATTTCCAAATACAGAAAAAGTTTTGGATGTCAGGCAACGGTGAAAAATGATAAACTTGTAGTAAAAGGTCAGGGAAACGGAAAAGTTGTTGCCGCTGGAAGTACATATAAAGTGAACGATGATTTTAAAATCTGTTTTGGAGGAGAGGTTTCTTTTACCGGAGCGGAAATTACTTATGAGTACGGCAGCCAGAGCACCGGAGGCAATGAAGGAAGTGTCGGTTCCGGGGCAACCTATATGGAGGGGTATCAATGCAATTATACATTGACCGGACAGACGAAAGATTTACTGTATGAAGATACACCATATGGGAAACATGGAGCGCTGCATGTCGATGGACTGCAGGTTAAGGATAAGTACAATCAGCCATTTACCCTTCGTGGGGCAAGTACCCACGGAATGCATTGGGGCGATGGCGAAACCTTTTTAAATAAGACCGCATTTCAGAATCTGCGAGATGAATGGGGCGTTAATATGGTGCGCCTTGTCAGCTATGTGACGCAGGGCGGTTATACCCAGGGATCCAAGGACAAACTGGACAAGCACATTCAGGAAGGCGTTTCGAATCTGACAGATCTTGGAATGTATGCCATCATTGACTGGCACGTTCATGCGGAAAATCCGAATGATACCAAAAGCCAGGCAATCGAATTTTTTGATATGTATTCGAAAATGTACAAAGACCAGAGCAATATCATCTACGAAATCTGCAATGAACCTACGGGAACACCGTGGAACCAGATTCGTCCGTATGCGGTAGATGTAGTAAATACGATACGTGCCAATGACCCGGATGCGATCATTGTAGTGGGAACCAATAACTGGTCTCAGGATGTCGATGAAGTGGCGACAAATGGTGGAAAACTCGATGATCCGAACGTGATGTATACGATTCATTTTTATTCGGGCAGCCACGGAGAAAGTTTTCGTAACAAAGTGCGTACTGCACTCAATGCAGGAACACCGGTATTTTGTACGGAATTTGGTGTCTGCGATGCCTCAGGAAACGGCGGTTTTGATCTCGAGGAAGCAGACCGCTGGATCGATTTCTTTGAGGAAAATGGAATCAGTTATTGCTGCTGGAGTCTCAGTAAGAAAAATGAAAGTGCTTCGATGCTCTCGCCGGAGTGCAATAAAGTGAATGGCTTTACCAATGCAGATCTTGGTGCGACCGGGGCATGGCTTATCAATACATATCGAAGCCGGGGCGGCGAAACACCAACGCCAAGTGTCAGTGCAGCGCCGGGAGCAAGTGCCGTGCCAATGCCAAGTGCGAGTGCAGCGCCAAGCGCCGTGCCAACGTCAAGTGCGAGTGTAGAGCCAAGCGCAAGTGCCACGCCGGTAACCAGTGCCGTACCGACGCCAAGTGCGAGTGCCACGCCTGGGACAAGTGAAGCACCAAAACCAACGATAAATACCACGCCGGGAAAAGGTACCACTCCTAGTGTGAGTGATTCTCCGAATGAACGTGGAGAAAATACAGCTTCGGAAGAGGACGAAGAGTTAGATATTGCGGTAAGTGCCAGCTCCTATACGACAACTATAGTCGACGGAGTGCAGGGGGTCGAAGTGTCAAATTTTGATTCTCAGAAAACGACCATTACCATTCCAGATTATATTACGATAAAGGGTAAGAAATATCCGGTTATTTCGATACAAAGCAATGCCTTTGCAAAATGTAAAAAACTTACAAAAGTGGTAATCGGAAAAAATGTCCGCAGGATCAAAGCTAAAGCGTTTTATAATTGTAAAAAACTGAAAACCATTGTGATAAAGACGAAAAAACTGACGATGAAACGCGTTGGGAAAAAGGCATTTGCGGGGATTTATAAAAAAGCAAAGATCACACTGCCAAAAGGTGGATTTTCCAAGAAACAAAAGGCTGCTTATAAGAAAATTCTGCGTGCCAGAGGGGTAGGAAAAAAAGCAAAGATCAAATAAGGAGTGACAGGCGATGGACATTTTTTTGCTGGAAGACGATGATGCGATCGCGATGGGATTGACCTATTCGCTTGAACCGGAAGGCTATCAGGTGACGCGTGCTTCTACGGTAAAAGAGGCAATGCGTTTGATGGCAGAGCGCCCCTTTTCATTATATATCCTTGATCTTACACTACCCGATGGAAGCGGTTACGATGTCTGCCGGAAAATCAAAGAAAAGGGCGATTTTCCGGTAATCATCCTGACTGTAATGGAAGAGGAGGTCAATGTTGTGATGGGATTGGAACTTGGGGCGGACGATTATATCACAAAACCTTTCCGTGTAAGAGAACTGCTTGCCAGAATGAAAAGTGTCCTTCGCCGCTATACAAAAGAAACGGCAGATGGAGTGTTGCGGTACAAGGAACTTTGCATTTATACCAACGAAGGACGAGTGGAAAAAAATGGAAAGGAAATCGAACTTACGGCGATGGAATACCGCTTGCTTTTGATTTTGATGAATCATAAGGGCATGATCCTGAGCCGGAATCAACTGCTTGAAAATATTTGGGATGTGGAGGGCGACTTTGTCAATGACAATACGCTGACCGTGTATATCAAGAGACTGCGCGGAAAAATAGAGACAGATCCGGCCGAACCGGAATACATTCAGACGGTTCGGGGAAGGGGGTATCGAATCGACAATGAAAGATAAAAGCCTGAAACATATGATTCTTTTGGGCAGTGTAATTACAATTTTGGGAACCGTACTCATGGCATGGATCCATCCGTGGTGTGCTGTTCTCTTTTTTGTATTTACTGCTCTGTTGATCACTATTTACAGCTGGGAAATAAAGAAACGACGGGACAAACTGCAGCAGCTCAACACCTATTTATCCCTGATCTGTGCCGGTAAATACGATCTTGACATCGCAGACAACGAAGAGGGAGAAATCTCCATATTAAAAAACAATTTATATAAAGTAATTGTTTTGCTTCGTTCGCAGAATGCCATGTTAGAGAAAGATAAGGTTTATCTTGCGGATGCTCTTGCGAATATTTCGCATCAGTTAAAAACGCCGCTTACTTCTATGATGGTAATGACCGAACTGCTTGAAAAAGAGCAGGATGAGGAGAAGCGAAAGCAATTTGTCGAAACGATTGACAAACAGTTAGAGAAAATGAAATGGCTGATTACGTATTTATTGAAATTGTCAAAATTGGATGCCGGAACCATTGTATTTCATACCGATGAAATCGCATTGGAAGAGGTTTTGGAGGCAAGTATAGAACCGTATTTACTCACGATGGATCTGAGAAATATTCGCGTGGAAAAAGGAAAATTAGAAGGAACGATTCGGGGAGATTTTAACTGGACGTGCGAGGCAGTCGGTAATATTGTAAAAAATTGTATGGAGCATATGGAAGATGGCGGACATCTTTATGTGGAGACAAAAGATTATACACTATATCAAGCCTTGATTCTTCGTGATGACGGATGTGGTATCGAAAAAGAGGAACTGCCACACATATTTGAACGTTTTTACAATGGAAAACGGGCAAAAAAAGACAGTGTGGGGATCGGGCTGGCATTGTCAAAAGCCATCGTGGAAAAAGAAGAGGGAAAAATACTCGTAAAAAGTGAAGTGGGAAAGGGAACGGAATTTGAAATCCGGTTTTATAAAATGATTGTGTGACAAAATTGTCATTTTTCTTTCACGGAGATGTAAGGATGCGATGTTACACTTAAATTATCAGAAAGAAAAGGAGAATGACAATGAATATTTTGGAAGTGAAAAATTTAACAAAAATATATGGAAAAGGAAATACACTGGTAAAAGCGCTGGATGACGTTTCTTTTGAAGTAGAACAGGGAGAATTTGTCGCAATCATTGGGCCTTCCGGTTCCGGAAAATCCACTCTATTGCATATTCTTGGCGGCGTGGATGTACCGACAAGCGGTCAGGTGATCGTAGACCAGACCGATATTTCTACATTAGATGAAACCGCATTGGCGATCTTTCGCCGTCGTCAGATCGGACTGATCTATCAGTTCTATAATTTGATCCCCATTTTGACAGTAGAAGAAAATCTTACGCTGCCGCTTTTACTTGATGGAAATAAGCCGGATCCGCGACTGCTTACGGATCTGGTAGAGCGACTTGGGCTGGAAGAACGTTTAAAACATCTTCCGAATCAGTTATCCGGCGGACAGCAGCAGAGAGTTTCCATCGGGCGCGCTTTGATGAACAATCCGGCATTACTTTTGGCGGATGAGCCAACCGGAAATCTGGATAGTAAAAACAGCGCAGAGATCATTTCACTGCTTCGTCTGTTTAACAAAGAATTTCATCAAACGGTAATTATGATCACCCACGACGAAAAGATTGCGTTGTCTGCGGACCGTATCATAGAAATACGCGATGGAAAACTGGTAAAAGACTGTAGAAATGGGGGCGAGAACGATGAATATAGTAAATAAATTAACTCTCCGCCATATGAAAACAAATCGTGGACGGACGATTGTAACGACATTGGGAATTGCGGCTGCGGTAGCGCTGATCACGGCAATATTTGTAAGCCTTGCTTCCTTTTTGGATATGACAGGAGAAATCTGTCTGTACTCGTATGGAAACCGGCAGTCGGTTTCGGGAGATGTTTCGTCAAAACAGTTAGACGAATTAAGAAAAGACGACCGTGTGTGCATGGCAGGTGCCAGTCTGGCATTGCCCGAAGAAAATGCCTTTCAGCTTGACGGGGCAGCGAGCCGGCGGACCGGAAGAGGCGATGTCATGGCAGCGGATACGACGGCAATGAAGCAGCTTATCACATGCAAATATGACGGAGAACTTCCTCAAAATGAAAATGAGATTGCGTTAGAAGAAAAGGTAATAAAACAAAACCGGTTTCAGATAAAACCGGGTGATGTAATAGAGGTAAATTTTGGAAAACATACCGTTGAGTCAGATGGACAGGAAATGCCCTATACCGGAAGTTTCGTTGCAGGAGAGAAATTTACCGCAGGAGAAAAACGGACGGTAAAAGTGACGGCGATTCTGCATCAGAATGTGCCGACAAGTTCCTTTAAGATGATTCGTGGAATGAGCGAGGCAGAAAAGAAGGAAAACGCAGATGTTTCTATTACATTGAAAAAAATCGACCACAATTCCCTCAAAGAATTAAAGAAGATTGTAAAAAAATATGACCTGCAAAATACGGATTATGAGACTAGCTTTCTGGAAACAAAATTTGCAGTAGATGAAAATAGTTCTACGTTCAAGAATCTGTTTCCGGTAATTGGCATTGCACTGGCAATCGTAATTGCTGCGTCCATCGTCTTAATCTACAATTCATTTGCCATGTCACTTTCAGAGAGAGTACGTTATCTCGGAATGTTGGCAAGTATAGGTGCAACCAAACGACAGAAACGAAATTCCGTGTATTTTGAAGTGTTTTTGCAGACGGTGGCTGGACTTATTCTTGGTATCGTGGTTGGAATCATTGGAATATCGATCACCCTGAATCTGGTTGGAGGTAAGATCATTTCGACCGGAATGGTACAGGGAGTTACAGAGGACACATTTTCCATGCGCACGGTTGTCCCGTGGTGGAGTGTATGTCTGATCATTCTCATTAGTTTTATCACGGTGTTGATATCCGCTCTTGTTCCCGCGAGACGGGCTTCTGCCATTTCACCCATGGATGCGATACGACAGACGGGAGAAATACGTATCCGCAAAAAGAAAATCCGTACGCCGTTTTATATCCGTAAAATATTTGGTTATGAGGGGGAACTGGCGCATAAAAGTTTAAAAAGAAACAGCAGGAAATCAAAAATTATTACAAGATCGATTGGATTTTCCGTTATCTTGTTTTTGTGTATCAATTATTTCTGTCAACTGCTGATAGAATCCAATGGCATGCAGGACAGCCAGCCGCATCAGATCGTGGTATATGTTTCACAGAAGGATAAAGAAGAAATCAAGCAGAAAATACAACAGTTAGACGATGTGGATGAGGTGCTCAATGTCTCCGGAAAATGTTATATCTATGATATGTCGAGCAGAGGCGCAGAGGATAAATGTGTATTTTCGGAAGATACGGTGACATCCGGTTATCAGAAAGCCTTTAAAGACCAGGCTTTTGTTTACATCAATCTTCTGGATGACGAAGCTTTTGACGAGATGTGCCGGAAAAATCATATTGATCCTGCTCCGTTTTATGGTGATACCTGTAAGGGCTTATTGATGAACAATATACAGCATACGAAAGACGGCGGAAACGTATTTACCGATCAGATACTGCATAAAAAGTTTGTGTCGGAAGACGGAGAGGAAGCAGTAGAAATAGAGAATTTTATTTCTTATGATCCGGATCTGGTTTCCTGCCGCCTCAATGCCAGTGGCGCTGTTTCTGTCTATATGCCGGAGAGCACTTATGTGAAGAAATACAAGAACAATGCGAAACTCGGAGTGATAACGAGCCAGCATGAGAAAGTGACAGAAGAGATACAGCAGATCATTGAAACCGGTGGTTATAAAGAGGGCACGGTCGTTGATAATGCAGAGGCATTTCAGACGATGAATACCGTCATATTTATTATGCAGGTATTTATTTACGGATTTATTGTATTGATCACATTGATTACGATCGCCAACATTATCAATACCATTTCTACCGGAATTTCACTGCGCCGAAAGGAATTTGCTATGTTAAAATCGGTAGGGATCACGCCAAAAGGATTCCGCAAGATGATCTGTCTGGAAAGTTTCTTTTATGGAGAGCGGGCGCTTATTGTAGCAATACCTGTCAGTTTGTTTTTATGTTATAATATGAATGCACGTATCAATGCGGCGACGATTCCGTTTTTCGTTCCTTGGAAAACGTATCTTATTGTTATTGCAGCCGTGTTTATATTGGTGGGATTATCGATGTATTATGCCATGTATAAACTGCGAAACGATTCGATCATAGAAACATTAAAAGAAGAGGTATTATAGAAAAAAGACAGCACAGGAAAGTGACGGGATCACGCCTGTGCTGCTCTTTTAATAGGATAAATTAAGCCATGTTATTTGCGGTTTTATATTTGTAAATCATCTCTGCGTGGTTTTGTTCTTCGGTCTGAATGTGATTTAATAATTTGCGGATGTTTGAAGCGGCAAATTGGAACAAGTCATTGTTGTACGTGGAGGACACAAGTTTTTCTGTCGCGATGGAATCGGTACATAAAAAAGCATCGTGTTTTTTGTCCTCGGAATTACAATTTTTGTCATACGTTACGGATGGTGTATAGCCCTGTGTGCCGCTTTCCTGTGCTTTTACATTGGGAACATTTCCCTTTAATACGTCAGCAAGAGAGTCAAAATGTTCCTGTTCTTCGTCTCCAATCTGATGAAATAATTTCTGCAGTTCCGGATCTTTTGCGGAAGATTCATAAAAACGGTATTTTTCCACGCAGGATTTTTCTTGTGTCTGAAGCTCTTTGATCACGCTTTGTTCTTTTTCTGTTAATTGCATAATTTTATAACTCCTTTATAGCTTTTTTATCATCATTTCCCAATATGAAAAAAAATATACAAAATGCAAGGCGAAATCTTTTTCGAAAGGTTGAAAATCAAGGGAAACATGGTATAATAAATATGTTTGAAGATTTTTATGCCCGGTTATTACCGGAAGAAAGGAAGAATATAGTATGAACGCAGTATTAGAAAAAATTGAGAAAATCGGTATCGTACCGGTTGTTGTTTTGAACGATGCAAAAGATGCAGAGCCATTGGCAAAAGCTTTGTGTAATGGTGGACTTCCTTGTGCAGAGGTGACATTCCGTACAGAAGCAGCGGAAGAATCCATCCGTATTATGACGGAGAAATTCCCGAAGATGCTTGTAGGTGCTGGAACCGTTCTTACGACAGAGCAGGTTGACCGTGCGGTAGCAGCCGGTGCTAAATTTATCGTAAGTCCCGGATTGAACCCGAAGGTAGTTCAGTACTGCATCGATAAAAATATCCCGGTTACTCCGGGAACACAGACACCGAGTGAGATGGAAAAAGCATTGGAGATGGGACTTGATGTCGTAAAATTCTTCCCGGCAGAACCAGCTGGCGGATTGAAAATGATCAAGGCAGTAGCAGCTCCTTACACAACACTCAAATTTATGCCTACCGGTGGAATCAACCTTGGCAATGTAGAAGAATACCTCAAATACGACCGTATTCTTGCCTGCGGCGGAAGCTGGATGGTAAAAGGTGACCTCGTAAGCGCAGGTAAATTTGACGAGATCGAAAAAATGACGAAAGATGCAGCTGAACTAGTAAAACGTATTCGTGCCTAAAGATACAAAGCGGAGGTGATGACAAAAGATGTGGGTTTTTATTATGCTGGCAATGTTCCTCGTAGTATTAGGTTCTTTTTTCTATGTAACAAGACGGATTTCTCAATTCCGTTTTATGGAAAAGGTGTCGAAAGGAAGAAAATGGCTTCGGATTTTAGAAAGTCTGGTGCCGGTTCTTGCGATGTTTGGTGTACTTTGGTATACCATGGGAATGATGGATGCCCTCATATGTATGATCCACCTTGTCATCATCTGGCTTTTATGTGATGGAGTCACCGCACTCCTTCACAAAAAGACCGGCAAACCTGCCAAATGGAGCAGACAGGAAGTTGCCGGTCTTTTTGCTATTGTTTTGACGGCCGGTTATCTGATCTGTGGATGGTTCCTTGCCAATCATGTATGGGAAGTGCCATACACACTGCATACGGAGAAACAGACCGGAACATTGCGCGTCGTTCAGTTTGCGGATTCTCATGTGGGAACGACGTTTGACGGAAAAGGACTTGAAAAATATGTGGAGGAAATGCAGCAGACGAATCCGGATGTCGTAGTCATTACCGGAGATTTTGTCGATGATGATACCTCCAAACAAGATATGATCGATGCCTGTCATGCGTTATCAAAACTCAATCCAACGTATGGGGTATATTTTGTGTTCGGAAATCATGACAAGGGATATTATGATCCGGAATACCGTGGATATGACGGAGACGACCTGATAAAAGAATTGGAAAAAAATGGAGTGCATGTGCTGCAGGACGATGTGGAATTGATCGATAACCGTTTTTACCTGATCGGGCGTCAGGACCGCTCGGAAGAGCAAAAGGGAGGTTCGCGGGCAAGTATGCAAAAATTGACGGAGAATCTGGACACCTCGAAATACAGCATTGTATTGGACCACCAGCCGCACGATTATGACAATCAGGCGGCAGCCAAAGTAGACCTGGTATTGTCCGGACATACGCATGGCGGACAATTTTTCCCAATCAATTATGTGGGAGAGTGGTCCGGCGAAAATGACAAAACCTACGGTCTCGAAACACGCGATGTGACAAATTTTATCGTTACTTCCGGTATTTCAGACTGGGCGATCAAGTTTAAGACGGGGTGTAAATCGGAATATGTAGTGATTGATATTGAGGGGAAATAAATGACGAAAAATATATGTTAGCATTAGATCAGGGAACGACAAGTTCCCGTTGTATTTTGTTTGATAAGCAGGGAAATATTTGCAGTATGGAGCAGAAAGAGTTTGAACAGATTTATCTTCAGGCAGGCTGGGTTGAGCATGACCCGATGGAAATCCGGGCGTCCCAGTTGTCTGTCGCCACAGAGGCGATTAGTAAAATTGGTGCCGCCGCAGAAGAAATCGCGGGAATCGGCAGAAGCGGGAGATCAGCAGGCGGCATTGTTTGGTCAATGTTGTTTTTCCGCAGGCGAAGTGAAAAATACTTATGGAACAGGCTGCTTTTTGCTTATGAATACAGGAAAGCGGGCAGTTGTGTGCACTTGCGTGGACGGAGGAAGCGTAGAGGGGAGATGCCTGCTGGTTTGCAGGGAGAGTTTTGTTTTTGAGGTGGAGGTTTGCTTTACGATAATGTGTGATCCCCCTTGCGATTGACTTTTATATGAAAAAATGCGAATTGAGTCATAAAATTCTAGGGTCATTTTTGGTCTGAACATGAAATTTGTGATATAAGTCAAAAAAAGAGTAAAGGTTATCATTAAATGTTTGATCCGATTTATGAATAATGATTTTGGGTCATAAAATTAAGAAGATAAAATTGACTTTTATTAAAAAAATGTATATTAGGTCAATAGAGATGCGTAAAATGTTTGGCCTAATTGAAAAAAGATGAAATAAGGTCAAATCAAGGATGTTGTATTCTCGTTTTAACGATGAAATATACAAGATTGATAGAAATGGAGATAGAATTTTATGAAAAAATATAAAATTGCTGCAATACTAATGATAATACATGGTGGATTTATGGAAGTCGGTGGAATTTTGGCTATGATTCCTGCATTGATGTTTGGAACAGATAAATTTGATATCGGAAAATATTTTGAATTCAAGTTTCAATATTTTCAGGAAAATCTTTACTTGATGATGATTATGGGAGCGATGTATGGAGTTCTTAGACTGATCGGAGCAATTGGATTGCTCAAAAATAGAATGTGGGGGTTCGTGTTATCAGTAATAAATTGTACTATTACAATTGCCCTTATGATGTTTTTGCTGCCAGCCGGAATCATGGATGGAATACTTGCTGGTACGGCATTGGTTTTAATATTGATGCAATATTATGGTGATAAGGAGATAGTAGAATAAAACGAACTTTAAGGAAGTGATTCATTTTGAAATTAATAGTCTTTGATCTGGGCGGAACATTAATGCAGTATGAGGGAATGTCGTATTCGTGGGTAGAGTTTTATCAGCAGGGGATTGATGCAATTATTCAGAAATATAATTGCAATGTTTCGATGGAAGATATTCAAAAATCAGTTCAAATTTTGAAGGATTTTAATCCGCGAGTCAGCGGTAGAGAAGTGGAATATTCGGCAGAGCATATTTTTTCAAACGCATTGGAACATTGGAATATTGATACGCTAATTAAAAATTGTATAGAAACATTTTGGCAGGGATTAAAACTGTCGGCAAAAATATATCCGGATACAATAGAAGTTTTAAAGGAGTTGAAAGAGAAAGGCTATATCATAGCGACGCTTACCGATCTGCCAAATGCAATGCCCGATGAAATTTTTAAAAAGGATATTTCAGAATTGCTGAGTTATTTTGATTATTATGTATCTTCTTGCGTTGCAGGATATCGGAAACCAAATTGTAAAGGATTGCAGATGATTTCTGATAAATATGGTGTCCCTGTTACGGAATTGGTTTTTGTGGGAGATGAAGAAAAAGATAGAAAAACAGCATGTAATGCAAATTGTAAATTTGTTCATATACAACGTACAACGAAGTCTGAGGGAAGCATTAGCAGTTTATATGAATTATTGCAGCTGATGAGATGATTTTTAAATTAGAAGTTTATAGAAACATGTTTATGCAGCAAAGGGAATGGTATAAGTAAAGGAGGTACTTGCAATCATGAAAATAATAATCAGACCGGAAACACCTTCTGAATACAACGAAGTTGACAATGTGATTTACGAGGCATTTTCCGGACAACACGGCATAGAAACCGGTAAATTTATGAAACGGCATTTCGCTGATGAAAGACGGAAAGATACGTATATTCCGGAATTGTCACTTGTTGCTGTTTTAGAAAATGAAAAGATTGTTGGAGAAGTTGCCATACATGAGACTGACATAATTACGGATAAGGGAAATGTTACGGAATTGACTTTATCGCAGTGCGCAGTTTTGCCGGAATATAGAAAACAGGGCATTATGAGAATGCTTGTTGAAGAGGGATTAAAAATAGCAAAAAACATGGGATATGGAGCGGTATTTCTTGGTGGAAATACAGTGTTATATTCTAGATTTGGATTTGAGCCATCTTATAAATATGGAATTTATCATAAAGATAGAGAAAAATGGGGTGATGAAGGATTTATGGTGTATTTATTGAGGCAGGGAGCGTTGGATGGAATTACAGGAATAACAGATTACTATGGTGGATAATAAAAGTTTCTGTACGGAAAGGGAATTGAATTGGAAAAAACTATCAAAAAAGCTGACTTGAAAAAGTAAATTCCAGTGTAAGAGTAAATTCCATCGGCTTTTAAATTTTCTTGATTTTGTGGGAGTTTTTTTTACAAAGTCTCCTGGTTTCTGTTATAATTAAGCCAACTTATCGAAATTTTGTTGATTTTATGGCATGAAAAACAGGCTACTGGAATTCGGTATGCTAGACTAAATTCCACTAACCGCATTTAGAAATTGTGAAATGTTTATTTCCAGTCCGACAGCAGATTTCGATCAGTTAAATAGTTACTTCTTAAAGCGTATCAGCTTAGGTGTTAAATTGACTTCATCGGGTGAAATCGGCTTAAGCTGAAATGCTTTAAGGACATCTTCTCCAAGTGTCTTCAGGGCAGCATCATATGGTGTTTGACCACCAAGACTTTCTCTTGGAGTAGAGTTTATATGGTTCACAATAAGATTGACATCCCATTGAGTCAGAAATTCAAAGGATGTTCCTTTGGGCAATATCATGCGGAGCATGGTATGCGCCTGCTCGATGGTTCCCTTCTGTCCGCTCCGCATGGGATCACAATAATAAATGCTGCTTCTTTGGATGCCGTTAATACCGGTTTCCAATTTTTCCGGGTCACCAAATTCAGAGCCACGATCAGTTAAGACATTTTTAAAAACAGATGTAAATTCATACGTTCCCATACGTTTTTCCAAACGGTCAAATACA
>OHPI01000354.1_pt1 | contig 33513 bp, 22 predicted proteins | sample 1577651 | NCBI WGS metagenome assembly OHPI01 (sample SAMEA3879578, study PRJEB24766) | human gut metagenome | biome: human-associated habitat; feature: feces | place: USA | collected 1985/1987
TAGGAGGACATCTTTCGGCAATCCGGCTTTCAACTTGTCTTTTCCGGTGCTGCAATCGGCCATAGCCCGTTGGATAAATAGCTTTTGGCTTTTGTTGCATATCGGTTGTTGCAGGAATGTTTCCAGCAACAAGACTGCCGATGACGGTTTACACCAGTTCAACATGCAATTGTCTGGGTTGGCATGCATCAATGACTCGGTTTGCGAGATGGCTACATCTTCGATACCCAGCTTATGAATGTATTTTTCGGTTACTTTCGGACCGCCAATCAGATCAAACAAAACGTCGCACGCATTGTTATCGCTATCGATCAGCGAATATTTCAGTAGATCTCCGACACTCATGGTAAAGTTTCCTTTCGGATTGGCATCTCGCATCGGACTGTGTGTATTTGCTAAAAGCTGTGATTGCTTGACCAATATTTCGGTATTCAAGTCTTTTTCGTTCTTATTGAGGTAATCCAGCACCGACAAGGCTTGATGAAATTTGAAAGTACTCATCATCGGATACCGGTACATATTATTGACCGTTACCAACTCGTTGCCGTTGAAAATCACGGCTACTCCTACCGTGGCAGCTTTCCCGGCAAGTGTCTCTTTTAATCGTGCGCCCAAGTCGTTCGTCTGTGCTTTTCCTAAAAAGGCCAACAAACAGAAACAGACGAATAAGAAAATACATTTAGACTCTCTTCTCATAACCTCAGTAATTAATTATAGCTATAAAAAAAACTCCTTGCAAACAAAATTGTTTACGAGGAGTTTGTTGTGCGGCTGAAGGGACTCGAACCCCCACGCCGTGAAGCATCAGATCCTAAGTCTGACGTGGCTACCAATTACACCACAGCCGCTTGAAATCGGTTACAAAAGTAATGCTTTTTTCTGTAAAAACAAATTTTTCCGCCAAATTTGCTTCCAATTATTGGTCTTTGTCGATAATTCCTTGCAAATACAGAATAGCACTTTCTATAATCGTATCCACACCTCGTGCTAAATCTTCTTCTGTTATCTCTACCTGTATGTCCGGATCGATTCCGAATTCTGTCAGTTTCTTATCGGGATCAAGCATCGGACAAGCTGAGAAACGTACCTGCCAGCCGTTCGGAAGTTCGGAATTAAACGGTAATCCGCTTCCGCCACCCGTTTTGTCGCCCATAATGGTCACTTGCGGAAAGATCCGCATAGTTTGTACGAAATCATTGGCGGCACTATAACAGTAACGGTTGGTCAATACAACTACCGGACGCAGCCAACAAATATAAGAAGTTGGTTCCAAATAAACAGGATAAGGCTCGGAAAAATCCTGATGTCCTTTGCCTGTTTTATGTTGGATATAGCCTTTTAAGACTTGTTCCTCGGTAAATCGTGAGGCAAACCGGTCTGAATAGGTCAGTACTCCGCCTCCATTGTCGCGTACGTCAATGATCAAAGCCTTACAGTCTTTGAAGTGATAGAGTACATAATCAAGGTTCGTCTCACCGATGCCACTTGAGAAACTGGCATAACGGATATAACCAATCTGGTCATTATGCATTTTCTTATATTTCAAGCCTCCGGCTATTTTATAGTCTTTTCCCAAATAAAGCTCGTTCAGATCATCATAAAAATTGGGCGGATAATCCTGATACCAGTCCCAATATCGTGCCACATCAAAGCTGGAATACAGATTGGTATGTCCGTCTTTCAGCTCAGCCAGCATCTCTCCCATCAGATCAAATAAGGCAAATTGGTTCATGGTATCCGTCAGTTGGGCCGAATAGCGGTCATGAACCTCATCCCAGTCCACCTGTTTGTAGTCAAAGAAGCAATAATTCTCATCCAGTATTTTCCACAAAGCCTCAAAATTTGTCCGTGGATCTACGGTATATTCGTCTGTATCCTTGCAGGCAGCAAGGAAAAACGAAGCAAGCAAACTCAACATCAACCACCACTGTTTCATCTTCAATAAAATACGCTGTTATGTTTTGATTCCTGTTGCATTTTCCGACCGCCAAAAGATATAAATTCTCTCACAAAACCAATGACGAAGGAATGTGACCGGATATGACTCTGAATCTGGTTAACATCCAGATAATATAAACTGTTCAGGTAACCTGCCCGGAAAGTGAATTTCCCGATGGGGAAATCGATGGTCACATAATTCTTCATGGCCTGTTTGTTATGGAAAGAAGTAAACGGAACGATTCCCGATTTATTTCCGCGGTCGAATATCTCGTAGTAAGATTGTCCGTAATGAGGAGAGAAAAGAATCCCGATGAAAGGTATTTCCATTTGATACCGCAAAGTGAGCGGATAATTCCGTATTCGGAAATTATAGATCGCTTGCGCCGACAGATTCAGATCGAGATCTGCTTTGGCTGAAGCCGGGTTATTGCTGGATCGGACACAGTAGATAAATCCACCCATGGCGTGCACAGAGGCACCTGCCAGCAGTTTTAAAGCCGGAATCGGATTGAAGTGATAGTGATATCCCAACGTATAATCCAGAAAGCCGCTGAAGGCTTGTGTCGTGCCTGCTCCGTTTTGCGTACTGGCTATATCTGCATTGAAGACTTGTTGGCGTGAAATACGATGGTCTGCCAGACGAGTCATCTTCATCCGTTCGTTCATCACACGAATACCCCAGCCGGTATAAGGAATCCGGCTTCCGGGCGTCAGATACGTATCCATCAGGTTATATCCGCCGATACCTATAAGTGTTGCCGTATTGATGGGTTCTTGCTTCTCTCCTTCCTCTGAGAAGACAGGATTGGCAAAGAACAACAGCAACAGGCAAGTAAGGATTTTATACATCATCATCTTTAAATAACTTCATCTGTCCCATAATTTCATCCCTTACATCTTCCGGATTTTCGGGTGTTTCGCTAGTAGCTGTTTCCGGTTCGGCCGTTTCTTCCGGTTCTGATTCTTTGGGAGTTTCCGGATATCGGGTTGGCTCCAGTTCGTTGATGGTCTCTACCTGATGTGTCGTGAGTCGTTTTCCTCGGGCTTTAACACCTCGGGCAACGACAAACTCTTCGGCTTCAACAATGAGCGGTTCTCTGAAGCTGTCAATACCGCCAAAGATAATTTCAATGCGGGGATAACATTCGTCGGTCAGCAGATATATGCTGTTCTTCGGGTTGTCACCCAATAGATTCCTTCGGTTCCCGGCTTCCAGATAGAAGCGTTTCAGATAAGGCGCTTTGTGTTCTGCCTCATAATAAGCCGCTGTCCATATTTTGGTTTGCTGGAATTTCTCAATGATAAGGATATCACTTTCGTAGTGATTGCTCAGGTCAAAGTTGGTTGTATAATATTCTCCATTGCGGCGGATCACGAGAATCTGGTCTTCGCTTTGGAACTCGCCCAATTCTTCTCCTCTTCCGTCGTAGTTCAATCGTAATACATCCCGGTCAAACCAAACCATGCGTCCGCCTAAAGTCGAACTTCCCCGTTGCTTTAATACCACTTTGTGGATTTCGGCTTTCGTCAGTGTGTTTCCGATTGATCCGCGGCCTTTGATAGCAATCGTACTGAAGTCCTTTTCGAACATCAGCAATTTCTGGCGCAGCTTCGGTTTCAAGATTACTTTTACCGTTTCGGCTTCTCCATTGGTATTGGCACTGAAATACAAGATACGTGAGCCTTCTGTTCCTTTGGTCAGGTTGTATTCCCGGTCGCGTGTGATACCTCCGATGGCAAAGCGTTTGATGAAGTTAGAACCCATCTTGCCGTCACGGTAAATCACGTTGTAGATTGTCCGGTTGTCGTTGCGGTTGAATACGTTCAGATAGATAATATCCTTTCCGACAAACATCTTTTCTGATACCTTGACAATCTTATAAATACCGGAACGATAGAAAATGATAATATCATCGATGTCTGAACAGTTGCATACAAATTCATCTTTCTTCAGGGAAGTACCGATAAATCCTTCTGCCCGGTTGATATATAATTTCTCATTGGCTTCGGCCACTTTAGTTGCCTGAATGGTATCGAAGTTGCGGATCTCCGTCAGACGAGGATATTGCTTGCCGTATTTTTCCTTCAGCATCTGGAACCATTGGATTGTATAATCTACGATATGAGCCAGATGATCCTGAATGCGGGCAATGTCAGTCTGGATTTGCAGGATCTGTTCTTCGCATTTCTTCGTATTGAATTTCAGGATACGGGCCATTTTGATTTCCATCAGCTTCAATAAATCATCTCGGGTTACTTCGCGGATGAAATTGGGCTTAAATGGAGTCAGACGCATATCTACATGAGCGATTGCTTCGTCCATCGATGCTGCCTGTTCGAATTCTTTGTCCTTGTAGATGCGTTCCTCGATGAATATTTTCTCCAAAGAAGCAAAGAACAAGGTCTCTTCTAATTCTCCTTTTTCGATTTCCAGCTCTTTTTGCAGCAACGACAAAGTATTGTCGGCCGAATGCTTTAAGACATCGCTTACGGTCAGGAAATGCGGCTTGTCGTCTTTGATGACACAGCAGTTGGGAGAAATACTGATCTCGCAATCGGTGAAGGCATATAAGGCATCAATGGTCTTGTCGGACGATACGCCGGGCGCCAGATGTACCAGAATTTCTACGTTCTTGGCAGTATTGTCGTCTACTTTCTTGATTTTGATCTTGCCTTTGTCGTTTGCCTTTAAGATTGATTCGATGAGCGAAGAGGTCGTTCTTCCGTACGGAATCTCTGAGATTACCAGTGTCTTGTTATCCTGTTTGCTGATCTTGGCCCGGATTTTGACTGATCCGCCCCGTTCGCCATCGTTGTATTTGCTGACATCGATGTAGCCTCCTGTCTGGAAATCCGGATACAAAGCGAACTCCTCTCCTTTCAGGTACGAAATAGAGGCATCCAATAGTTCATTGAAGTTATGCGGAAGAATCTTGGATGAAAGGCCGACGGCAATTCCTTCTACACCTTGGGCCAGTAACAAAGGAAATTTGACCGGAAGCGTAACCGGTTCACGATTGCGGCCATCGTAGGAAGCTTGCCATTGGGTTGTCTTCGGATTAAATACCGTTTCCAGGGCAAATTTGGAAAGGCGGGCTTCAATATAACGAGGCGCAGCCGCACTGTCGCCCGTCAGAATATTACCCCAGTTTCCCTGACAGTCAATCAACAGATCTTTTTGCCCTAATTGAACCAGCGCATCTCCGATGGAAGCGTCGCCATGCGGATGGAACTGCATGGTATGACCTACGATATTAGCCACTTTGTTATAACGGCCATCGTCCAGTCGCTTCATGGAATGTAAGATACGGCGCTGTACAGGTTTTAATCCATCATTGATATGAGGCACGGCGCGTTCCAGTATCACATACGAAGCATAGTCGAGAAACCAGCTTTGGTACATGCCGGAAAGATGATGCGTGATTCGGTCTGATGATTTATCTGGTATTTTATATTCCGAATGTTCTTCACTGATTTCATTTCCTTCATTTGCTGGAGACGATGTTTCTTGGGCTTCGTTTGTGCTCGGCTCGTCTTGTTCGGATATGTTGTTTTTATCGATGTCTTCAGGTCTCATATCTATTATTCTGGCTTTCCTTTCAATTTACCCATTTTAATAAACTGGGTGTAAATATACAAAATTATTCAAGGTTTTTGGCTATATTTGAGCACTAAAATAGTTTTTTATGATACAACTGAGACGAATTACACAGGTGAATGACCCGGATTTATCCCGGTTGATGGATTTGTACATTCTTTCTTTTCCGGAGGAAGAACGTCGGGACGAAAAACAACTGTTCCGGATGATTGAGGCCGTTCCGGAGATGTCGTTTAACGCAGTAGAAGAGAATGGAGAATTATGTGGATTGTCCGTATTCTGGGATTTGGGTGAGTTTTATTACATGGAGCATCTGGCTGTCTTTCCGGAAATGAGAAATCGGAAGATCGGTCAGCAGATTCTGGATTATTGGAAAAATCATCTTCCGAAATTACAGATCCTGGAAGCTGAACCGGCTGTTGAAGCGATGGCTGTCCGACGCATCGGTTTTTATGAGCGAAATGGCTTTCAGGTGATTTATAAAGATTATGTGCAGCCTTCTTATCGGAAAGAGGAAGATAGTTGCCCGCTATGGATTTTAGGTACAGGCCCACATCCGGATATTCAGGAATGTATCCGTCTGATCAAGGAAAAAGTCTATAAAGAACCGTTGCGACTTTTACAAGCATAAGTGCAGTTCCTGGTAGATGAATCATTTGTCTGCCAGGAATTTTATCAAGGAACAGGATCATATCCGCTTCCTCCCCAAGGATGACAGCGTAAGATACGTTTGATTGCCAGATAAAGACCTTTGAACGGTCCGTGTTTCTTCAATGCCTGAACGGCATATTCCGAACAAGTCGGTGTATAACGGCAAGAAGGTGGAGTCAGTGGTGAAATACAGTATTTGTAAAAATAAATGGGAATGAGCAACAAGCTCGTCAGGAACTTCTTCATTGGATTTTCTCTCCTAACAGACGAATGGCTTTTTCCATGGCTTTTTCCATGGTTTCGTAGGATGCCAATTCTTTTTCCAGGAAGATAAAGGCAATCGCCAAATACCTGCCTGTCGTTTGCAATGGTTCAAAAAGCGCCTGCTTGCGGATCCGGTAACTTTCACGGATCTGGCGTTTGACGGCATTTCGCTTGACGGCTCTTTTAAACTTCTTTTTGGAGACACTGATTAAAATAGACGCAGGTACACTTCGTTGTTCTTCTATAACCGTGTAAACAACCCGTAAAGGATAAGCGATGAACGACTGTCCTTCCGCAAAAAGAAGGTCAATGTCACGTTTCCTCGACAGGCGTTCGGCTTTCGACAAAGTGTACCTGCGATCTGTCATTATCAATTATTTCCTGATTCTTTCTTTAAATATTGTTCCAAAGCAGCTGTCATGGATGGAGCTTCTGGTGTAGGAGCTTCTACGTCCAAACGTAATCCCGCATCTTTTACAGCCTTGGCTGTTGTCGGTCCGAAACATCCGATACGAATGTCTTTCTGATTGAAATTAGGGAAATTCTTCAAGAGAGAAGAAATTCCTGCCGGACTGAAAAATACAAGCATGTCATAATCGAAACTTTCGTCAGCTTTGAAATCGTTACTTACCGTACGATACATAACAGCCTCCGTAAAATCGATCTTTTTAGCTTCAAGTTTTAATCTCAGATCATCTTTATGAACATCTGAAACTGGAACCAAATATTTTTCTTTGGGGTGTTTGGCTATAATGGTAATCAAATCATCCAGTTTTCCACTGGCGCCAAAAAATATTTTACGCTTGCGATAAACAATGTATTTCTGTAAATATACAGCAATTGATTCCGACATGCAGAAATATTTCATGGTTTCCGGAATAGTTACACGAAGCTCTTCGCACAAACGGAAGAAGTGATCAATACCTGTACGAGCAGTAAATACTACAGCAGAATAATCTAAAATAGATATTCTTTGCTGTCTAAATTCCTTTGATGTCAAAGGCTCTACTTTGATAAATGGACGAAATTCGATTTCCACTCCATATTTTTCTGCTAGATCAAAGTATGGCGACTTCTCCGATGTCGGCTTGGGTTGTGATACTAATAGTCTCTTGATATTCAATGCCATAAAGCACTTTTCTCGATAAAGTTATACAAAAAAACAAAGCCCTTATATGCTATTAAAAGGGGCAAAATTTCATGGGCGCAAAGGTACAAACTTAAATAGAATAAATCGAACTTTTTTATGTAAAATAAACGTATCGACTTATAAATTATTGCAAAACGGAATAGAATATAGAAAATAATGAATAAACAGACGGCCCAAAAATGATAATTCCCAAGGAAGCTCATCCCGATAACTGGAAGGTATAGGGAAATACCCCATACACTAATAAGAGAATTATATATGATAACCCATTGTCGATAAACCTCTTGCCGGCTGAAAGTATAGATAAGCAAGTAATAGATGATACGGCGTATCAGGTAAAAGACCAGCACCGATAAAAACGTAGAGACGACGACAAGTAATAGTTTTTCTTTATCTATATTGTTCAGAAATCCAAGATAGTAGGCTTCTTGTGTAATCGCTAATGAAGAAAGAGCCAAGGCTTGGAATATTAAATAGAAATGCAACGATTTACTGTAATAAATCGACAGGTCCGTATTACTGCTTTTTCCGGATGTATTGAATCCGAGATTCCGGAATATCTTGATGAATGATTTGACATGAATACGCGCATGGATGGCGAATAAGAAAAACAGAACAAACAGGATGGAGAACCAAACGTCTTCCATCAACTGTCCGCTCCATAAACGAATACCTACATACCCTTCAAACATGCTGACTGATTTATAAAGTTGGGTACAAAGGTACGCTTTCCATTTATACTCCGAAAGAAATCCCCATTCTTTTCCCTTGGATGATCAGATCATGTTCCGGTGTGACGAGTTTTAATTTACCGGCAACTTCGGCTAATGGGATTGAACTGATTTCTCCGTCCTTGACACATACCATTCGTCCGAATTGCTTGTCGGCTATCAGTTGGGTGGCATATCCGCCCAGACGAGTGGCCAGGTTCCGGTCGAAAGGAGAAGGATTGCCTCCTCGTTGGATGTATCCTAATACTGTTTTACGGGTTTCGATACCGGTCGCTTCTTCGATTTCTTTTGTCAGAAAGTCGGTAGCCTTTCGCTTATCAGGTAGTTTTACACCTTCTGCTACTACGACAATCGAGTGGGGTTTCCCTTTGCGGGCACGTTCGCGAATGGCTTCGTTGACTACTTCCGGATTGAATCCCAATTCCGGCAAAAGAATAACATCGGCTCCTCCGGCCATGCCGGCAAATAAGGCTATCCAACCGGCTTTATGTCCCATGACTTCTACCAACATGACCCGTTTGTGTGAACTGGCCGTTGAATGCAGGCGGTCGATGGCTTCGGTAGCAATGTTTACAGCCGTATCAAAACCGAAAGTAATTTCGGTTCCCCAAATGTCATTGTCGATCGTTTTGGGTAAGCCGATTACGTTTAATCCATGTTCAGACAATAGATTCGTAGTTTTCTGTGTTCCGTTACCACCGATGCAAACCAAACAATCCAGTCCTAATTCCTGATAGGCCTGAATGATGCACTGTGACTTTTCCTGATCGACGGAGGTGAGCATTTCCCGAAATCCTTTTTCCCGTGAAGTTCCTAAGATGGTACCTCCCAAATTCAAGATTCCGGACAGACTGTGTTCATCCAATACTTCTGTGTCTTTGTTTAGCAGACCTGAAAAACCACCGTGAATGCCTATGACTTCCATCCCATAATGGGTGATGGCTGTTTTACCAACACCACGGATCGTAGCATTAATACCTGGGCAATCGCCGCCCGATGAGAGTATTCCGATTTTCATAGAGTTATTCTTTTTGTTCTTCACAAAGGTAAAAATAAAAGGAGAATAATTACCTTTGTTCCCCTAGAATATAAAAATAGGCTATGGATTTTCTGACAGACTTCATATATCAGTTCTTTAAGCCACGAAATAAGAGAATTGACCGATATACCATGGAAGCGGGAGACATACAAGAACAACAGCTCCGTCGGTTACTTGAGCAGGCAAAGAACACTTCGTGGGGAAAGAAATATGATTATAAGCACGTGACGGGATATGACGATTATAAAAATCGTTTCCCAGTACAGTGCTATGATCAGTTAAAAGGGGATATTCAACGGATGTTGAGTGGAGAACCGAATGTATTATGGCCTGGAATGGTACATTGGTTTGCAAAGAGTAGTGGAACAACCAGTGATAAAAGTAAATTTCTACCTGTTACTCCTGAGATTCTGAAACAATGTCACTACCAAGGTGGCTTTGATACCGTCTGCTTATATTTGCGTAACAATCCTTCCAGCCATTTTTTCCGTCGGAAAGGTTTGATATTAGGTGGAAGTCATAGCCCGTCTCCGATAAATGCCCAAATTCATTGCGGAGATTTGTCGGCGGTCTTGCTCCAGAACCTGAATCCCTTGGTAAACCTGGTTCGTGTACCTCGGAAAGAAATCATCCTGATGGATGAATGGGAAAGTAAGATCAAGGCAATCGTAGAAAGTACTTGGCGGGAAGATGTCAACAGTCTTTCGGGTGTTCCTTCGTGGATGTTGGTCCTGATCAAGGCAATTCTGAAGAAGAGTGGGAAGACTTATCTGACGGAAGTTTGGCCTAATCTGGAGGTGTTTTTTCACGGTGGTATTAGTTTTACTCCTTATCGGGAAGCATATAAATCTCTTATCCCTTCCGATAAAATGCACTATATGGAAACCTACAATGCTTCTGAAGGTTTCTTTGGTATTCAGGATGATCCGTCCGATCCTTCATTATTATTGATGTTGGATTATGGAATCTTTTACGAGTTTATACCAATGTCAGAACTCGACTCAGAGAATCCGTCGGTTGTTCCTTTGACCGGAGTGGAAGTCGGCAAGAATTATGCAATGGTGATTTCTACGGCTGGTGGCTTATGGCGTTATTTAATCGGTGATACGGTTCGTTTCACTTCCGTTTCCCCGTATAAGTTTGTGATTTCAGGACGTACGAAACATTTTATCAATGCGTTTGGGGAAGAACTGATGGTCAACAATGCCGACCGGGCATTGCATGAAGCCTGTGTAGCCACAGGGGCTCGGATAAAAGAATATACGGCTGCACCTTTGTTCCTGCTTGATCGGGCGAAAGGTCGTCATCAATGGCTGATTGAGTTTGAAAAGGCTCCAGAGTCACTCACGCAATTTGCCTCTTTGTTGGATGACGCTCTCCAACATGCCAATTCCGATTATGAGGCCAAACGGTATAAGGAAATTTCTTTGCAGCCACTGGAAGTGGTTGCCGCTCATGAAGGTTGTTTCTATCGGTGGTTGAGTAGTAAAGGAAAGCTGGGTGGACAACATAAGATTCCTCGCTTGTCGAACGACCGGAAAATCCTGGATGAACTGTTGGTTATTAACAGGCAAATGGGAGAATAATAACAGGATATAGGAATCAAAAACAAATCCAACGAGAAATGAAAACGATTCTCGTTGGATTTGTTTTTCAGTTACACCACCTTTTTATCTAGAATGGTATATATCGGATATAAAAGGTATATATGTTTAGAACTTATTGTAGATAACAACCGGACGAGTCCGACGGATACTCATCGTTGGGAACCAAAGATCATCTGATGTCAGACCGCAGGCTTGAACAGCTTCCAAGCTATATTCAAGCTTACCGAAATTAGCATCCACATTATTTGTTCCGAAAGTGAACTTGATACCTCTCTCTTTTGCCATACGGATGATTTTCAGACTGGGAATCCGATAGCGGGCATTGATCTCGAGAGCTATCTGATATTTTTGCAGAACATCCAGTACCTGATTGATTCGCTTATCGGTCCAGTAAGTATCATAGTCGGCTTGCATATCTTCGGGCAGATATGTCGGATTGGCAAAGATATCAGCCGGTTCATTCGTTAATATCTTTACTGTTTGATCTACCAGGTGATCCATATACTGTTCTTTGCTGATTCCATCATAATGTACTTCTTCCGGGCGATAGATACGCGAGAGACGGCCTTTGTGATCAACGATTGTCATGGCATCCGTAAAGAGATAATCGAAGATTCCTAAAGCTTCTTGCGAGAACGTTGCTGTCCATTTGCGTCCTTCTCCTTGTACTCCGCATAGGAAAGGCATGTCTTTTACCTCATCGTAGTAAGCGTAAACTTCATCGTCATTAGCCAACATACGGCCAACACCTCCTTCTCCTGCATTGGGAGCTACTCCATAGTTGATACCATAATTCATGGACATTGCCTGTGCCATTTCTTTTGTCAGTCCTCCTTTCAAGTGAACATGGTAATCAATGACCGGGAAATCCTGTTGCTGGAATCGGATTACAGCATCCTGCTGTTCGTCGATAACCGGCATGGTATCACATGCATTCTGGGCATCATCTGGAAGTGGAGTAATCTGAAGATTACGGAATGATACATTTCCCTGTACACCGCATAAAGCGATGGTCCCATGATTTAGTAATTGTCCGGCATGTTCTTCCGTCCGATAAGGCTGTGCCGGTTCGGTATAACATACCACTGTCGTATCTTGAATAGAAACCGTTATGTTCTTTCCCCGTACGGCAATTTCGAAGGGGAACCAAGTATTATCTTTAGCTAATGAACGATATAGATTACGAACTGAAGCCAAGCTGCCCGTTTTACGTGAACCGTCAATCGGTCCGTTATGGAAAATCACATCATACCCCGTTTTCCCGTCTGTGTGAAAACGCAATCTGGCATCTCCGTCCGATTGGGTCAGAGCTTCCCCTTTTAGGATAAAGTTCTTGTAATCCCCTTCTGCCAACCACGATGTTCCTGCTGTAACGTTCAGTTCATTTCCCTCCAATGTTTCCTGTTGGGCATTTGTAAACCGGTCTAAAGTCTGAGTCGTACGCGACTGTGTACAAGCGGTCAGGAATCCGATACAAGCTATTGCCACGATTCCTATCCGTTGCAGGCAGGTTATTGCCCACCCTTTGAAATAATGTCTGTTCATAAAAGAATTATTTTAAGATCTGTAATAGCGTCGCAAGTTATAAATTTTTCGGATAAGTGTTCTATAATCCGAAACTGTTTCTACCAGCTTCTAAAAAGGTAGGCATGAATTCATCAAAAGGTAGGCATAAAATGATAAAAAGATAGGCATGAATTTAGGAAAAGATGCCTATCTTTTTATCAACGGATAGTAAAGGTTGTATGTAAACTCCTTATACTATCCTCAATTACTTGAATAATATTGTCTTACTGAAGTTTAATTGAACAGATTCCGAATCTCTTCAACGCTTAATGTTGTCGTTGGGGTGAAACGGTCAGAAGTCATATAATTCAGGATACTTTGTTTGAATTGTCGGCGTGCCATACGTCCGTTTTCCGGTTTCAACAAATCGGCTCCACAGACCATCAATTTGCCATTTCCAACTTTCGCCTCGAACAATAATCCCAGTTTCCGGTTAGTAAACCAGTCGTCGATCAAGTGAACAACCGGACGATATTCTGCCGGAAAATCATCCATGACGATCGCTTCGCAGTCGCTGACAATATCCCACCACTGATAATCACTGTATTTCTCCGTTGGGAATAACGACAATGCCGGATGAGAAGGATTACAATAAATACCTAATGTATGCGGAGCCTGTTTGTTTGTCCAGGCTGTATTCCAGAAGATACTGGAGAAGCCGACTTTGATATTACCGCCTTTTTCCGGACGCAATGCACCACGGGATACACATAACAAGACATTCTCGCCTTTCTCCAGGCGGTCGATAGCCTGTTGGTCGAATACATTTGTCATATAAGGTGCATTCGTGATTTCCTTTTCTCCTGTCGGATAGACCCAGATATGCCATTCATTATGAACTTTCGTACCTTCTATTCCCGCCGTCAAGATCAATTCCTGCGGTGTCTGTACGGATGAAAGATCACAGATCATATTTCCGATCCAGATAGAATTGGTGACAGGCAGGTCTTTTGTCCAGGAGCCCGACTGGAGAATTGTTCCTTTCTTATCCGCCAATTTCCAGTAAATAGAAGCCGATTTTAGCGGTTCAGCACCGAAGTGAGCAAATTCCAGCGGAGCTTTCATACTTTCGTTGTTCAGATAGACCATCTTGGGTAAACGGGCCAATGGAACCGTCTGATTACAGAACATGCTGTATTCCTCACCTTCTACATATCCTTTACTTTCCCAAAAAGGATTCAGGACGCCCACCAGAGCAGTACCTTGACCCGGGAAATCGTGTAAGTCCAGTAACTGGAATCCGGCAAATCCAGGCGTTCGTAAGGCTGCTTCAATGTCCGCCTTATAGCATAAAGTCTGTAAACGACCGGAAGCATAAAGGAATTCATCGGCCAAGTCACTCAAATGCTTTTCTGCCAAAGTCTCTTGAAAGATCTCAAAATTCTTCGCCTTTAAGACTCCGATATATTTCTGTATTTCTTTGAAATCCGGATAAACACACCATTGTCCGATCTCATGGCTTACAGTCGGCATATCCTTCTTGATTATCGGCCAGAAATCATAATCGGTTGTTGGCGGATTAGCATTGATACGGCTTTTCAGTTCTTCACCCCAGCCTTGGATACGTGGATCCGGCGCATTCCAATAATCAGCATTGGGAATATAAGGCCAGCCTGCTGAGGAAGTATAAACTCTACGGTTGTCTTTCTGTTTCCAAGAGTCAACCAAGTCTGATAAATACTTTTTCTGATTGGCTCCAGAAGGTTCATTACCATAATTCATGAGGCAGAAAGACGGATGGTTACCATATTCTTTCAAGATACGGTCACCTTCTTCATAGAACCATTTGTCCAAATATTCCCCGTTACCGATATTGGCCCAGCCACCGCATTCAACTTGCAAATAAATACCCATACGATCGGCTACCCGAAAAGCTGCTTCCGGCGGGCACCAGGAATGAAAACGTACATGATTTAATCCGTAAGTCTGGCAAGCCGAATAAATCTTTTCCCAATAAGCATCATCTGTTGCCGGATAACCGGTCAACGGGAAGATACAGCATTCCAATGTGCCACGCAGGAAGATAGGCGTACCATTCACCTCAAAGCGTGTTCCGTTTGGCTTGAATTCACATAGACCAAAATCAATCTTCTTTTCATCACTCGTTCCGTTGGGTAACGAAACGGATACTTGCAAAGTATAGACTGCCGGTGTAAATTCGGACCAAAGCTGTACTGTCTTATCCAATGCGAGGTTCGCTTCTGAAGAAACACCTTGTGCGATTGTCAAAGATTCTTCCTGAGAAGCAGATACAGCCTTTCCCGACTGATCAAAAGCCTGCAGACGAACGGTTGCCTGTTGGTTGGCTGTTGCGCCGGCAAAAGCCATGCGAATACGTATCTGTTTCTGTTGAATATCCGGATAAATCTGTACATCGTCCAGATAAACAGACGATTTCTTCTCCAGTTTGATTTGTCCGGTAATACCATTCCAGTTACTTTGGGTGTGATCTGACACACTATGAGCATTGACTCCTACCGGGATATTTACCTGGTTATCGATCCGAATGGTCAAAGAGTGTTTTCCCGGTTTTATTTGGTTCAGTACATATCGGTGTGGAACCAGCAACGCATTACTCTCCCCTATCTTTTCGCCGTCAACATACACGGTCGTTTCCCAATGAGTACGTTCTAATGTCAATACCAGAGGCGCATCTTTCCAATTTGCCGGAACTACAAAATCCCGTTGATACCAGGCAACACCCACATAATGTTTTTCCGGATTTAACCAGAAGGGAACTTTTACATTCCCTTTTTCCCGATATTTAGCGTATTCAGGAGCTGTAAACCAGGATTGATCTACAATTTGCCCCGTCCATTTCGTATTCACATCAACATCATAACCATATCCTTGTTCCTGTAAAGAACCAGGTAGTTGGATTTTGTCTCTCAAACGGTTTCGAAACCATTCCTGTTCGATCCCTTCATTTTTCGGATCTAATTTAAAACGCCATTTGCCCGACAAATCAATGGATGCCGAAAAGGCTGTAAAACTACATAGACAGGCGAGTATCGCCCATAATAAACGGATGTGTTTCATATAAATTTGATTTTAGGGTTATTGATTCAATAATTGTTGAATAGCTGCATTTCCTTGTGTTTGCTTTCCTTTTGTGACATCAGGGGCAAACAGTGCATCCAATTGATACAAAGGAATCGTTGTTGACGGTTGGAAGTCTGTCGAACGGACATATTGACTGATCGACCGTAACAATTGCTTGGTAGCCGGACGTTCGTCCATCTTTTTCGAGAGATCCAAATTCAGGAAGAACAGTTTTCCTTTTCCTACCTGCGCTTCAAAAGCAATACCTAATTTACGATTGACTTCATAAGTATCTACGCTTTGGATGATAGGTGTCAGTCCGGTCAATGCCGTCAAATCGATAGCTCCGGCATAATTCAGTATGTCCCACCATTGCCAATCGGCATAATAAGATGTGGGGAAATCGCGGAATACCGGATGCTGGTGGTGAATACTCGTTCCCACAATCATCGGATCCCAGTTGAACATAATCGGATTCCAGAAATGACTGGCAAACTGAGCTTTCCTGCCAAGGATGGAATCCGGTACGAAACAAACGGATTCTCCTTTTTCCAGCTTGACTTTGGCTTCTTGCCAATTTCGTGTCAGTTTCAGATCTTGTAACGGATCTCCGGCTATCGGATATACCCAGATGTCCCATTCATTTCTAATATGACCGGCTATCTCTGCCTGAAATGTATATTTCCCAGCTTTACGGATAGCGGATAAGGAAACATTTACTTCTCCCAATGAATCTACCTGACTGGTCTTTAAGGTAGCATGGGTTAATTTCCCTTGAGCGATTACGTGCCCATCTTCATCAGTCAGTTTCCAGTTCATCTTTCCGGGTTTCAGATCCTTTTCTCCGAATTGATAAATTTCCATCCGTGGACTAAACGTTTCCTTTTCGGTGTAAATCCGTTTTGGAAAACGAGCCAGCAAGACAATCGGAGCACATGATTCACGATACTTTTCAGGAGATACCAGACCTTTACTTTCCCAAAATGCATCCAGGATACCGACAAAGGCACTTCCCTGACCGGGGAAGTCGGATAAACCTAACAATTGGAAACCTCCTGATTTGGATGTCCGTAACAAAGCTTCGTTCACTTCTTTATATTGTAATACCGTATGAGCACCTGTTGCACGGAAGAACTCATCCGCCTGGTGCAGCATTCCGTTCTTTGTCAGACGTTCCTGGAATACCTTGAAGTTACGGGCTTCCAATACTCCTGTATATTTCGTTATCTCTTGGAAGTTTGGATACATACAACGTTGTCCGGTTTCATGGGCAATAACCGGTACATCTATGTCGGATGTCTCGTTCCGGTCCCAATCTGTACCTAGTTTCCCTTCATAGACAGTAATCCAACCTTTTTGGGTTACGTGAGAGGTATAATATTGATCCGATTTGACATGTGTTCTTGCTGTTGAGGCAGCATACAGGTGGCGATCGTCATATGCCTGTCCTTTTTGGATCAAATCTTCCAATACTGCGAAATCTCCTTCATTTTCGTTTCCATTACAGAACAACAAGAAAGATGGATGATTGCCATATTCGTTCAGGATCGCATACATCTCCTGCTCAAAGAAATCCCGGCGAGCTGGATACTTTCCTACATCCTTGATCCACATCGGAAGCTCTACTTGCAGGAATAAGCCTAATTCATCAGCGGCTGTAAAGGCGGCTTCAGGTGGGCACCAGGAATGAAAACGAACATGATTGAAACCATATTCCTTGATGGTTCCCATGATACGTCTCCAATCATCAGGGTTCGTTGAAGGATAACCGGTGAGCGGAAAGACGGCGCAATCCAAGACTCCTCGCAGGTGAATATCCCGGTCGTTCAAGCGAATATGATGCTTTCCTTGTTCTACTTTACGCATACCGAAACGAAGACTTCTGCTGTCTTGTCCGGCATCTGTGGATAAAGAGACATCCAATGTATATAAAGCCGGAGAAAACTCATCCCACAAGGCAATCGTTTTTCCCAGTGATAAGGTTTGTTCTACCCCATCTTCTTTCCCTTGGAATGTGACCGGTGTTGTTGATTCGGCCACCTTCTTTCCTGACTGGTCTTTAACGGTCAATGTCAAATTACCTTGTCCGTTTTTCCCTCCTGTATGGAATGCACAACGAATCCGTACATTCTTTTGTTGGATATCCGGTTCTACTTGCACGTTTGTCAGATAGTAAGCCGGCTTAGCTTCCAGCTTCATGTCTCCTACTATACCATTCCAATTGGTCTGTGTATATTCGGTTGTTCCATGTGTCCATTGATCCATCGGATATTTCAACCGGTTATCCACACAAATTGTCAAAGTATGTAATCCCGGAGTCAGTTGTTTGGTTAAGATAAAACGGTTGGGTGTTGAGAGGCGTTCATCTGTTCCAGCCGGAACGCCGTCCACATATACACTCGTTTCCCAATGACAACGCTCCAGTGTCAGTATGATTTCTTTTCCTTGCCAGGATTCCGGAATCTCAACTTCCCGCTGATACCACGCCTGACCGCAATACTCAAACTTTCGGCTCAAGCGGTCCACGTGAGAAACTGCATTGGGAATGCCTTTCCCACTTTCGTCCATTGAACCCGGCAGGACAATGCTTTCTGTCAGTTTGCTTAGATAGAGTTCCGACCCAGGTGTTTTCCCGAATCCCATCGGATCTAATTGGAAACGCCATAGTCCGGACAGATCAATAGATTCTGAGAAGGCGGTGATACTGCATAAACAGGCAAATATCGTTAATGATAAACGAATCAGTTTCATAAATTCTTCTTATTAAATATGGATTATGGGTGCCTCCGACAACGTCAGAAGCCCCGCTTTTCTATTTTTGGTGCTTTCGACAACGTCAGAAGCTCCACTTTTCTATTTTTGGTGCTTTCGACAATGTCAGAAGTTCCACTTTTCTATTTCCTGAAGGTGCGATTGTACTCCCTGATGATTGTTATCCAGCCGATAAGCTTCTTCCAGATAGGTTTGGGCAGCGGCTGTTTCTCCTAATCCTAAATGGCCTAATCCCATCAGGTAATTACAATGGATGACATTCTTCTTGTCCATATCGTCTTCCCAGATCTGTAAGTCCGGTAAAGAAACGGCAAAATAATCCATCTTGAATATATCGAAAAGATGTTTCTCTCCATAATCGATCAAGGCATGGAAACGGCCTTTAGCCTCGTCTGTGCGCCCTAATTTGAGTAAGGCTAAGCCTTGATAGAAAATCTTATCCGGTTTCTGGTCGTTGTAATACATGGCAGCTGCAGGTTGGCGATTCCCTTGGGTGGCAGCTTCCCAGCAAGTTTTTGCTTCAGCAGTACGTCCCATCGCATCAAGGATACAACCTTTGTAGTAGTTGAAATCATTCTCTTGTGCGCCCTGTAGTTTTCCTTCTCCCAGATGATGTGGATAAACATAACATTCGTTGATACGGGTCAATGCCTCTTCGTACCGGCCTTCTTTCATATATTGCTTTACCAATTCAAGACGTGCCAGCTGATATTGTGCCGTTACTTTGCCTTCTCCTCCTTCCCATGGATGGAATTTCCGGGCATCAATCCATTGGATCGCTTCTTCATACCGTCCCAATTGGTTGAGCAAGGTGGCATATTCCAGATATAAATCATCCCGAAGGGTGACAATCTCTTTGTGTTGGTTCAGGAAGTTGAAACGCTGGTTATGATCGTAGTTCATGCGTTTATGTAACTGATCCAGCTCCATCAGCAGGCGGGCATCAGAAGGATCCAACGCATAAGCCTTTTCCAGTAGGTTGACGGCCTCTTCTTTCCGTCCCAGTTTGTTGAAATAAGCCAAAGCCAGGTTACGTAAAACTGTTGGGAACGCATCATTGATCTGTACCGAAGTTTCCCAAGCCGAAATTGCTTCTGCATATTGCCGTTTGTCGTACCAGATATTTCCCAGATAATACAAAGCTTTGGAAGCTTTCGGATTATGACGGATGATAGCTTGCAAGGCAAGAATCGCTTCCAAGGTGTTGGGGAAGCATCCGTCGATAGGCGAAAATTCTGCATCTTGGATAGCTGCTGTCGCCATGGCATTGTCTCCAGTCTGTAATTGACACCAAGCGAAATAATAAAGAAGCATCACCGGGCTGTCAGTCACGTTTGCCAGGGCTGTCGTAATTACTGCCTTGGCTTCATCCCACAAACCGGCAGAGATGTAGTCGATGGCTAATTCTTCATAATTGTGGGCATCGTGGCGGATGATTTGTTCGAACGATTCCATCACTTTCGCATCCTGTGTCAATAGATACTTCTCGAACAGGCAACCGAAGTTAAATGCATCTATTTGCAGGGATTCTTCAGCTAAACGCAAGGCTTCTTCTGTTTTACCCGACAGACGTAAGATGGCTGTTTTCAGGTGGCGTCCGCGCAGACTGTGCCAGTTTCGTAGCAAGGATTTGTCGATTTCATACAAAGCATTTTCCCAATCTTTTCGGATAACAGAGATCTGAGCCAACGAGAAATATCCGGCATCTTGCCAGGCTCCATTCCAACAGGCTTTGTAGAAGGCATCGTAGGCTTCGTCTAATTTTCCCTGATATTTCAGAGATAATCCGAGATTATAAGATGGTTCACCGTCATACGGATTCGGATTCCGTTCTGTCAGTCGTTTGATGGCGTTCCGTAAATAAGGTTCAGCCTTCGCAAACTGTCCTTTCCGGATCAGCCAAAGTCCCATGGCGTTGTTTGAACGTACATCCAACGGATCCCGTTTCAAGGCTTCTTGGTAATAATCTACCGGAGGATAAGTTGCATGGCGGTATTGTTCCAGATGTAATCCTGTCAAATACAATTGTTCAATAGTAGGTACATCTTTCGGGTCGAGGGCAGCCTTGGCAGGATCGGGTAATTCTTTTACGCCATCCGGTTCTGGTTCCCAATCCAGAATCTTACGCCCTGTTTCGTTATATATCCATACTTTCACCGCTTTCATGTCGGTAACCGGAACCTGTTGTTCAAAGACTTCTTCCGGAGAAAGGGTAATGATGTGATGCCATACTTCATGATCTGCTTGCTGGATGCTTATCCGTACATTAGGAAGATAGCGGGTAGCGAATAGTTTCAAGACAACCTTTCCGTCTGCCTCTTCCAGGTTCATCAGTAAGTCTGAAGACGCATTCTTAACGACTCCCAATTCGCGATAAGGCATGAAGTATTGTGTGAATGTCTTCTCTTCATAGGGTTGCAACCAGGTGAAGTCGGGTTGGTTATCCGTATAAACACCTGTCATCAGTTCGATATATGGGCCATCTGCATCCGTCAGATTACGATCCCATGCCTGACCAAAGTCTCCATTTCCCCAGGTCCACTGTTTCTTTCCCGGCGAGATGTGGTGATTGGCTACGTGCAGAACGCCGGCGCGGGTATCATTCTCATATCCGCCTACGAAGTTATACTTGGAATTGACCGCCATATAAGAAGTCGGTACTGGAATATTCTTATATCGGGAAATATCTATTCCTGCCGAATAATCCATTTTATAATAAGTGCCGGTTGCGATCGGATAACGGGAAACATCTCGCTTCCCATGATCGAATACCGCATGTACGTCACCTGGAAAGACAGACTGATAATGTTCGTTGACGGCTACTGCCGGGTTTGCCCACCATAGGAACGTCTGTGGGATTGGTGTTGGATTATAAAGTCTTCCCTGAATCTCCAGAACAGCCCGACCCGGACGTAGGATAAATCCTGCCATTCCTTTTTGATGGAACATCCGTTCCCGTTCATTTACCCAAACGATGGCACTGCCGTCTTCTTTCCGTTCAATGGTATAATCTACCGGCATAAAGGTGCTTGGACGATGATGCTGAGGCCAGTTGAATTCGATACCTCCTGAAATCCAGGGTCCGGCCAAGCCTACCAATGCCGGTTTGATGACATGATTGTAATAGATGAAATGGCGTTGCTTGATCTTGTCATAGGCCATTTGGACACGACCTCCCAGTTCGGGAAGGATCATTACTTTGATATATTCGTTTTCAAGAAACAAGGCATGATACGTCTTGTCCGTACATGTATCAGAGATCTTTTCAATGACCGGATACGGATAGACAACTCCGCTGCTTCCTTGGTAAACACGTTTTTCCAGAAACATAGGACTTTTTTCCGGTTTCCCGGCTTCATAGGTTGGGAGAACGATATCTTCTTCCCACACTTTTACTGCTGTTGACATATAAATTGGATTTTATCGATTTCTTTATTTCACTAATTCTTTCTCAATCTCACCGAGTGTTTTCCCTTTTGTTTCAGGAAGCTTTATGCGGATAAACAGGCCTCCGGCCAGACAGATCAAGCCATAGAGCCAGAAAGTACCTGAAGCTCCGGCTGTTTCGTTTAAGATCGGGAATGTATAAGTCAGGATAAAACAGGCAACCCACAGGAAGAAGGTGGATAAAGCCATGGCCATTCCTCGGATACGTGCCGGGAAGATCTCAGAAAGAACAACCCATACTACCGGAGCTAACGACATGGCATAGCAGGCAATGGCTAAAACAACCAGTAATAACATCGGCCATCCACTGAATCCGAAGTAATAGCAGGTTCCTAATATCAAGTAGATAAGTGTCAATCCCGCTGAACCGATCAGCATCAGACTACGCCGTCCGAGTTTATCGACAGTGTAAATGGCAACGAATGTAAAGATTACATTGGTGATTCCTGTGACAACGATGTTCATCAATACATCCGATACGGCATAACCGGCTGCAGAAAAGATCTCATGAGCATAATTAAAGATGACGTTGATGCCACACCATTGTTGGAAAATGGCCAGGACGATTCCGATAAGCAATACATTTCGAACATCCGGCTTGGCCAATGCTTTCCAATGTACTTCTTCTGTCTTTGTCTGCGTAGCTTGTCTGGCATCGGTTAAAGTCTGTTCGGCAAATTCATCTCCGCCAATCCGGACCAAGATCCGTTGGGCTTTCTCTTCTTGTCCGAAAGCGGCCAGCCAGCGGGGACTTTCCGGAATGATGAAAGCCAGGATAAAGAACAATACAGCCGGTATTAATTCTGCCCAAAACATCCAGCGCCAGGCCCATTCGATACCATCGGCAGTCAGCGTTCCGTCTGGAGCTGTAAAACCATCTCCAATCAACCAGTTGGCTATCTGAGCAAATAAGATTCCTAATACGATTGTCAATTGATTCAGAGAAACCAGTTTTCCGCGGATGGAGGCAGGTGATACTTCGGCAATATAGACCGGAGAGACATTCGAAGCAATACCGATTCCCAGTCCGCCGATAATCCGATAGATGATGAACCAATTGAAATCACTGGTAGCTCCGGTTCCGACTGCTGATAGGATAAACAGGAAGGCTGCCATAATCAACATCTTCTTTCGTCCGTAACGGTCGCTCCATTTACCGGATAACAAGGCTCCGACCAGACAACCGATGAGAGCGCTACTCATGGCCCATCCCCGTAAAGCAGCCGAGTTCTCCAATTGGAAAAAAGGTTCATAAAAAATCTTTGCTCCTCCGATGACTACCCAATCGTAACCGAAGAGCAATCCTCCCATTGCCGATACCAGGCAAATCAGAAGTAAATAAGCTGTTGTTTGTTTCATAAAAGCTAAGTTTATACGTTGATTAGTTTTTGAGTTTTTCAGGTTAGAACTCATTTGCAAATTAACGCCATTTCTCCCAAACAAGGAATAGATAATTTATCGGTGAAGATGGACTATTTTTCGATAAATGTCGTATGTTTGCAGATAGAACATCAAACCGTGGAAAACATGATCAAACGAAAAGACGGATTCAACGGAGAACGAGCCTTAGTCCTTCCTGCTTCGATTGTCAAAGAATTGGAAGCAGATGTGGTAGCTTCTATCCTGTATATAACAGACATCGGGTATTATCCAAAGGCTTGGCATCATTTTCGGGAGCGGACAGAACCGATCGATCAGTATGTCTTTATCTATTGTATGGAAGGCGAAGGCTGGTACCGATTACGTGACCATGAATATAAGATTACTTCCAACCAATATTTTATCTTGCCTGCCGGTGAACCACATGCTTATGGTGCCAATACAGAAAATCCATGGACAATTTATTGGATTCACTTCAAAGGTAAGTTAGTTTCAGAATTTGCCCGTCAAGCCGCTTCTCCGATTGAAATCAAACCCGGTATTCATTCTCGTATCAGTAACCGGATCGATCTGTTTGAAGAGATTTTTCATACCTTGGAGATGGGATACAGTCGTGAAAACTTATTGTATGCTTGTTCGATCTTTTATCATTACTTAGGTACCTTGCGCTATTTGCAACAGTACAGAGATGTGGCATCAGGAGATAAAGAAAAGACTGATATCATCACGGCTGCCATTCATTTTATGAAGGAGAATATCGAAAAGAAACTGTCTTTAGGTGAAATAGCCCAGCATATAGGTTATTCGCCTTCTCATTTTTCTGTTTTGTTCAATCAACGAACCGGTTATCCGCCACTGACTTATTTTAATCAGCTTAAGATACAGAAAGCATGTCAGTTACTCGATTTTACAGATATGAAAATCAATCAGATTTGTTATAAGATCGGCATTGGAGACAGTTACTATTTTTCTCGTCTGTTTCATAAAGTAATGGGCATGTCTCCAATGAAATATAAAAAAATGAAGAAAGGATAATGAGGTATAAGTCTGAATTTTTATTATCTTAGCGACGATAGGAGCTACAAAAGGTCAACAACCTTAGATTCTTAACTAACATTTAAATATCAATTATTATGAAACACATTTACAAGAACCTCATGATTTGGGTAGTATCACTTTTCGGCATGTCTTTAACTGCCCAAACTGTTGCCGATAAGCACAAGGCTATGTTACCACAGTCAGGAAAACTACAATGGGAAAAACCTGTAAAAGCAATGATTAAACCTCAGATGCCGGTTATTCGTACGCCGCATGATCGAATGCATTTTCCCATTACTTCTCATTCAGCTTCATTACGTGCAGCAACTGCCCAGGCAATGCAGTTGGATAGTATCATCAGTTGCGATGCCGAAGGAAATAAGTTGACTAAAACAATATATCTATATGATGCACAAGGTAAAGAAATTGAAAGTACGTCGTATAGTTGGAACGGTTTAGAATGGGATCTTGGTGGACGTTATCTATATGAATATGATGAACGAGGGAATAAAATAACCGCCTCTAGATTTTATATGAATGAATCTGAATGGATTCTTGCATGGAAAGACAATTATACTTATAATAATGATAATCAGCTATTCAACCTCCTGACTAATTATTATAATGGAGAAAAAGTAGACCGTCAGTTTTATTATGAATACAATATAAAAGGGCAACAAACTAAATATGAATCTCGGGAATTAAGAGAAGGAATGTTGACCCCTATTGAACGATCCCAATATGCATATGATTCAGAAGGTAGACAAACTCATTCAGATCGACAACTCCTTGATGAGAATGGAGAATGGTATTATACTTCCTATTATAACTATGGTTATAACTTACAAGGTTGGCAAACCTTGTACGAAACGTATAATTGGGATGTTGATAAAAAAGAACTTTATTTATTTGATAGGAATTATAAAGAATTTGATGACCGAGGTTTTCAGACTTATTATGAAAGTATACGATGGACTAGTAGTGGATACGAAAAGAATATAAACAAATTTGCTTATAATGCAGATGGCAAGAGGATTTATTATGAATTTATGGATGATCAATCTTCTTATTATAGACATTATATAGAAGAACTTTCGTATGCTGATGATAAACTATCAGGAATATGTAGCTCAGTAGACACAACTATTTTAAAAGATGATAGTAGCCAATCTATTGAAATGTATAGTATAGATTATACTTATAACGATAAGGGTTACGAGCTAAGTTCAACTAAATATGCTGTAGATCCAAATACTGGAAAGCGTATTACAAAAATTTATGCAGATGAATCAACATATGACTCTCTAAATCGATTGTTGACTCTTGTTTCTGTTAATTATGAAAATGAATTGAAGACATCTAGTTATAAGTATGAATATGAGCGGCCAGAAAAAGGAGAAAGTTATATTCAATACAATTATGAGCAAGATTTGAAAACAGAAGCATGGATTTTAAAATCTAAATCTCGACATGAATATGAAGAAATAGGAACAGATAGTTATTATTACTTGGATTCTTACTGGGATGAAAGTATTGAAGACTGGATTGTGATGTATGGTTATAAATATGAATCTGAAGAAGACGGTTCAAACTATACCCAAATTGTCTATAATTGGAATATCGACAGCAATGATTGGGATATAATTTATGGATATAAATATGTAGATGAAATTAGTGGAGAAAATTATTGTAATGTCAATGCCAGTTATGATATAGATAATAAGTGTTGGACAGTTTATTCTTCTCTTAAAAGGGAAGCAATAGAAGGCAATCCTAAAGTTTATAAAAGTTATTCTCTTCCTAAAAATGATCTTGAAAACTGGCAATTGGATAATGTAAGTTATTATTACTACTCCGAATCCAGCGTTGCCAATGAATCAATTGATGCTGTAGATGCTCGTATTTATACGCGCCCGGGTACAATTCATGTAGATATGGAAGGCAAGGCTTCCTTGTCTGTTTATGCGGCGAACGGTGCTTGCTGTTATCAGTCATCTATCAGCGGTTCGACGGATGTTTCTAACCTGCAAAGAGGAATCTATTTCGTCGTACTGCAAAGTGATTCTGGAACAAAGAAAGTAAAGGTATTGGTCAAATAAATAACCGAAGAGGTATTTAGAAGTACTTTCTGGTAAAATAACGGCTGTTGGTTATCATTCCTGTTTTTCGGAGATGACCAACAGCCATTTTTTTGTTTATGTTCTTACGAACATTGCATATAAATCCAATAGGAAAGTAATTGTTTGACAGCTGTCGAAAAGCTTTTCCATATTTGTCAAAAAGCTTTAGCATAGATATGGAAAAGCTTTAGCACATCTGTCAAAAATATAAAACCCAATGAATTTTCGATTAGTTACCCGCTAATTGGATTTGAACAGGTTGCCCTTTCTGAGTCGAGATCACTAATATTTCACCTTCACGGGTTACATCGCCTTGGTTGCCTGTTACCGAAGGTTCTCCGTTTTGCATAGAGGCTGGTAACGCAATCCGGCAGGTTCCTCCCTGCTCAGGATATATCGTAATTTGCTGAACCTTACCTCCTTTTTGCTCGGCAGATACCAGGAAGGCGCCCATGGCACGCAGGTTCTGGAAAGAGATGTCTTGCCAAGATGCCGGAATAGCCGGGAAAATCCGAATGATACCGGTATGACTCTGCATCAGCATTTCCTGGATTCCGGCCGCAAAGGCGAAGTTTCCTTCGAGCGTAAACGGGCGGTAGGTGAACTTGGACTTACCACTCTTCGTCTGGTCGCCATTAGCATGGAATGTATTGGGCAGGCAGAAACATTCGGCAAAGGTTTTCAGTTCCCGGGCGGCTCCTTCGCCATCGAAAGCGCGGGCTTTCATGTTTCCGAACCAGCTGTAGGAGTAACCGCACCAGTAATCCGGACCTACATCCTGCAGACGTTTGATGGTTGCGTTGATAATCTGTTGAGATTCTTCTCCCTGACTGTAATCGATCAGACCCAGCGGATGGATCGACATGGCGTGTGAGAAGTGACGATGTGAATCTTTGTACGGGAAACCTTTGGCGAAAGTCAACGAACCTTCTTCGTCCACATCAAATGCCGGTAACTGCTCTCCTACTTCTTTCCAGTGGGCAGCTTCCTCGTTCAACTGCAAGGCCGTAGCCATTTCGGCTGCTGCCTTAAAGGCAAACTTCATCAAGGGAAGATCGTAGTTCGTCATATCCTTGAACCAGGCCTGTATACTGTTGTCGAAGATTTCCGGACTTGAACTGATCGGCAGGCGGCGAACGCCTTGTTTATCCACCGAAGAAACCTGTTCGAGGAAGGTTACTACATCCTTCGTAAACGGATAAGCCCGTTCTTTCAGGAAAACAGGATCGGCCGAGAACTTCCAGTGCAGGTAGAAATGCTGAGATAACCACGCACTCACCGTCGGAGACATGGAATATTGAATCCAGCCGCCCATCGGTTCTCCGGTCAGTGTGCATACACCCGGAATGTTCATTCCCTCACACTCGAAGTATTGCTTCGTATATTTCTTATAAACCTCCCGTTGGTTCCAGAGAGTATTCAGATAACCCATCTCTTCCTGCAAATGGTTTCCCATATAGGCCGGCCAATAGCTTAACTGGGTATTCAAGTCATGATGATAATCGCCTTTCCAAGGTGGAAGTTTCCCATTATCGGCCGTCCAAACTGCCTGAAGAGAGATCGGAGAAGAATTCTCGCGGGAAGCCGAACCAAACTTGTACATTTCATTGTCGTATTGCTTTTGCAGGACAGGATCAGGAATGGAGATGGAAGATGCTTTCCAATACGTATTCCAATAATCCATATGGGCCTGATAGTCTGATGCAACACCACGTTCCAACGCTTGTAAGGTCTCATCCGAAGCCTTATCCGGAGATAAAGACGAAGAAACACTCCAGACACCGTACAGTTTCTTGCCACTTTGCTTCCAGCGTACATTTACATCATAGTAGAATCCGCCCCAACCCGGTTGATGATAGGTAATTTCCTGCTCATTGGCCTGTACCGATCCTTGTTCATATCCCAGGCGACGTAAGTCTAATCCTTCTACGGGACCGTTATCTCCCGCATCACCCGGTTTATTGTATTGCGGAGCTATCAGACTGGGCTGAATAGTTTCCGGCAGGTTCTCGAAGACAAACCAGCCCACCGGTTCCGTCGCATGGACAAAAGTCTTCAAGGTGATGCCATTGTCCCAACGGGCTTCGCATAAAGCGTTGTTCAGATACAGATGTACATCACTCGGTTCTCCCAGTTTTCCCAAAGGAAACTCAAGGGCGGCTCCCGGAATCTTCGAAGGAGCAGGAAGCTGGTCGTAAGGCCAGTCGTATTTCTTCTGAACCGGCAGGTAATCGCCTTTTTGTACCTGACTGTATACCCAAGAGAAACGGTTGTTCGGTCCGGATATACTATCCATCGGACGAAGATCCCAAAGATCCGTACGATCCAGAGAGAAACGCAGTGCCGAATCCCGTTGCCAAACCAAGGCTCCGACGGTCGCATTTCCTAAAGGAATTCCTTCATCCCAGCTTTTAGCCAATTGTCCGAACTGCAAATCGCTTGCCGACGGACTTTCTTTCCAATCCATCTTCTCTTGGCAGGAACACAGTATTCCGGCAACCGGAATCATCCAAAGAAGATGACGTGTCAATTGTGTTTTCATTTTACATACAATTAAATTAGTGCTACATTCTATCGTTCGTGTTATCTTGTTTACGGTTCCATAACGACCTCAATGAAGTTGCCTTGTTTCAACAACCGGTCGGTAAAGGTCCGGATTGTTTCCGGAGTCATCTGCTGTAAGGTTTCGGTATAAGGAGTCAAGGCATCCATGCCTTTGCAATAATATACATCCAGGACATTCAGCCAGTAACCGTTTTCCTGCAGTTTCTCTTCATGTCGTTTCTGCATATTATCGAATGTCTTCTTGAAATCTTCCTGACGCGGACCTTCTTTCGCAATACGCTGTAATTCGGTCCGGACAATCTGGTTCATATCCTTCCATTTGGCAGGATCAGTATCAAATACAATCTGCAAGATGGTTCTACCTTCAGGGAAATCCTGTACGGCAGTACCGGCTTGTACGCCATACGTTCCGCCTTCTTCTTCCCGAACTTTCTCGGTATAGACCAAATCTAAGATCTGACTCAGCATGGAAGCCGAAAGGATGTGTTGCAAATCGTAGGTCATCTGGCCCGAATAGATACTGTAGATAGTCGCTTTGGGTGTTTCCTGTTCCCGATGGAAATGGCAGATATGTTCGCCTTTGGTCATAGCCGGTTCATGAGAAACATCTGCTTTTTCGGTCCGATGAATCGAAGGTAACGTTGCCAGATATTGTCGGATCAGCGGACGCATACTGTCAATATTCAGGTTTCCGACGAAAGTAAAGGTGAAATCAGACGCATCTACAAAACGATCCTTATAGATTTCGATCAGGCGCGGATAACTGATCTGGTCCACTTCCGAAGCTTTCAGGCTTTTCATCCGCGGATTATTCTGATACGTGATACGGATGATACTGTCCTGCAAGGCATACATCGGGTCCAGTTCCTGATTCTCCAATTGAGCTTTCAGGCGGGAAACCAGCGACTGATATGCGTCGTTGTCGGTACGCAATGCCGTAAATCCCAGATAAACCAGTTCGAACAACGTCTTGATATCCGTCGGAGATGCATACCCGTTCACACTTTCGGAGTCCGTTCCAATGGAAGTCGAGCAGGAAACCTTCTTACCTGCCAAACGTTTGCTTAAGTCGGTTGCCGAGAAATTACCCAAACCACCCAAACCAATAACACTGTTCAGCAACTTCAGATTCTGGGCTTCTTCATCTCCGTATAAAGAAGTTCCGCCCGGACTGGTAGCCGTCATTTGGATTTCATCATCCTTGAAGTCCGTATGCTTTAATACCACCCGTACACCGTTGCTCAGTTTCATAACCGTAGCCCCAAAGAGCGGATCTACTTTCTCTTCTACGATACTGCCAACTTGAGGTAATTCAGGAATCAACGGTTCGTTGCTGACATTTTCCTGATAGGCTTCTACCGGAATCTGCTGTGCTTTCCGGAATTCGGCCAGTAATTCTTCTTCCGTCGGATATGTCACACCTTCCTTTTCCGGAGCTGTCAGACTGATGACAATGTTCTTATCTCCGATAATCTGCTGGATATACTGATTCACTTGTTCTACCGGAATGGCCGGAGCTATCTGATTGATCAGTTCATATTCCATCTCGATTCCCGGAATACTTCCACCGTCGGTGAAATGAGAAACGTACTCGCTGGAATACGTACTGTTCTTCTGTTTGTCTCGTTCATTGAAGGCTGATTCATACGCTTTCAGTACATTGATACGGGCCCGTTCGTATTCAGAAGCCGTAAAACCATATTGCTTCACCCGCTGAATCTCCTTCACGACAGCTGTCAGGGTAGAATCAATGCAACCTTCTTTCGCTAAAGCCGCTACCGACCAGGCCGATTTGGTCTTGGAAACCATAAAGTCTCCATCCGATGCTGCTGCATAAATAAACGGCGGATTCGCTTTCTGCAGAATTTCCTGGAATCGCTCGTTGATCATCTGATCACATACGGCCTGTACGTAACCGGTAACCATGCCCATTACGGAAGCTTTAACTTCTTTGGGTAACGGATCGTATTTATAGAAGATGTACAGCAGAATATTGGAGGCTTCCTTGTCTGTGGCAATCGAAACAATCGGTTCGTCGTTGTCCAGTACATTGAAATAAGTACGTTCTGCGGCATTCACCGGGGCCGGAATATCGGCAAACATCGTTTTTATCCGACTTTCTACCTGATCGACATCCACATCTCCCACAATAATAATTGCTTGCAAGTCGGGACGATACCATTTCTTGTAATACGCTCTTAGTTCGTCCGGCTTGAAATTGTTGATGACATCCAGTGTGCCGATAGGCATCCGGTGTGCATATCGGTTGTTGGGATACATCTTCGGTAATTGTTGTTCCCATAACCGGGCCTGTGCATCCTGGCGAGTACGCCATTCTTCCCGGATTACGCCCCGTTCCTTTTCAATAGCCGTATCAGCCAGCGTAATGAAATTAGACCAGTCGTGCAAGATCAACAAGCAGCTATCCACCACCTGCTTGCGCTGTACCGGCGCATTCATAATCATATACACGGTTTCATCGAAAGAAGTATAGGCATTGAAGTTTTCTCCCATTCGCATACCGACACTTTCAGTATACTGATCCATGGCATGATCTGGAAAGTTTTTGCTTCCGTTAAAGGCCATGTGTTCCAGGAAATGAGCCAAACCTCGCTGATTCTCTTCTTCCAGAATGGAACCTACGTTTTGGGCGATATAAAAGTCTGCCCGGTCTTTCGGGAGTTCATTGTGACGAATATAATATGTGAGTCCGTTGCTCAGTTTTCCATAACGGACTTTCGGATCAACCGGTAGCGGTTGAAGTTCCGTCTGCGCTTGCAATTGTCCTAATCCTACCCAAAAGAGCAGGAAGAACATCCAAAATCTAGATGTGTATCTCATAGCTTTATTATATAGATAAGACAAAGCTAAATAAAAAAATGGCGTAATCGGTTATGATTCTCTATCTTTTGAATATATTTGCATACATAAAGAAACGATGACTAAAACCAAGAACTATGAAAGATTGGCGTGATTTATTCTATTTCTCGAAAAGTGAACGTAGGGCACTGACGTTGCTGTCCTTCCTGATTCTGGGAGCTTGGTTCCTGCTTTGGCTTACTGAACCGGAAGAAGAGTCTTTGTCCCTGACCGTTGTTGCACCAGTTACCCGAACAGATTCCGTTCCTAAGTCTAAGCCGCAAGATACCGTCCGGAACATTCCCCGTACCGTTCCGAAGTCACGTTCTTCGTATTCGGAGAAACGGCGGTTTCAGAAGCCTTTTACTTCCTCGTTCAAACGCCCCCGAAGTCAGAAGTTCCCAGCCGGGACACAGGTGGAATTAAACCAGGCTGATTCTCTGACTTTACAGAAAGTTCCGGGAATCGGTCCCGTTTTCTCTCGTCGTATCATCAAATACCGGGATCTTTTAGGCGGATTCTATACGGTACATCAGTTGGCTGAAGTTTATGGCATTGACGCTGATAAGTATACCGCTCTTGAACCCTGGTTTACCGTAGATACAGCGTTGATTCGTCCTTTGATCGTTAATCAGGCAGATTACCGGACTTTGATTCGGCATCCGTATCTGAACAAACAACAAACCAAAATCCTTCTCCACCTCATTGAACGGAAAGGAAAGCTACAGGGCTGGGAAGAACTTCGTTTGCTGGATGAATTTCCTTCCGGAGAAATAGAAAGGCTCCGTTACTATCTGTCGTTTGAGTAAAAGGATGACAAGTTGTATGAGTTTCGTATTAATTCTCTTCAACAAGCCATTTCTCAATATTTCTGGTCTCATTGCTGAAGTTCACCCCTATTTTATAGAGTTGCCGCGAATCAGATGTAAAAGGCTGTGCATATTGTTTGTCATTGATTTGTTGTAAAGCCTCTTCGGCTGTCCCTTCGAGTTTGAATTCCATGACGTAGATGTAATGATCGGTCTTTATCACTAAGTCAATCCGTCCGTTGGAAGTATGGTATTCTGCTTGGGTATAGAAGCCTAATAACTTGAATACGATGAAGAGGACATTCTGATAATGTAGTTCCAGATCACGTACCAGTTCGTAAGGCGTATCTGCAAAGAAACTCTGAAGTCGGCGCATAAATGCACTGATGTTTCCGCTTTCCACTTCGCGGACAAAATGAACCATCTCGAAAGCTGAGTCAGAACGGGATGTACTAGAATAGGCAGGCAGTAGGAACTGAATAAATCCTTCTTCCACTTCCCGATTTGGAAAGCCTAAAGTATAAGTCCGGAAACGCTTGTCATATCCTTTGATGGTGAGGTATCCGCTTTGATAAAGAATGGGAACAGGATTACTGTCCATGGAATCGATACCGCCTAAAGAATCTGCTGTGGCGATTTCTTCCGTCAGGCGATACAGGTTATATTTACTGCGTTTCAGTAATTCAACGAGAAAAGTCGGCGTTCCCGTCTCAAACCAGTAACTGCCGAATTTCATTTCAGCGAATGTATTCAGCAGGCTAAACGGATTATAGATGTCTTCGCTGTCTTCTACAAAGTGATATCCATCGTATTGTTCTTTCAACAACTGTTTAACTTCCTCTTCTGTCGCGTTATTTTTCTGGGCTAACGTAAGGATGTCTTCTTTAAATTCTGTATGTAATTCCTGTTCCGTAATTCCACAAATATTGGCAAA
>OHPI01000366.1_pt1 | contig 32804 bp, 31 predicted proteins | sample 1577651 | NCBI WGS metagenome assembly OHPI01 (sample SAMEA3879578, study PRJEB24766) | human gut metagenome | biome: human-associated habitat; feature: feces | place: USA | collected 1985/1987
AAGCCAGTCTCCCGCAAAAGTCAGCGCCACTCGGTAAAGCAGCACGACAAATCCGCCGACAAGACCGACGCAGAGCCCTTCTGTGATCAGCATAACAGGTATTCTACGTGCGCGTTTCCACACATCATTCGTTTTCATAACGTCCCTTCTCTCATTCTTTTTTTTCTCATTCACGTTTTTATTCTACCACGTTTTCTGCCATTCCCAAAATAAAATCGAAAATTCCCCGGAAAACATTGACAATCCACCCTGATTGTTTTATGATATTTTTAGTTTCGCACTTTAAACAACTAAAATTTTACAGTATTAATTCAAATAACTGGAGGATCGATTTATGATTATCGTATTAAAGCCAAATACCTCTGACAAAGATATTGCCAGAGTTGAACATCAGATCAAACGAAACGGTCTGGATACTCACATTGTCCGTGGACAGGAGATGACTATCATCGGGTGTATCGGAGATACGACCCGCCTGGATGCACGTCTTTTTGAAGTAGACGCTTCCGTTGACAAAGTCATGCATGTACAGGAACCTTATAAGCTTTCCAACCGCGCCTTTCATCCGGAGGATTCTATTATTGATGTATCCGGTGTCAAAGTCGGCGGAGACAATCTGGCACTGATTGCAGGTCCGTGTTCTGTAGAATCCTACGAGCAGGTTCTTGGAATCGCAAAATCTGTCAAAGCTGCCGGAGCCAATATGCTGCGCGGCGGCGCTTTCAAACCGAGAACAAGCCCGTATTCTTTCCAGGGACTCGGACTGGAAGGACTTGACATTCTCTGTGCAGTCAAAGAGGAGACCGGACTTCCGATCGTAACAGAACTGATGTCTCCGGATCACCTGGATGTCTTCAACGAAAAAGTCGACCTGATCCAGATCGGAGCCCGCAATATGCAGAACTTTGAGCTGCTCAAGGCCGTCGGCCGTCAGAAGAAGCCGGTGCTGCTCAAGCGCGGCCTTGCCAACACGCTGGAAGAGTTCGTGATGAGCGCCGAGTACATCATGGCCGAAGGCAACGAGAACGTTATCCTCTGCGAGCGCGGCATCCGCACCTTTGAGACCAGCATGCGCAACACCCTCGACCTTGCCGGTGTGGTGATGCTGCACAAGATGACCCACCTGCCCGTTGTCGTGGACCCCAGCCACGCCTGCGGCCATGCATGGATGGTGCCGGAGCTGGCAAAGGCTGCCGTCGCCGCCGGTGCCGACGGCCTGATGATCGAGGTGCACAATAATCCCGCCAAGGCCAAGTGCGACGGCGCCCAGAGCCTGACCCCGGACCAGTTCGACGAGCTGATGCAGTTCGTGAGCAAAGAGGTAGAGTTCTTCGGCAAGAAGATGAACTGACACGCTGAAAGCCGGTCGGCAGACGGGCCACGATTTTCTGAATACAGATCCAAAATGGATGCTTTCCTACATTGAGCGGGAGGCATCCATTTTTTCGATAAAAACATTTATAATGTGTAACCGGATCTCCGTACCGTTGCAATCATCTCCCTGTAAAATCCATGTGATTTTCCAGAGCAGACCGGACAAATCATTTGCGGGGCCGGACCAGACGCACATGGAGCTTCCGGCTCAGATCTGCCAGACACCACGCGATTGCCATACCGCTTGCAATGCCGAGGGCGGCCAGAAAGGTCTGCTCTCCAAAGTGCTCTGCCGCCCGCAGATCGCTGGAGACCACCGCATTCATGCAGTAGTAAAGCGTGCTGCCGGGGATGAGGGGAATGGCCGACGTGATGAAAAACGGCGTGGAAGGCGCATTGCAGCACCGGGCAAGGATCTCGGCATAGAGGGCGGCACAAAAACCGGCCAGCAGATTTGCAAGAAAGACGCTGCTCAGTGCATGATCGGCCAGCAGGTAGGCCAGCCACGCCAGAAACCCGCCCACAGCGGCGGCAGGCAGGTAGCGCCGGTTCAGGTTGAAGATCAGCCCGAAGCCGACAGAGCCCAAAGCTGCGCTGAGCAGCTGCGATAAGACCTGCATCATGCGATCCCTCCCATCAGCCAGATGGCTGCCATCATGCCCAGTGCAAGGACTGCGGCCATCAGAATGGCCTCCACCAGCCGCAGAGAGCCGGAAATGATATCGCCGAGCAGGATATCCCGGATGGAATTTGTCAGCATGATGCCGGGGATCAGCAGCATGATGATGCCAATGAGGATCTTGTCTGCGTGGAGCTGCGGCCCGATGCGGCAGAACAGCAGGGTGGAAATGCCGCAGCAAAATGAGGCGATGAACTGAAATTCCACGCCGTTCATGCAGAACGGTGCAAGGCAGCGCTCCATCCAGAAGACCAGCACTGCAATGACGCCGGCCAGCAGGCCGTCCCACAGGCTGCCTCCAAAGAACACGGCAAAGCTGGAAGCAGCCAGCACGCTGCCCGCCAGCCGGAGCCGGGGGTCTGCACGCTTGGCAAGGATGGCGTCCAGCTGCCTTTGAAATTCCTCCACAGAGGGCGGTGCCGCGCAGATCCGGCGGCTGAGTGCATTGAGCTCTTCCAGCATGAGTAGATCGTTCCCGGACGCATGGCGCAGACGGCGTGTCTGGGTCTGCGGCGGGAGCTGCGGCATTGTCAGGGTGACAACGATGCTGGATGTGATGACGAACACATTGACCTCCTGCGCGCCGTATGCGGCTGCGATGCGGTTCAAGGTATCTTCTACGCGGAAAACCTCGGCCCCGCTGTTCTGCAGTGCTTCTCCCATTTTGATCAGAATGCAGAGAAAGCGGCTGACTTCTGCTTCTCCCATGAAATATCCCCTTTTCGGCTTTGTCTTTTGCCCCTATTATAATGGTTCTGCGGGACGGAAACAAGGGTGGTAGGGATGCCTGCACGGAAATCCGCTCTTGCAGCCTGAGCCAAATCAAAAGCCTTCCCCTTTCCCGGCGTCTTGACAAGCTCTTTTCTTCTGGTTACAATACGAAAAAGAGTCCGCAGACCGTCTCTTTGCAAATTTCAGCCGCCGGCTCCGGGAAAGGAACTTCGTCATGGAACCAAAAACCAAACAATATCTGCTCGTAACTGTTGTGGGCGTAACGCTTTTTGTTGCTCTGCTGCGGCTTTCCACCGTTCTGGCCTTTGCGGCAGAGCTCGTGGATCTGGTCCTGCCCATTCTGGCAGGCGGCATTCTGGCGCTTTTTATCAACGTGCCCATGAGTGGGCTGGAAAAGCGGCTGAAACATCTGTTCCGCAAGGCCAGAAAGCAGCCGTCGGATAAAGCCATCCACCTTATCAGCTTTTCCATCACGCTGCTGGGCGTTGTGCTTGTGCTGGTGCTGGCTCTGACCCTGCTGATCCCGGAGCTTGTGCAGTCCTTCCATAGTCTCTATCTGCAGATCGAGGCAAACATTCCCCGCTGGACCGCCTATCTGAGTGCGCAGAATGCCGACACAGGCTGGCTGATGAGCTGGCTGGAAGGCATCAACTGGGAGCAGCTGCTGCACAAGATCACTGCCGGCATCGATACTGTGCTGATCAATGCAGTAAGCGCCGTATCTGCCACGGTGAACATTGCGGTGACAGCCTCCTTTGCCCTGATCATCTCCATCTATATGTCCCTTGGCTCGGAAAGTCTCTGTCGGCATGCCCGCACACTGGTATGCGCCTATCTGAAGCCGAACCACGCCGCCGGGCTGCTGAAGTTCTGCAGAGCGTTCCGCCAGTCTTTCGCAAACTTTCTTACCGGACAATGCAGCGAGGCGGTGATCCTCGGCGTCCTCATGACCCTTGCGTTTTCCGTTTTCCGGATCCCCTACGGCAGTCTTGTGGGAATGCTGACCGCCATCTGCGCCATCATCCCCTACGTCGGCGCGCTGATCTCCTGCGTGGTCAGCGTGTTCCTTGTGCTTTTGGTGGACCCTGTGCTGGCAGTGCGCTGCCTCATCGTTTACCTTGCCGTGCAGTTCATTGAAAATCAGTTCATCTATCCCCGCGTGGTGGGCAAGTCCGTGGGGCTTTCTCCCCTTTACACCCTTGTTGCCGCCATGATCGGCGGAAAGCTCTTTGGCATCATCGGCATCATCTTCTTCATCCCCCTGACTGCGGTGATCCTCGAGCTTGTGAAGGAGGACGCCTGCCGCCGCCTGCGTGCAAAAGAAGAGCGGCAATAAAAGCAGCGGCCCCGGAAAGCATCTGAAAACGCTTTCCGGGGCCGTTTTATTCTTGTCCGGGGGTGCCCCCGCAGCATTTACTTGAAATATTGGGGGAAGGACTTCCGGATGGTGGCCAGATTTTCGGTATACCGCTGCATATGCCGGGCGGCAATGGTGCGGGCAGCGGCGGTATCCCTTGCCTCGATGGCCTTCAGCAGGCTGGTGTGGTCATCCAAAATTGCTTCTGCCGGGCGACAGCGGAAGCTGAGCATCGTGGTGCGGTCAAAATGAGGGGCCAGATTTTCCACCAGCTCATACCAGTACGGGCAGCCGCACAGCTCATACAGCATTTTGTGGAACTCCTTATCCAGTGCAAAGATCTTTTCCTCCTGCGCCCGCTGAATGTACATCTGCCACAGCGCCACATTCTCCCACAGACGGTCGAGCTCCTGTTTGGTCAGCATTTCGCAGGCCATCCCCGCCAGCTCTGTTTCCAGCACTGCCCGGAGATGCCGGACCTCTTCCACCAGCCCGGCGTCGATGAGGGAGACATAGGTGCCGATCTTGGGCCGGATCTCGATCAGCCGCCGCTGCGCCAGCTCCAGCTCTGCTTCCCGGAAGGGGGTGCGGCTGACCCCCAGCTGCTCGCACAGCTCCGGCTCGTTGAGTTTTTCTCCGGGTTCCAGACGGGTGTTGACGATGTTATCGATCAGCACCCGCAGGACAAAATTTTTAGCAGATTCCTGCTCTCTGCGTTCTGAGATGGTGATCATGGAAATGCTCCTTTTATCCGTTTGCGGTCTGCTCAGGGCGTATCTGAAAACAAAGAAAATGGCGAGTATTCCGCAGTCACAGGCGCCAAGGCTTTTTACGCAAAACTCGGCTGTGGCTGCAGAAACAGGCTGGATTTTCGGCTTTTCAGCTGCACGCAAGGGGCGCAACCTGTTCACAGTATAGCACAAACTGCTTCGGCTTGTCCCGTTTTTTGCAGAAAATGCAGCAAAAAGCAAAGCATACAGGGCACGATTTTTGCTGCCGGAGCAGATCATGGACTTTTTAAAGCTGGAACAGGTCGATCCGCACGGCCATGGCAAGACCATAGTAGACCACAACAGCCACCCGATCATGGGTGGTGGTAATCCGCGGCCCGGATAAGATGCAGGAAAGATTTCCGCATTTGCCTTGACTTTTCCTCTGTTTTCTGTTTTAATGCATTCGATAAAAGGGAGTAAAGGGCAGTTTTCCGTTTTGTGATCCGGAAAGCTGCTGCATGGCAGCGTCATCACGGCAAAATGCCCGATGTCATGTGTTCGCTTGAGACTTTTGTCACAGACAAGGTACTGTGGCAGAGGTCTCTTTTTTCTTGCCGCCGTACCGGAGCACAAGGAGGCAAAGAAAAAGCATGAACTTTCTGAACACATTCGCAAGTCTGTTTTCCAACTTTGGAAACCTGACATGGCAGATGGTGGTGATGTGGGCCATCGGTGCGCTGCTCATTTACCTTGCCATCGCCAAAAAAATGGAGCCGAGCCTGCTTTTACCCATGGGCTTTGGTGCCATTCTGGTCAACCTGCCCCTGTCGGGCGCCATCACGCAGGGCGATACGGTAGGCCCAATTTCCGCTCTGTTTGATGCGGGCATGTCCAATGAGCTGTTCCCGCTGCTGCTCTTCATCGGCATTGGTGCCATGATCGATTTTGGCCCGCTGCTGGAAAAGCCGTGGCTGATGCTCTTTGGTGCGGCGGCACAGTTCGGTATCTTTTTCACCCTGTTTCTGGCGGGCTTCTTCTTTGACCTGAAGGATGCCGCCTCCATTGCTGTCATCGGTGCAGCGGACGGCCCCACTGCCATCTTTGTGGCAAACACCCTCAACTCCCAGTATCTCGGTGCCATCATGGTGGCAGCCTACAGCTACATGGCTCTGGTGCCCATCGTGCAGCCCCCTGTTATCCGGCTGCTGACCACCAAAAAGGAGCGCCTCATCCGGATGCCTTATGAAAAAGGCAGCGTTACCCAGCTGACCAAGATCCTGTTCCCCATCGTCGTGACCATCATTGCGGGCATGGTCGCCCCTGCCAGTGTGGCACTGGTGGGCTTTTTGATGTTCGGCAACCTGCTGCGGGAGTGCGGCGTGCTGAACGTGCTCAGCGAGACCGCACAGAATGTGCTGGCAAACCTGATCACCATTGTGCTGGGCCTGACCGTTGCCGGGCAGATGACCGCAGACAAGTTCGTCCGGCCCGACACGCTGCTGATCCTTGCACTGGGTCTGGTGGCCTTCGTCTTTGATACCGCAGGCGGCGTGCTGTTTGCAAAGCTGCTGAATCTGTTCCTGCCCGAAGGCAAAAAGCTGAACCCGATGATCGGTGCAGCCGGCATCTCGGCTTTCCCCATGAGCGGCCGCGTCGTCAACAAGATGGGTCTGGAAGAGGACAGCCAGAATTTCCTGCTGATGTATTCCATCAGCGTCAATGTTTCGGGGCAGATCGCATCCGTCATTGCAGGCGGTCTCATCCTGACCCTGATGACTTAACGGAGGTGTACTTATGCTTCATCTTTCTTCGTGGATGGTCACACTGCCGATGATGCTCATCGGAATGGTCGGCATCATCCTCGTCATCGGCATCATCGTTCTGTCCGTGATGCTGCTGAACCGGCTTACCAGCCGGAAATGATTTTTCCTTTTACCGTTTGACTGAACAGAAAAAGTCCGGGCCTGTTTCCGCTCAGAGAAAGGCCCGGGCTTTTCGTTTGCTCTGGTTTGTGGTATACTATAGTGTATTTTGAAATCACCCTTTAAAAAGAGGTATCGTTATGAAAGCACATATCGCACGCAACCAGAACGCCGGTGTGCCGCTGGCGCTGGGCTGGAATCTTTCCAATGCTGACCGCGGCAAGCTGGAGGGCATGGCCCCCGCCTTTGGCATGAAGCTGCTGCTCGTGTCCCCTGCGGATGCCGGCAAGACCGTTGCCCAGCTGCTGGGCGAGGTGGAGACCAGAACCGCCCGCACGCTGGTGCTGGAACCGGGTGCCTATCCCCCGGCACTGGTGCTGGCAAACTTCAAGGATAAGGATGTGGACACCCTGCTGGACCTGATGAAGCAGGCACAGGTGAACATCCCGCTCAAGGCCGTGGTCACTCCCTCCAACCGCAGCTGGGTGTTCGGCGACCTGCTGGCCCACCTGCAGGAGGAGCACGCAGCCGTTACCGCCGCAAAGGAGAACCAGACTCTATGAAGACCCGCGCAAACCGTTTGGTCAGCATGCTGCTGGCCGGTGCGCTCTGCCTGAGCCTGCTGGCCGCTTGTGCCCCCAAAAAGAAGGAGCTGACCCGCTACTCCACCATTTTTTACGATGTGTTCGACACCGTAACGCAGGTGATCGCCTACTGTGAGAGCGAAGAGGTGTTCAAGACCCAGATGGACGCTCTGCACGCAGACCTTGTCACCTACAATCAGCTGTACGACATCTACAACGATTACCCCGGCGTGACCAACGTGAAGACCATCAACGACAACGCCGGCAAGGCCCCCGTGGAGGTGGATGACCGCATCCTTTCCATGCTGGAGCTGGCCGACCAGATGTACGCCACCACCAACGGCAAGCTGAACATCGCCATGGGCAGCGTGCTGAACATCTGGCACAACTACCGCGAAGCGGCCGAGGTCACCGAGACCGATGCGGACAACAAGCTGCCCGGCATGGACGAGCTGGAAGCTGCCGCCCAGCACTGCGACATCAACAATGTCATCATCGACGAGGACGCCAAGACCGTCTATCTGGCCGACCCGGACATGCGGCTGGACGTGGGCAGCGTGGGCAAGGGCTATGCCGTGGAAATGGCATGTCAGGCAGCCGAGGCCCGCGGCCTGACCAGTGCTCTGGTGAGCGTGGGCGGCAATCTGCGTGCCATCGGCACAAAGCCGGACGGCAGCCAGTGGACCGGCGGTGTGGAAAACCCGTGGAACGCTTCCGACCTGTACACCGCCAGTTCCATGCTGAGCGGTGCCATCAACATGAGCGATATGGCCCTTGTGACCAGCGGCGACTATCAGCGCTACTTTGTGGTGGACGGCCAGCGCTATCACCACCTGATCGACCCGGACACCCTGTTCCCTTCCACCTACTTCAATGGCGTGACCGTGCTGTGCAGCGACTCCGGTCTGGCCGACTGCCTGACCACCGGCCTGTTCTGCCAGCCGCTAGAGGACGGGATGAAGATCGTGGAAAGTCTGGACGGCGTGGAAGCCATGTGGTGCACGCCGGATCAGCAGATCATTACCTCCTCCGGCTGGGATGCCCATTTGAAAAACTAAAAGCATTTCGACAAAAAGAAAAGCACTGCAATGCAGTGCTTTCTTTTTGCTTCAAAATTCGGTCGGCGCGTAATAGCTGGGGATGGACGCCGTTTTCTGGGCGCTTGCCTGCTGGCGCAGCGCCGAGCGGGTCACCTCTGCCCAGGAATACTGGGTCATATACTCGCCCCGGTAGGAGTTGATGGCCGAGCGGTCTCCCTTCAGGAAGTTGTAGTAATCGCAGTCCACCTTGCCCGTATCGATGGCCAGCGTGCTGCGGCCGCGGATGAGCAGGCCGGTAACGCCTGCATCTTCCAGCGCATGGCTCAGGTCAAAGATCAGGTTGCGCAGATGGCTGTGCAGGGATGCGGTATCGGGTTTGTCCTCCCACAGCACCGCCAGCATTTCACCGTTGGTACAGGTGGCACCGTTGCGGTCCACCAGATAGGCCAGCAGCTCTTTGCTCTTGCTGCGCTTGAAGGCCAGTGTGCGCCCATTGACAAAGATCTCAAAATTGCCGAAGCATTGGATCTTGACGCCTGCCGGACCATCCTCCGGCGGGTAGCGCAGATGCTTCAGCACATTCTTGACATCATCCTCGTTTGCGGGCTTGAGCAGAAAGCCGCTGACGAAGATCTGCAGCGCTTCCAGCGCATATTCCGGATGCTCTGTCACCACAATGATGTTGCAGCGCGGCTGCAGCTTCTGGATCATGCGCGCCAAACCAAGCCCGTTCATGCCGGGCATTTCCAGATTCAGGAAGGCAGCATCCATAGGCCCCTGACGCATCCATGTCAGAGCGTCTTCGGTGGTCATGGCGCTGATATAATCACAGTCGGGTGCAACACGGCACAGGATGCGGACCAGCGAGTTGATTGCAAGCTGTCCGTCATCGACGACCAATATCTTCATTTAATAACACACCCCCGCAAGCTTACGTTCAAAACGCTCCCCCTTGTTCAGTTTAACACGTCACCCGCTGATTCACAAGTTATTTTTGCACAAAAAAACGGAAACCTTATCTTAATTACGAAAAAGCACCTCTTCCGTGCAGTTTGTCCGCAAAACCACTGACCAAAAGAGGTGTCTGAGCCGGATCTTATTTCCGGCAGCGCAGGCAATTATACAAGATATTCCGTGCCGTCCATCCCTGTCAATTTTTGTGCCGTGGTTTCTCCCACATGGCTGCACAGCTGCGCGTAGGCCTGCCGCATCCGGGTCGGGCGGGAGGTGCAGTTGTGTGCATCGGAAGAAACCGTGTCCACCAGCCCCGCCTTGACCCAGTGCTCCAGCCGCATCCGCTGCCAGAAGCCGCTGTCCAGCACAGCCGAGCAGTTGATCTGGCAGCGCAGCCGGTACTGCTCATGCAGGCGGGCCAGCAGGCCGTGCTGTGCAAGGCAGGGATACCGCTCAATGTGGGCCACCAGAATGCGGTAGCCTGCACCCGTGATCTCCTGCAGAGCCGTTTCCAGCTCCTTTGCCGTTATGTTCGGCACGAACTCCAGCAGCACCCAGCCGGTATCTCCCAAGGTCAGCAGCTGGCGCTGGACTGCCGCATATCCCGCCGCAGGGGTATACAGCAGCTCAGCGCCGTGCTCCAGCTTCAGGTTGTAGCCTTTTTGTGTGCAGTATGCGCGGGCCAGAGCCAGATGCCGGTCGTAGACTTCCTGCGGGAAGCGTTCCATGCCCGGCGTACTGTGGGAGGTGGCAAACAGGTGCCGCACACCGTCTGCTGCCGCTGCATCCAGCATGGCATACATTTCTTCTCTGGTCTGCGCACCATCGTCCACGCCGTAGACGAAGTGCGCATGATAATCCGTAAAGCCGCTCATTTCTTTTCCGCTTCGTGGCTCCGTCTATAATACTTTTTGTAATAACTGTACTTTCCATACTTTGAGTAGGATTTGTAGTACTTGCGGCCCATATAGTTGTCGTAGTCCACCTGATTGAGCACGGTGCCCAGAATGGGGCAGCCGGTCTGCTCGATCTGCTGCTTCACGTCCAGCAGCTCCTGACGGCTCACATCGTTGTAGTTCACTGCAATCAGGGTGCCGTCACATGCCTTGGCGATCTCTGCTGCATCAATGACCACGCCCACCGGGGGTGCGTCCACAATGACGTAATCTGCCATTTTGGCCAGCATATCCAGCAGTTCGGCAAAATGGCTGTTGGTCAGCAGCGCCAGCGGGTTGGGCACATCGCGGCCCACCGGCACCATGATCGCGTTGGGAATGTCGGTCTGATAGATGACCTCCTCCATGCCCACCATACCGGCCAGAAAATGGGAGAGGCCCTTGCCATCGCTGCGGCCATCCTCAAATTTCAGGCCGTAGTCACTGTTGACCATGCTGCGGCGCAGGTCTGCGTCCACCAGCGCCACCTTGATGCCGCGCTGTGCCAGCGTGCGCATCAGGTTCATGGACAGATAGCTCTTACCCTCTGAAGCATGGCAGCTGGTGATCATGATCTTTTTGACACTCGCACCTGCAAAGGAGAGGTTGGTGCTCAGGGTATTAAAGGCTTCATTTCCCGCATAATCCAGAGCCGGAAATTTTGTGATCTTCAGCTGTTTCATGCTTTCCTCCCAGAGCTGCCACCCACACGGCGGCGGACATCATCGGCAAACCGCTTGGTGCGGCGCTTGAACTCATTTTTCTCTTTCGGCTGTTCGCCAGCATCGGCCAGCGGGATCGATGCCAGCACGACCATACCGGTGTACTTGCGGATATCATCGGCAGACTTGTAGGTATCGTCCAGCATGGTCCGCAGCACCACCACGGCGCAGGCCAGCACAAAGCCCACTACAAAGCCCAGCAGGATGTTCTTGGCCTTGTTGGGGCTGAACGGATTCTCCGGCACACGCGCAGAAGACATCAGGGTGGGCTCGTCCGTCTTCATCTTTTCCGAGATGTACTTTGCGCCCACATCCGCATACTCGTTTGCGATCGCTGCCGCTTCTTCCGGATCCGGGTTCGTGACCGTGATATCCAGCATACGGGTGTCGCTGGTGTTGGTGACAGACAGCATACTGGCCATATCGGTGTAGGTGTAATCCAGGTCCAGATTGCTGATGACCTTTTCGTGGACTTCCCACATTTCAAAGACCTTGATGTAATCGCTGGTCAGCTCGCTGCCGACCTGCAGGTCGGAGAAGTTCAGCACCGAATCATTGCGGCTGACCACATAGATGGTAGCCGTTGCCTTGTACATCGGCGTTACCAGAAAAAACGTATAAAGCGCCATCAGCACGGCACCCACCACAGCCGTGGCTGCAATGAGCGTCCAGTGGGCCAGCAGACCCATGAACAGTTCCAGCAGATCAATGGTGTCTTCTCCCTGTTCCGGCTGTGCCGCCAAAGCTGTACGCTCCTTCACAAAAGTATCTTGCTGCACGATTTCACTCCTTACTTATAATACTGCATAATATTGCCGCCCATGCGGCCCGGGCGTTGTGCCCTTTCCTCTATTTTTCTAAACCCCGTATGTCAAATCCTGTACGCCAAAAATGCGGCGTTCCCCTTTTTTCATCAGGGAGCGCCGCAGAACATTTCTAGTTCTTAGCCCTCAATGGTCTTCACAGCCACCAGAACGAAGTTGGAGCCATAGAGCTTGACCTGACGGCCCTTCAGGTTCACCACGATCTTGCCATCCACGACCTTACCGGCCACAGTATAGTAGGTATAGGTCACAGTGCCGTCTGCCTTCGTCTTGGGCACAGCCACCAGAACGGTAACTTCCTCGTTGTCCTCGTAAGCAGCCTCAACGACCTTGGACTCAATGGTCAGCTTAACATTTGCAGCGTCGAGCAGGTTAGAGGTCTGCATCTCAAAGGCCTGCGTTACAGTAACATCTACAGTCGTCTTCTTTTCTTTCGAAGCGCCCGCAGCCTTCTGCAGGTCTGCATCAGAAGTGATGTCCTGCAGGACTTTCTCGACCTGAGCGGTATCCTCCTTGGCAGTGACCTTCGCATCGCTGACAATGCCCAGAACACCGGTGACGGTAGCAGAACCGCTGGCCTTGACCTCATCTGCCACAGTCTTGCTGGGCGTTGCTGCCAGAACAGACACACCCATGCCCACGACCATAGCAGCGGTCAGAACAGCGCTGATAACTTTCTTCATAATAAAAACTCCTTTCACTTCAAGCCGCACCCCCCAAGATGCTGCTTTCTATCGCAAATGCTTTTCAACATTTACATCATTTTTCAACAGGCTCCCAGAACAGCGTCAGAACCGCCTTCTGGATGGAAGCTTCGGTAGGATAGAACTCGGTGAATCCATCCTCTGCCACCTTGTGCTCGCCCTCCAGTGCAATGGCAGGTTCCACAGTATCGTCCTTTGCGGCCCACACCTCATTGACCAGCTGACCCTTTGCAAGGTCGGTGACCAGATAAGGCTGCAGCGTATCGTACACCTGTGCGGTGAACTGCTGATCCTGCTGCACCCTGCTTTCCAGCTGTGCGGAAAGCTGTGCAAGATACTCCTCCTGCCGCACCATGCGGGCTTCGTTGGTGCCCTCGCCAACATCCATGCGCCTGCGCACAAAGATCTCGGCCTGATCGCCATGCAGCGTCAGGGTCGTTCCCCTTGTCATGGCCGGGTCTGCTGCGGAGAAGTCATCCTCCAGCGTCACCGTCACACCGCCTGCCAGATCGTTCAGCACCGAGATGCCGTCCAGACTCATAGCCAGATAGAAATCAATGTTTTCCCCCTGCAGCAGGCGGGACACTGCATCACGGGCATAGCCGCAGCTTTCCTCCTTGCCATCGCCAAAGCCATGGGCAAGGCTGATCTGCATCTGAGTGGTGCCCACCGGATTGCCCAGCATGCCAAGCACCGTCACCTCTGCCATGGTGTCGCGGTCGATCTTGAGCTGACGGACCGTCTTGTCTTTGCTGTCTATCACAATGAGCCGCTGAAAATCCGCCTGACCACCCTGATAGGAGCCTTCTGCTTCCACCTCGCTGTCGTGGTCGATGCCCATAACAAGGATGGTGGTCAGATCTGTGCGCCTGCGGTAGGTCACGCCGTCCACTTCCATGGTCTCAGCGGTCTCCTGCGGCAGCTCCGTCCGGGTCTCCGGTTTCCGGCTGCGCTTTTCCAGCCAGCTGCCGCCTGCAAAAAGCAGCAAAGCCGCCAGCACCAGCACAGCCAGCGCCGCCGCAGCAGCGCGATATTGTTTTTTTCTGTTCAAAAAGGTACGCTTCCCCTCTTTCCCTCGGAATATGATCCTGCCGGAAAATATTCCATGGCCTATTATAGCGTCACAACCGTGCAACTGTCAATGCATTTTTCGCTATTTTAGCTGTTATATCAGTTTTTTTCACCCTTATTTTTCTTTGAAATCAAGAAGGGAACCCGGCAGAGTTGCACTTTAAAAGAATGCAGAAACGCGCTATACTAAAAGCAAAAACAGTTAGTGGAGGAATGCTTTATGAATCCGACTCTGCGAAGGGATGCAGATGCCATCATCCGCTCCAGCCTGAACGCCGTTCTCCCGGACGAAGCCGTGCGCCGTGCGTTGAAAGCCTTTGCGCCGAGGGGCGGCAGAGTGCTGCTGGTGGCCGCGGGCAAGGCGGCCTGGCAGATGGCACACGCTGCGGTGGAAGCACTGGGCCGCGTGGACGGCGGTGTGGTGGTAACCAAATACGGCCACGTAAAGGGTGAGATCCCGGGAGTTGTCTGCTGTGAAGCAGGCCATCCGGTCCCGGACGAGAACAGCTTTGCTGCCACCGAAAAGGCGCTGGCCCTTGTGCAGGGCCTGACGGCAGAGGACACCGTGCTGTTCCTGCTCTCCGGCGGCGGCAGCGCATTGTTCGAGCGGCCGCTGCTGCCCGGGGAAAAGCTGCAGGACATCACAAGCCAGCTTCTCGCCAGCGGGGCCGATATCGTGGAAATGAACACCATCCGCAAGCGGCTTTCCGCTGTCAAGGGCGGACGGTTTGCGCAGGCCTGTGCCCCGGCAGAGGTGTTCAGCATCGTGCTCAGTGACATCCTCGGCGACCCGCTGGACATGATCGCCAGCGGCCCGGCGGTGCCGGACACCTCCACCTGCGCACAGGCCCTTGCCATTGCGGAAAAGTACCACTTAAACCTGTCGGAACAGGCAAAGACGCTGCTGCAGCAGGAAACGCCCAAAGCGCTGGACAACGTGACCACCCGGATCACCGGCAGTGTGCGGGAGCTGTGCACCGCTGCGGCCAATGCCTGCCGGGAATTGGGCTATGAGCCCATCCTGCTGACCGATCAGCTTTGCTGTGAGGCCCGGGAAGCGGGCAGCTTTCTTGGCTCCATCGTCCGCACCCACACGGGGCACGGGAAAAAGCTGGCCTATATCGCAGGCGGCGAGACGGTCGTCCACCTGACGGGCAAGGGCCTCGGCGGACGGAATCAGGAGCTTGCCCTTGCAGCGGCTCCGGCAGTGGCCGGGATGGATGCAGCAGTGTTCTCGGTGGGCAGCGACGGCACCGATGGCCCCACTGATGCTGCAGGCGGCTATGTGGACGGCGAGACCCTTGCTGCGCTGACTGCAAAAGGCTGGAACGTGTTTGACACCCTGCAGCACAACGATGCCTATCACGCCCTCCGGGCTGTGGAGGGGCTCATCATGACCGGGGCCACCGGCACGAACGTCAACGATGTGGCCGTGGCATTGCTCCGGGACTGAGAAGCCGGTTTTATAAACATTGTACCCCGCCTGAAGGGATTTTGGCCTCCGGGGCTTGACAGCAAAAGTTCAAAGTGATATGATTTTGATATCACAAAGAAACGTTTTCTAGCCCTGATAAGAAGGAGACCATTATGGAAGAGAAAATTCTGCAGACCAAAAAGAACGGCATGGTCATGCTGCTGCTCACCCTGCTGGGTTATGTGGTGTTCACGGTACTGTTCGTGTACAGCCTGATCCTGCTGGACACCAGCCTGTTCCCGGGCATTCTGCTCATGGCGCTGTCCATCCTGTACTGGGTGGCGGGCATTTTCCTGTTCTGCGGCCTGAAGGTGCTCAAGCCGCAGGAGGCACTGGTGCTCACCCTCTTCGGCGATTACATCGGCACCTTAAAGGGGCAGGGCTTTTACTGGGTGAATCCGTTCTGTACCGCAGTCAATCCTGCAGCGGGTACGAAGCTCAGCCAGAGCGGTGACGTGAACAGCGGCGAAACCGGCATGGCGGCCCTGCTCAAGGCAGGTAACAGCAGCACCCAGACCGCAGAATCTACCAGCAAGAAGATCTCGCTCAAAATGATGACCCTCAACAACTCCCGCCAGAAGATCAACGACTGTCTGGGCAACCCGGTGGAGATCGGCATTGCGGTCATCTGGCGGGTCACCGACACCGCAAAGGCCGTGTTCAATGTGGACAACTATAAGGAATACCTCTCCCTGCAGTGCGACAGCGCCCTGCGCAACGTGGTGCGCGTTTATCCTTATGATGTAGCCCCCAATGTGGACACCACCGGCGACGGCGTGGCCGATGAGGGCAGTCTGCGCGGTTCCTCGGAGGTGGTAGCCGCCCGCATCCGGGACGAGATCCAGAAGAATGTGGAGCAGGCCGGCATCGAAGTGGTGGAGGCCCGCATCACCTATCTGGCCTATGCGCCGGAGATCGCAGCCGTGATGCTGCAGCGCCAGCAGGCAAGCGCCATCATCGATGCCCGCAAGATGATCGTGGACGGCGCCGTGGGCATGGTGGAAATGGCCCTAGATCGCCTGAGCGAAAACAAGGTGGTGGAGCTGGACGACGAACGCAAGGCGGCGATGGTCTCCAATCTGCTGGTGGTGCTGTGCGGCAACCGTGACGCACAGCCCATTGTGAACAGCGGCAGCCTGTACTGATGGCAGAGCCCAAAAAGCAGGTGCCCCTGCGCCTGAACGCGAAGCTCTACGACGCCCTTGCCGCCTGGGCAGAGGATGACTTCCGCTCGGTGAACGGGCAGATCGAGTATCTGCTCACCGAGTGCGTGCGTCAGCGCAAAAAGAACGGGAAGTATGTCTCGGATCAGATCGACGTCCCGCCCGAACTCGACATCAAATGATGTAATAATCTGGCCCGATGGGCCGCTGCAAACAGCTCCATACAAAAAATGAGACAGGCTTCCCCGAGCACAAGGGGCTGCCTGTCTCATTTTTGCTGTAAGTGATCGTGGGCGAAAATCTTCAACGCTCTGCCCAGTCGCTGCTGCGGCCCACGGCCTTGTGCCAGCCGGCCAGCAGGCGGGTGCGTTCGGTCTCGTCCATCTGCGGGGCAAAGGTCATGTTGCAGTGCCACAGGCTGCGGATCTCGTCCCGGTCCTTCCACACACCGGTGGCAAGGCCCGCCAGATAGGCTGCGCCCAAAGCAGTCGTCTCCCGGATGGCCGGGCGCAGCACGGTCTTGTTCAGGATGTCGGCTTGGAACTGCATCAGGAACTGGTCACGGGAGGCGCCGCCATCCACCTTCAGCGAGGTGATGGGCACGCCGATGTCTTTTTCCATAGCCGCCACAAGATCGGCGCTCTGGTAGGCGATGGATTCCTCCGCCGCGCGGATGATATGGTTTTGGGTGGTACCGCGGGTGATGCCCACGATGGCACCGCGGGCGTACATATCCCAGTACGGTGCACCCAGACCGGTAAAGGCGGGCACGATGTAAACGCCGCCGTTGTCCGGCACCTTCTGGGCGTAGTATTCCGCGTCGCGGCTTTCCTGGATCATGCGCAGACCGTCGCGCACCCACTGGATCACAGCACCGCCCACAAAGACGCTGCCCTCCAGCGCATACTCCACCCTGCCGTTCAGGCTGATGGCAATGGTAGAGATCAGGCCGTTCTGGCTGCGGCAGATGGTGTCGCCAGTGTTCATCAGCAAAAAGCAGCCGGTGCCATAGGTGTTCTTGGCCTCCCCCTTGTTAAAGCAGCTCTGCCCGAACAGTGCAGCCTGCTGGTCACCGGCAATGCCGGCCACCGGGATCTGCACACCGCACAGGTCGGTGGTGCCGTAGACCTCGCTGGAATCGGTCACGCGGGGCAGAATGCAGCGCGGGATATCCAGCGCTTTGAGCAGGGTGTCGTCCCAGTCCAGCGTGCGGATATTATACAGCATGGTGCGGCTGGCGTTGGTGCGGTCGGTGACATGCACTCTGCCGCCGGTCAGCTTCCAGACCAGCCATGTGTCCACGGTGCCGAACAGGATCTCCCCTGCCTCGGCCCGCTCCCGCGCACCGGGCACATTGTCCAGGATCCACTTGATCTTCGTTGCGGAGAAATAGGCGTCGGGCATCAGGCCGGTGTTCTCCCGGATGTAGTCTGCCATGCCGGGCTGCTGCAGCAGTTCATCCACCAGCGGTGCCGTGCGGCGGCACTGCCAGACGATGGCGTTATAGATGGGGCGGCCGGTGGCCTTTTCCCACAGGATGGTGGTCTCTCGCTGGTTGGTAATGCCAATGGCAGCAATGTCGTGGACATCGACGCCGCTCTGGGCCACCACCTCGTTCATGACTCCATACTGGGTGGACCAGATCTCCATAGGGTTGTGCTCCACCCAGCCCTGCTGCGGATAGATCTGCTCAAACTCGCGCTGCTGCACCGCAATGATATTCTGCTCATTGTCGAACAGGATGGCACGGCTGCTGGTGGTTCCCTGATCCAGCGCCAGAACATATTTTGTACTCATGCTTTTGCTACCTCCGTATCGTTTCAGGAGTGTGTATTACAGATTTCGCGTCGCCACAATGTCCACGCCGGTGCCGCACACGTCGGCCAGCACCACCTGCCCGGTGCGGACGGGTGCGTGCAGAGTGACGCGGTCCAGCGCAGCCATGACCTCGGTCATCTTCTCTTTGGGCACAGCCTGCGCAGTCTTTACCGGGCAGCGCGGATACAGCCCACCCTCCACCCGCACGGTGCTGGTGAGGATGCGGGTGGGGTGGGTCAGTTCCTCCCTGCCGTAGGCGGCACCGTTGGGACAGGCGTTTCCCGTTACATTATAATCATTTTCCGGGTCCACCTGCAAGTGGCAGCCGCAGGGACAGCAGATGCAAATAACTTCTTTGATACGGCTCATTCTGCAATAACCTCCTCTACCGCGACGGTCAGAGGGCCGTCCGCTTTTTCCAGCAGGACTTTTGGCAGGGCGATGTGCTCCATCTCACCGGGTGCCATGCGCTGGCGCTTGAACCGGGCCAACTGCCTGCCGCCGCAGGCCACTGTGATCTGGCTGGGACCGTAGTTCTGCCGCACACGGAAGGAGATATTCACGCTCCTGTCCACATCGGCGGGGCGCACCCGCTGCGGCACGGTGTAGCCCACGCCATTGCCCGGGACAAGGTCAAGCACAACCGTATCGGAGGCTTCGCCCTTCAAAACATAGGCCGCCGCAGAAGCACCGGCAAGGTCGCTTTCGCCCGAAACGAAGTCCACCAGATCATGCACGTGCACCACGTTGCCGCAGGCGAACACACCGGGGATGCCGGTCTCCATATTCTCGTAGACCACAGCGCCCTTGGTGTGGGGGTCCATGGGGATCCCGGCCTGCCGGGTCAGCTCATTTTCCGGGATCAAGCCGACGCTGAGCAGGATGGTATCCACATCAAATTCCATTTCGGTGCCCGGGATGGGGCGGCGGTTCTCGTCCACCTTGGCAACGATGGCCTTTTCTACGCGGGCCTTGCCCTGAATATCCACGATGGTATGGGACAGATACAGAGGGATGTCGAAGTCCTGCAGGCACTGCACGATGTTGCGGGTCAGGCCGCCGGAATAGGGCATGACCTCCACGCAGGCCAGCACTCTGGCCCCTTCCAGCGTCATGCGGCGGGCCATGATCAGGCCGATGTCGCCGCTGCCGAGAATGAGCACCCGTTTGCCTACCAGATAGCCCTCCATGTTGACATAGCGCTGGGCAGCACCGGCGGTGTAGATGCCGGCGGGGCGGGTGCCCGGGATGCCAATGGCACCGCGGGTGCGCTCCCGGCAGCCCATGCAGAGGATGATGCTTCTGGCTTCCAAAATCTGATAGCCCTTTTCCCGGCTGACACAGTGGATCTTTTTGTCCGGGGTGACCTCCAGCACCATGGTGCCCAGCTCCACCCGCACGCCGGTGGATTGCAGCAGTTCAATGCATCGGCCGGCATACTCCGGGCCGGTGAGCTGCTCCCCAAAGCGGTGCAGGCCAAAACCATTGTGGATGCACTGGTTCAGGATGCCGCCCAGTTCGTTGTCCCGCTCCAAAATCAGAATATCGCGCAGGCCGTGCTGCCATGCGCTGTAAGCTGCGGCAAGGCCTGCCGGGCCGCCGCCGACGATGACCAGATCAATCATGGTGATTTTCCTCCTGCTTGGTTTCGCACAGTAAGACGTTGGTACCGGCTTTATCCTGCAGCACGTCCAGCGGGCTGATGCCCAGCGTTTTGCTGATCAGCTCCAGCACCCGCGGCCCGCAGAAGCCGCCCTGACAGCGGCCCATACCGGCACCGCAGCGACGCTTTACGCCGTCGATGGTGGTGGCGGGGATCTCTTCCCGCAGGGCGTTCAGGATCTCCCCCTCGGTGATCGTCTCGCAGCGGCAGACCACGCGGCCGTATGCGGGATCTTCCGCAATGAGCCGGGCCTTTTCTTCCGGCGAACACTCCTTAAAGCGCACTCTGGTGCGGCCGTCCCTGTAGTCCGTCTTGGCGGCGGGCAGGTCGCCGTGGGCCTTCAGGATCTTGGTAACTTCCTTTGCGACAGCCGGGGCACTGGACAGGCCGGGCGATTTCATACCGGCCAGATCAATGAAACCGGGCGCGCCCTCTGCTTCGCCGATAACGAAGTCGCCCGTGTCCACATTGGCGCGGACGCCCGCAAAGTTGCGGATGGACTCCCCGAACCGGATGCTCGGCACGCTGCGGCGGGCTGCGGCGCTGACAAAAGCCAGACCGGCAGCGGTGCAGGCGGTGTTGTCGCCCTCTACCCGAACGGCGTCCGGGCCAACGAGCAGGTTGCCGTGGACGGTGGGCGCGACCAGAACGCCCTTGCCGTTTTCGTTGGGGCACTGGAAGATGACGTGGTGCACACGGCTGCCCTCGGATTTATCCAGCAGGTAGTATTCGCCGCGGGTGGGCTGGATGGTAAATTTGTGGGGCGCAGCCATATCGTGTACGGCCTGTGCCGAGATGCCTGCCGCATTGATGATGTAGCGGGTCTCCACGATGCCATCGGGCGTTGTCAGTGCCCATCCGTCGGCAGTCTTTTCAATGTGGGTCACAGGGCAGCTGCGGTGCAGCTCCACGCCGTTGCGCACAGCTACTTCTGCCATGGCCAGTGCAAAGTCCCACGGGCTGACGATGGCGGCGCTGGGCGCATACAGCGCGCCAACCACATTGGGAGCCAGATTCGGCTCCATGGCAAGCGTTTCCTCTGCGGAAAGCAGCCGGATGCCCGGCACGCCGTTGGCGATGCCGTTCTCATACAGTTTCTGCAGGTGGGGCAGCTCCTCCGGGCTGAGGGCCAGCACCAGACTGCCGCACTGACGGTACGGCACATCCAGACGGGCACAGATCTCCTTGGCCAGTGCAGAGCCCTCCACATTGAGCCGTGCCATCTGGGTGCCCGGCTCGGGATCGTATCCGGCGTGCAGAATAGCACTGTTGGCCTTGGTCGTGCAGTCTGCCACATCGTTTTCCGCCTCAAAGACCGCGGTCTGCAGCCGGTAGTGTGACAGCTCGTAGGCACTTGCTGCGCCGATGACGCCGCAGCCGATGATCGCTACATCCAGCATAAATACCTCCTGATCGCTCTGTTTTCTGAACAAAAGAAAAAGAGCAGAGCAAACAAAAGGGGTTTTGCTTTCCCTCTTGTTTGTTCTGCTCGATTCTCTGAACAAACTTTTATTGTTTTTATAATAACGCAGTCCGCACAAGATGTCAAGGAATTTGTTCAAAAATAATAGTTATATCAGACGAAAGCGCTCGATCTGCAGGCTGCAGCACCACGCAACGTGTCGCAGCCATTTCCTGCTTTTATAATACCATGAACAAGGTTCCTGCAGCAATGAGCGCACAGCCGATCAGACTTTTGGCCGTGAACGGCTCATGCAGGATGAAAAATGCCAGTGCCAGCGTGATGACCACGCTCAATTTATCGACAGGGACCACCTTGGACGCTGCACCGATCTGCAGAGCGTGATAGTAGCACAGCCAGCTTGCACCCGTGGCAAGGCCGGATAGGATCAGGAACAGCCAGCTTTTGTGAGAAATATCCCCGATGCCGGTCTGTGTTCCCGTCAGAAACACCATGCCCCAGCTCATCAGAAGCACAACTGCAGTGCGAATGGCCGTGGCAAGCGTGGAATTTACTCCGTCAATGCCGATCTTCGCAAGAATAGAAGTCAATGCGGCAAATACCGCTGACCCCAACGCAAAAACAAACCACATACTGCTTCCTCCTGTTTTTCTCAACTCTACCACCATTTCAGGCCTATTTCAAGTAAAAGTGTTTGGGATAGCGGTGCGGGAGCATTCCGTTCAGCGGCCTTTCGGCGGGGCGTTTTCGTCCGGGGCGCTGCCGCTGCCGGAGTTCAGGATCGCCACGAACTGCTGCAGCTGCTTGAGGGAGCTGACGCCCAGTTTGTCGTAGATATTCTTGTTGTGGAAGCGCAGGGTGCTGTCCTTGATGTCCAGCTGCTGCGCGATCTCCCGGGTGCGCAGCCCGGCGGCGTAGCCGTCAAAGATGCGGCGTTCGGTCTTGGTCAGGGTGGGGATGCCCGCCACAAAGGTCTGGAAGGCATCGGGCACCGACTCGTTGCGGCACACGTCCGCCAGCCGGGACAGCTCAGTTTGCATCTGCTGGCGTTCCAGCTGCAGCTCGTCCATCCGCCGCCGGGATTCCCGCCGGTCTTCCTCGAACTGCCGGAACGCCGGAGAGAGGATGCGCCGGTGGAAGTTCATGCAGCAGAACACCACGAAAAAGGCGATGAACAGGCCGATGAGCAGCATCTGCAGATTGCCGGAAAAGACCAGTCTCCGGTAGTCTGCCATGGGGATGCACACCGCCAGCCGATAGGACTGGCTCTCGCTCAGGCGGCACAGCTGGGAGATGCCCGCATAGGCGCTGTCGGGGCCGGTCAACTGGGTCAGCCCGCCGCCCATGCTGCGCAGCACCAGCGTGTTCCGGGGGGCATGGTAGTAGCCGCCGGTGGTGCCGCTGCTGAGAGCGGCATCGGCGGCAAGGCCGTCCCCCGCCGGGGCCAGCAGGCAGCTCAGCCGGTCAAAGCCGGTGGGCTGGGCAAAGTTCTGCTTGAAGTAGCTCTCGCTGATCTCAAAGCCGCACAGCCCGTACATCGTGCCGTCCCGCCCCCGCAGGGGCAGCAAAAACAGCTGCACCTCCTCCGAGGTGCCGGGCAGCTCGAACCGCTCGGTCAGCGTATAGGACTGGTACAGCGGGGCGCTGCCGGGGGTCATCCAGCGGTCGTAGTCCGGGAACTGGTCGGTCTGGAACTCCATGCGCCACTTGCGGTGGGGCATCACGCTGTGGGCCTTGCCCACCTCCGCACTGCCCCGGTACAGCAGCAGGGGCACGGTGGGGGTGTCGGCACCGCTTTTCTGCACATACAGCCCGGCGCGGGAATGCTCTGCCCCCTCCATGCGGGTGTTGACGGTGGCATCCAGCAGCACAAAAGCGCCGGAACAGCCGGTCTGGCGCAGACGGCGGCACAGCGGCTCGATCATTTCCTCTTCCAGCGCGTTCAGCACCTCGGGGGAGTCGTTCAGCTGGGCAAAGGACATCTGCCGCAGGGCAAGCTCCCTGTCCACCTCTGCGCTCATGTCCTCGGACAGGTTCACGCCCATGACCGCCAGCTGTTCAAAATAGCGCTCCATATCGTTCTGGAACACCGAAAACTGGATCTGCAGACTGCGGCTGATGTCCTTTTTGGTGTTGTGCAGGCTGGCAAACAGGAACAGCGCCGCACCAAAGGTCAACACCAGCAGCACCACCAGCAGCAGGCAGGCCCACAGCAGCCGGCTGCTCATGGGGCTTTGGCGGATCTTTTCACGGTGCCGGTCAACAAAGTGCATCAAAGTCCCTCCTTTCCGGCTGAGCGGCAGGCTCAGGCATTGTCACACAGCAGCTGCCATGTTTCCTCGGTAAGGGCTTCCAGCGTTTCGCCGTCCGCAAGGCGCTGGGGATAGTCCTTCTGGCGCTGGCGCAGGCTGTCGTACAAGGTTTTGGCCTTGGCGTGGTACCCCACGATGCCCGGTTCGGACAGGGGGGTGTTCTGGATGCGCATTTCGTTGTAGACGTCGTACAGCCGCTGATAGCTCTGCTGCTCAAAGGGATAGTCCGCAATGGCGTCAAAGGCGGCGCTGGACACCGGCATGTAGCCGGTATCGGCGGCAAATTCCAGATTGCGCTGCTGTTCGGTGAGCCAGCGCAGGAACACGGCGGCGGCTTCGGCCTTCTGGTCGGTGGTCTTGAAGGCGCACAGGCCCACACCGGCCTGCGGCATCAGGGGCGTGGCGGTGCCTGCGGCGTGGGGCAAAGGAGCCAGCAGCAGGTCGGTGGGCTCGGTGGTGTTGTCCGGGTAGGTGACGAAATCATTGTAATAGAGGATGGCCGCAGAGCTGCCAAGGCCCGCCAGCGTCTCGCCGGTCATCACCTGCGTGTTGGAGTACAGGTCCGAGATCAGAATATCGCCCTGCACCAGCGCCCGGGCAAACTCCATCCACGAGGCGCGGAAGGTCTCGTTGGTCAGATCGTACCAGCTGCCCTTGTACAGCTCGCCGCTGCCCTGTTCCAGCGCGTTCAGCTCCACCAGCCGCAGGGGGTAATCCAGCGCGCAGAAGGGCTTGCCCTGCGACCACTGCCGGTAGGCACCCGCCATTTCAAAAAAGCCGTCCCATGTGGCAAGGGTGGAAAGCTGCGCCCCGGTGTCCGCCGCAAACCGGGCGTACTGGGAGCCGTTCAAAAAGATGAGCTGGGTGGATTTGGACACCGGGAACACCACCTGCTTCCCGTCAATGATGCCGTCCTGCACAAAGCCGGGCACATAGGCCGCCATGTCCTCGGCGGTGAACCAGTCGTTCCAGTCCACAAGGTTCTCGATGCCCAGACCGCTGGCGTCCGCGGGGTGGGCCGAGAACAGGTCCGGCAGGTCCAGCGCGCCGGGCTTGCCGGCCTTGGCGTCCTGCAGCTGGCCGCCGATGGCGGCGCTGTTGGTCATGTTGGTCACGTTGAGCAGGATGCCCTTCTCCCTGCCCACCGTGTCGTTGAACTCGGTCAGCAGGCGGTTCATGGGCGAGTCGGCCTGTTCACCGTACACATGCCAGATGCTGAGCATGGTGGGGTCCTTGGGAGAAAGCAGGGTCTTGCTGCCGCCGCAGCCCGCAAGTGCCAGACCGGGGACGAGCGCCGCAAGCTTTAAAAATGTCCTTCGTTCCATTTATCATGACTCCTTTCCGCACATTGCAGCCAGAGGGGGAAACCGGCACAGGCAGGGCTGCAGCTGCCTGTTTTTTGGGGGGAACTGCCCCAAAATCCCCCCAATTTTGGGCTTTTTGGGGGGATTTTTTGAGGGGGAAGCCCCAAACCCCCAAAAATTTTTTTGGAATTGCCCCCCAAAAACGGCTTTTCTGAGGGGGCAATTTTTTCCCGGGTATGGTACAGTACAACCAGAAAAAGTCCTGCGCCGGTGCAGAAAGCCTGTCGCTGTGCACAAAACGTGTCAACAGGCAACTGCGGATTCTATTCATAAGGATAGCATAAGATGGAGCGGACTGCAAGTGCAGAGAATGCCAAAACCAGAGCCCCCTAAAAAGCAGGGGGACAAACAGAAAGGAGCATCCCCATGAAAGAGATGAACCGACGCGAATTCCTCACCCTCTCCGGCGCAGCCGTTGTGGCGCTCTCGCTGGCAGGCTGCGGCGGGCCCTCCGCACCTCCCGCACCTCCGGCCTCTGAGAGCAAAGAGCTGGCCCTGTTCAGAGCCATCAACGAGGTCTGGTATGAAGTCAACAAAGAAGTAGTCCCCAATCCCAAACTTCAGATCTGCAAGTCTGTGGCCTACTGTCAGGAGGCTGCCGACCTCGCAAAGTTTACAGCCAGCCCCTTTGAAACCTATGAACCTGAAGTAGACGAAGAGGATTACCGCAAATGGAACTTGCCTGATGATGTATTCCACGAGTACCAACTCCGTGAGTCTGAAATGATACAGGAAATCAGGAACAAATATGGAAACGGAAGCTATCGGGGGACTGCGGGAGTTTCTAACTACACCCATGACGGTCTGCAATTAAAGCAACTGTATCCTAGTAATCCGAGCGAGGTCAGGGAGTTTGTGCGGCGTCTGGTCGGGCATGGACTGGCGAGTCCGCATCCCGAGCAGTGGATGATCGGGCTCTACTGCCCCACCATTAAGGGCAAGACCTATACGGTGGCGGTAATGGTAAACTTTGCACCGATCTGAAGCGGGGCAGAGATGCACGGACTTCCCGCAAGTCCCGAACCGTAATCTATCATATACTGTATTGAAAGGAGCACCCCCATGAAAGAGATGAACCGACGCGAATTCCTCACCCTCTCCGGCGCAGCCGTTGTAGCACTTTCACTGGCAGGCTGCGGCGGCGGGCCCTCCGCACCCGCAGTGCCCACCAGCAAGGAAGCCGAGCTGGTGGCAGCCATCAACAAGGTCTGGAAGAAAAAGTACGATGCAAAGGCGGTTGTCCATGAGCAGCTGACCCTCAATCAGGATGCGGTGGACGTCATAAGTGCTTACGGGCATGTTTTTGAACAGGCCAACGAGACACCGCATATAACGACAAAAGATGACGTTACTATGATTTCGGAGGGATCCGGTGAGTTTAAGAAGAAAATGCAAAAGTATGGCAATAACTGTTTCGCAGGTATGGCCGGCGTCTTCCCACGGTTTCCCGCTAAGGAGATAGCTCTGGAGGATGCGTATTCTTGCGAGGATACTGCCGTTCAGGCTTTTGTAGAGAAACTGCTGACCAGCCTTGCTAATAGCTCCAAGGCAGAGTTCATCAGCATTTATCTCCCGGTGGTTCAGGGCACGACCTACATGACCGCTGCTATATTCCTGAACAACAAGCCATAAGATAACAAGCCCCCCTGTTTGCCCCGGGCACGGAAGCCTCACGACGTGCCCGGGGCTTTGTAAGTGAAAGGAGACAGCCATGAAACACAAATGTTTTGCTGCTGTGGTTCTGGCTGCGGCGCTGCTGCTGACCGGCTGCGGCGGCGCAGCTGCCCCCGCGGCCCCCGCAGGCTCCGGCGCAGCTTCCCAAAGCTCCGCAGCCGCAGCGGTGCAGACGGCGCAAAAGGAGCGCATCACCGACCAGTGGAGCCTTGAAAAGACGGTGCGGGGCGAGATGATCGGCGTGATGAAGCTGAGCATCCATGTGCCGCAGCTTGTGTGCGACAGCCCGGACGCCGCCGCTCTCAACGAAGAACTTGCCGCTATGTATGCGGCAGAATACATGGATTATGAAAGCGATCCGGACGCTGAGATGCCGCAAGGCGAAGAGTGCTCACAGACCGAGATCAACTGGGACGCCTACTGGTACGGCGACTGCGTCAGTCTGGTGATACGCAGCCACGATTACGACGACGCCCCGTGGTATTACAGCGGGTGGTGCTTCGATTTTGCCACCGGCAAGCGGCTCACCACAGCCGAGATGCTGCAGCACATGGGTCTGGACCCAGACGAAGTACAGGCGCAGATGCAGCGGCAGGCCATGCAGACCTTTGACCGGGAGATGGCGCAGGGCGCGTATTACGAGGGCCTGCGCAGCGGCGGGAACCTGTCGGAAATGCGGATGGGCACGCTGGAATACAATGAACTGGAAAACCTGTGTCTGCTGCTGCCCCAGCAGGACCGGCTGGTGCTCCGGGGCAAGTACTGCTCCGAGACCGACTGGGGCTGGCAGCAGCTGGATGTGGAGATCCCGCTGACCTCCGCCGCCCCCGCCGACACCCCGGTGCTGACCGACACCTACGATGGTGTGCAGGTGCAGCTGGAGGGAACGCAGGGCACCATCACCCTGAGCCCTGCGCCAAAGACCGACCAATGGGGAGACATTGGCATCCGGGTGGAACAGACGCGCACCTACCCCATCCTTGGTGCCTACAATGAATATGTGGACGTGTGCATCGGGGAGCAGGCGGACGGCTTCTTCCGCCCGGTGGTCTATCTGCTGACCAAAGACGGCGTGGTGGAGTATGTGGACGTGCTGCGCTGCCTCATGTTCGGCAACGCCATGATTTGTCAGGACCCCATCTACTTTGCCAACAACGGTGTGGCGCTGGAACTCTGCGGCAGCGAGGTGAACCTGCGCCGGAAGGACGGCTCTGTGCTGGAACTGGCTCCCCTGTCGGCAGAGTGGAGCGCGCAGGAGATTCCCTATTCCGTCACCGGCTCCTACAACTACACCTCTGAAACCGGCTGGAACTGGCTGGATCTGGGCAGCGACGGCAGCGTTCAGCTGGGCGTGCAGGACAACAGCCGCATCTATCGGGGCGATGCCGCGTATCTGGGCGTGGTGCCCGAGGGCGTGGTGCTGGGCATCTCTGCCGACGAGACCGAAGCCGGGCAGACGTCCATCGAGTTTGTGGCGGCGGTCAAGACCGACCTGTACTACGAGACCCTGAGCGTTACCATGATCGACGGGCAGAACCCCTTTGCCGAGGGGGAGACCCAGCTGCAGATGACCCGCAGCTACGGCTGAGAACACAGGAGAAAGACCATGAAACACAAACGCCTTGCCGCTGCGGTGCTGGCGGCGGCTCTCTGGCTGACCGGCTGCGGCGGCGCGGCGGCTCCCGCTGCCCCCGCAGGCTCCGGCGCAGCTTCCCAAAGCGCCGCAGATACGGTGGTGCAGACAGCACAAAAAGACCGCATCACCGAGCAGTTCACGCTGGAAAAGACCGTCCGGGACGAGTACGGCATCACCCAGAAGCTGACCATCCATGTGCCGCAGCTGGAATGCGACAGCCCGGATGCCGCCTATCTCAACGATGAGCTTGCCGCCATGTATGCGGCAGACTTCCGAGAGTACGAGGACAGCCCGGAGATCGAGCCGCAGCAGGACGAGTGGTGCCCGGAGACCTACATCAACTGGGACGCCTACTGGTACGGCGACTGCGTAAGCCTTGTGATGTTCCGCTACGACGGCGGCTCCGACCCGGGGTATTCCCGGGGCTGGTGCTTCGATTTTGCCACCGAAAAGCAGGTCTCCGTGACCGAAATGCTGCAGCGCATGGGGCTGGACCCGGATGCTGTGCAGCAGCAGATGCTGCGCGGGGCCATGCAGACCTTTGACCGGCGCATGGCGCAGGGCGGCTACTACGAGGGCCTGCTCAGCGGCGGCAATCTGGCAAGCATGCGGATGAACACGCTGGAAAACAACCAGCTGGATGACCTGTGCCTGCTGCTTCCCCAGCCGGACCAGCTGGTGCTCCGGGGCGGGTGCAGCTCCCCCGCCGGGTCGGGCTGGCGGCAGCTGGATGTGGAGATCCCACTGCAGGCTGCTGACCCGCAGCCACAGACGGTGCTGACCGATACCTACGGCAGCGCTTCGGTGCAGCTGGAAGGAACGCAGGGCACCATCACCCTCCGCCGCACGCCGGAGACCGCCGCATGGGACACGGATTACGGCATCCGGCTGGAACAGGACCGCACCTACCCCATCCTTGGCATCTATAATGAGTATATCGACCTGTGCATCGGAGAACTGGGCGCATCCTTCCACCCGGTGGTCTATCTGCTGACCAAGGACGGCGTGGTGGAATATGTGGATGTGCTGCACTGCCTTATGTTCGGCAGCGCTCTGGTCTGTCAGGACCCCATCTATATTGCAAATCAGGGCGTGGCGCTGGAACGCAGCGGCAAAGAGGTAATTCTGCATCAGGAGGATGGCTCTGTGCTGGAGCTTGCTCCCCTGACGGCAGAGTGGAACGCGCAGGAGATCCCCTCGGAGGCTGTCGGTGCCTTCAACGACATGTCGGACAACCAGTTTGACTGGATGGACGTGGAAAGCAATGGCTCCGTCCAGATGGGCGTGCAGGACAACAACGTTTTCTATCAGGGCTACGCCGACTATCTGGGCGTGGTGCCGGAGGGCATGGTGCTGGGTGTCTCTACCAGCGAGACGGCAGACGGGATGCCGGGCATCACCTTTGTGGCGGCGGTGAAGTACGACCTGTACAACGAGACCCTGAACCTTACCATGATCGACGGGCAAAACCCCTTTGCCGAGGGAAAGACCCAGCTGCAGCTGATCCGCTGCCCGGATCCCTGACCCCGGCAGGGCTGAGCCCGCAGACAAGGAGGTGCAAGATGAAACACATGGCTCTCTGCGGCGCGCTGGCAGTTTTGCTGGCGGCGCTGCTGGCGGGCTGCGGGGCAAGGGCCGCGGCCTCTGCCCGCCCGGCCGACAGCCGGGAACTGAAATCGACCCCGCCGGATTCCATGCACGCCACCGCGGCGATCACCGAGCAGTACACCCTTGAAAAGGTGGTGCAGACAGAGAACGGCGGCAAGGTTCGGCTGAACATCCACCTGCCCCGGCTGGAAAGCGACAGCGCCGACGCCGCCCGCATCAACGCCGAGATCGCCCAATACTACGAATACGATGTGCAGGAGTACGCCGACTGCCCGGAGGCAGCCGACCCGGACGTGTGGGACATCTGCATTGAGATGAACTGGAACGCCAGCTGGTACGGCGACTGCGTAAGTCTTGTGGTCAGCAGCAGCTACGGAGGTACCGATGCCCCCTTCTACGACGGCTGGTGCTTCGATTTTGAAAGTGGAAACCAGCTCACCGCCACCCAGATGCTGCAGCGCATGGGGGCAGACCCCGCTGCGCTGGAAGAGGCGCTTTGCCGCGACGTGAAGCGCCGGGATGAGCTGGACCGGCAGGCCGCCTGTGAGCGGGGGCTGCTGCCTCCCGACAGCCTGAAAGAGGGCAACACTGCATGGTGGGCCACGCTGGATGAACTGCCGTTTTCGTTTGACGAAGCGGGGAACGTTTCCTATGTGGTCAGCCGGTTCAGCGCGTCCGGGGGAGAGTATGTGAACGATATCCCGGTCATCCCGCTGGACGCGCAGCCGCTGCCGCAGGACTGGGAGCAGCAGGTGCTGGCCGAGTGGATGGCAGTCACGGCGGTGACGCAGGGTGAAAGCTATGCCCCCGCCGACCGCAACGAAAGCTTTACCCTGCGGCTGGAAAAGGCCGAGATCACCGGCACGGTGACCGTCTCCTTCATCCGGGAAACATACGTCAGCCCGCAGATCCAGTCCGCTGCCGAGACCCGCACCGGAGAGCTGAATGCCGGCGCTGTGACCGGCTGGGACGGGGAAAAAAGTCAGGGCTGGAACCTGACAAGTCTCAGCGAGGACGGCAGAAGCAACTGGACCATCTCCATGATGGAGGACGGCTCGCTGCGGATGCAGTCCACCGGCCCCAAAAAGGGCAGTGAGGTCTGGTACGTTTTTCAGCGCACCGAGGCGTGGGACGACATCGGCTACACCGCCATCCCCCGCAGGCTGTGGGGCACTTACCGCGCCGGAGACGAGGCCGCAAAGGGCATCCGCTGGATGACCTTCCTGCCGGACGGCAGCTGCTGCATGAGTGTGGAATGGGACGGGTGGAACGACATTCTGACCGGCACCGCCGAGGGAACACAGGGCCGCACCGAGGACGGCACCGAGCTGCACTTCACGCTGACCGACACGGACGGCAGACCGTGCGAGTTCTGGGCCATTTTGCTGAACGATGACGGCAGCCCCAGCGGCTGCAGCCTGAAATACCGCGCCGGAGAGCAGTTGTTTGACCGGGACACGCGTCCCGTTTACTGGAAAAACGACTCCCCGGATCTAACCCTTGTACCGTGACCGAAACCGAACGCAATGCGATGACAAAGCGTTGTCGCTTACACAAATAAAACATACAGGAGGAAATTACTATGGGTCTTATCAAAGCAGGTATGGGCGCACTGGGCGGAACCCTTGCAGACCAGTGGAAGGAATTTTTCTACTGCGATTCTCTGGACAAGGATGTGCTGATGGTCAAGGGCCAGAAGCGCACCTCCCGCCGCAGCTCCAACAACGGCGAGGACAACATCATCACCAACGGCAGCGGCATCGCCGTGGCAGACGGACAGTGCATGCTCATCGTGGAGCAGGGCCGCGTGGTGGAGGTGTGCGCCGAACCGGGCGAATTCACCTTTGACGCATCCACCGAGCCCAGCGTATTCACCGGCAACTTCGGCGACAGTCTGGCAGCTACCTTCCAGACCGTGGCCAAGCGCTTTACCTACGGCGGCGACACCGGCAAGGATCAGCGGGTGTACTACATCAACACCAAGGAGCTGGGCGAGATCCTGTACGGCACTGCCACCCCCATCCCCTTCCGGGTGGTGGTCAGCGAGGAGCGGGGCTACAAGCTCTCGGTGAACCTGCGCTGCAACGGCAGCTTCACCTGCCGCATCTGCGACCCGCTGCTGTTCTACACCAACGTGTGCAGCAACGTCTCCACCCAGTATGACGCATCCGAGATTGCACCCCGGCTGAAGAGCGAACTGATGAACGCCCTGCAGCCTGCCCTTGCCACCCTTTCGGCAAACAAGGTGCAGTATTACGAGATCCCCGCCCACACGCTGGAGATCTCCGAGGCGCTCAACGAGCAGCTCTCCAATGTCTGGCGCAAAAAGCGGGGCATTGAAGTGTTCTCCTTCAACATCAACTCCCTGTCCATCCCGGAAGAGCAGCAGAAGAAGATCACCGAGTGGGAAGAGAACGCCATGACCACCGATCCCACCACCGCTGCCGCCCGTCTGGTGGGCGGTCAGATCGACGCCATGAAGACCGCCGCCGGCAACACCGCCGGTGCCATGACCGGCTTTATGGGCATGGGCATGGCAACCGGTGCAGGCGGCATGGGCGGCATGAGCGCCCAGAACCTGTTTGCCATGGGCCAGCAGGCCCGTCCGGACAGCGTGGACGCGCCCCAGCAGGTCAGCCGCCCCGCACCCGCCCCGGCAGACAGCTGGAAGTGCAGCTGCGGCGCCACCGTTACCGGCAAATTCTGCCCGGAATGCGGCGCCAAGAAGCCGGAACCCGTGCAGGCCGGCACATGGAAGTGCAAGTGCGGCGCTACGGCTACCGGCAAATTCTGTCCTGAGTGCGGTTCTCCCAAGCCTGCGGATACAGATAGCTGGACCTGCTCCTGCGGTACGGTGAATAAAGGGAAATTCTGTCAAAACTGCGGTGCGAAAAAGCCGGAAGGAGCGCCCCTGTATCGTTGTGACAAGTGCGGTTGGGAACCGGAGGATCCGAAGAATCCCCCGAAATTCTGTCCCGAATGCGGCAATAAATTCTGATAACGACCGTTAAAAACGGAAAGGAGAGAAAGATATGGCAAAGAAAATCGAAGATCTTGG
>OHPI01000373.1_pt1 | contig 32566 bp, 18 predicted proteins | sample 1577651 | NCBI WGS metagenome assembly OHPI01 (sample SAMEA3879578, study PRJEB24766) | human gut metagenome | biome: human-associated habitat; feature: feces | place: USA | collected 1985/1987
GTGGTGGCCCATTTTTGAATGAGCGCCCTGGCCCACTTTTGAATGAGTATTTACAATCTTATAATTTTATATATCTTATTTCTCTTATTTGGAGAGTGTATACGGCACGAAGTTGAAGCCGAGTTCGATACGCGTTGTGCTGTCGAGGAGCTTCGGGAAGGCTGACACAAGTGTCTTAACGAGCGGAAGATTGCCCGAGAGGGCAGGATTGGATGCTATCTTTTCCACAATCGATGCCTGAATTATCGGATCCTGAAGTAGCGGCACCACTATGCCTTTCAGCAGAGGAAGCAGAGTTTCGGTGTTGAAGAAAATCTGGAGAGAATTTGCCGAAAGAGTGTATTGCATCGGGAAACCCTCGGCGATCATCGGCGCGAGTTTGGCAAGAATTTCTGCCATACCCTGAATGGTCGGAGTCTCCTGTTCTCCGGCCCGCGACACGGTGCCGAACGGGTTTGCCGGGACAGAGGGCTTGTTGGTGTTGTTGATGATTATCTGTCCCATCAGATCGGTGGGATTCACGAAAAGTTTCATCAGATTGTCGGTAAGCGGCAGATATTGGATCATGCAGATGGGAGCCTGAGCGAACTGGGCCGCGCCATTGGCCGATTGCAGATAGGTCACCACCGCGTTGCCGTCGGCGCGGAAAGCGACGGTTTTGAGAGCATTGCCGATTACCTGCACGAGCGACATATAGGCAGTGTTGCCATAGGCCGGAATCACCGGCATAGTGGCAATTAACGTAAGCGCGTCTTGCAGGGTTCCGTCGAAACCTTCGAGGGGGAAGGGCAGCGAGCAATCCCATACAATATGAAGCGGCAGCGACTTATAAGAGAGGCCGGTGCCGCGCTCGGTCGGAGCGGGTACCCACGCCGTTCCGGCGAGTCGCCGGTTCTTGATCCGCACGTTCTCGAACTCGAAATCGAGTCTGTCGGGCTTGACGTCGCCCGAATAGGAATAGGTCACGAACTCAGTCTCTCCGGATCCCTTGAACTCATACTCATCGCCGTCGGGCGAGAGATAGACCGGGAGCCGCAATTCGGGAGTGCCCGGCAACACGCCCGGTCCCGGGATAGAGGGCATACCCTCGAAAGCCTTCGAAATGTCGGCAGGGGATATCTCGGATCCCATCACGAGGAGGGCATTGTCGCCGTTCTGGCTATAGGTCACCGACTTTCCGCTCATGGGAGCATCGTTATATTCGAGATTGAGGGCCTGAACGCCCGTATAGACGGTTTCAGGAATAGGGGAGACGGTGACATCATTATCTTTGTCGCAGCCGGCGAAGAGAGCCGACAGAGCGAGCACGCACAGTGCGGAAGAACAGCGGTTCAATATATCTCTTTTCATAAGGCAGTCTATATGTTTCTGAATGTTCTAAAGTCATAACAAACAGCCCCGCCTCCCGGATTGAAGAATGTGAAAATAATTGAAATATGCCGGAAATTGGATTAAAAATTCTTCCTAAATTTTAATTTTCTATATTTTTTCAATATTTTTGCAGAGTAAGTTTTTCTGTAACTCCCGCTATCATCCGTCAATTAGGTGCTATCACGGGAGTATGAAGACCGGTTCGGGCCCTATAGACTACACTCTGCTGTAAATATGGTTGATACCCGAAATCAAGGACAACTACATCAGCTTCAATCGCATCTACAACGTAGACAATAACAATCAATTAACAACAATACTAACCTAAAACAGAAGCTTATGCGCAGACTACTGAGAAGAGCAGTCCTCACTCTGGCCATTGCGGCCATGGGGATTGCCACGGCAGCCGCGGGATCTCAGCCTACCAAAGGCGTGATCCGAGTGAAGCTCCAGCCGGAAATGGCTCTGAAGGTGGCTCAATTGCCCTCCCTTCAGACCTATGGCAAGGCCAAGACAGGCATCACTCCCCTCGACAGGGCAGCCGAAAAGACAAAGGCGGTCAGCATGCGTCCGATGCTCCCTTACTCCGCGAAATTCGCGAAGCAGAGGGCAAAACACGGACTCGACCGCTGGTATGTGGTGAGTTTCGATGAATCCGTATCCCCCGAGGAGGCCCGCAAGATATATGCCTCCACGGCCGGAGTGGAAAAATCGGAATTGATCACGCCAATGTCGCTGGTGGAAGGCAACAAGGGATTCCGTAAACTCGACCGCAGCCGCGTGAAGGCCGCAGCCGCAGGCACACTTCCCTTCAACGATCCCTTCCTCGGGCAGCAATGGCATTATCAGAACTTCGGCGATATCCCCTACAGCGTTCAGGGAGCCGACATCAACCTTTTCAACGCCTGGAAAGAGACCACAGGCAAGAAAGATGTAGTTGTGGCCATCATCGACGGAGGTATCGATTACACCCACGAAGATCTTGCCCCTAACATCTTTATCAACGAAGCCGAGCTTAACGGCACCCCCGGAGTTGACGACGACGGCAACGGCTATGTAGATGATATCTACGGCTGGAATTTCTGTACGGAAGATGCCAAGATCTATCCTCACTCCCACGGTACGCATGTGGCGGGAACGGTAGCAGCCGTGAACAATAACGGCATCGGCGTCTGCGGAGTTGCCGGAGGCGACGGCACCGCCGGTTCCGGAGTGAAGCTCCTCTCCTGTCAGGTGTTTGATTCCCGTTCGGGCACGAAGGAGGGCGATTTCGCCGCCGCCATCGTCTATGCCGCCGAGATGGGCGCCACCATCGGACAATGCTCCTGGGGCTGGCCCACTGCAGGCTATTACGAAGAGGCAGTGCTCGATGCCATCGACTATTTCACCGAAGAGGCCAAATCCGACAATATGAAAGGCGGTCTTCTCTTCTTCGCCATGGGTAACGAAGGGAAGACCGGCGACTTCTATCCGGGTGCCTACAAGCCGGTGGTCGGTGTTGCCGCCATGACGGCGGAGCTTACCCCCGCCTCATATTCCTGCAACGGCCCCGCCACCGACATAACGGCTCCCGGCGGTCTGCTTGACTATGGCGAACCCCAGGGCGTGCTCTCCACTCTCCCCGGCAATGAATACGGCTACAACGAGGGTACATCTATGGCTACGCCCCACGTATCGGGCACCGCCGCGCTCATACTCTCGAAATATGGCTCGCCGACGTTCCTTAACGAGACCCTGCGCACGCAGATACTCACCTCCGTGAACGACTTCTACGGCTATGGCAACAACAGTTCGGTGGCCGGCAATTTCGGTTCCGGCTATCTCGATGCCACCAAAGCCGTGCATATGGACCAGAGCGGCGCCGCTCCCGCCGCGCAGGATTATATCAACGTTTCCTGGACGATACCCGCTTCCACGGACAACGCGGTCAATACTCATGTGGTCTACTATTCCAAGACCCCTTTCACATCTGAAAGCGATCTGACAAAGATTCCTTCGGTCACGGTGGATACCAAATTCCTCACTTCCGGGGATACCCATAATATCGACATCACCGGACTTGAGAGTCTCACGGAATATCACGTGGCCATTGTGGCAGTGAACCGCTGGGGCAAGTCGTCGCCCCTCTCGGCAGTGAAGACAATCAGCACCAACGCCGGCCCGAAGATCACGATTGACCAGGAGATGCTGAGCATGAGTTCCACCAAAGAGCAGCCCGTGGCTTCGGCGGAATTCACCATCGGCAACGAGGCTGACGGAGTGCTGAAATGGAAAGCTTCCACTCGCACTGTCGAAGTAGCGCTCCATTCCGGACGCCCGATGCCCGGCAAGATGCAGAACGCGAAGCTTAATCTTGCGTCGGCAAAGGTCAGCCGCAGCGCAGGAGTCGTGAAGAGCGAATATCTTGCCGACGACTATCCTAAAGATCTCACCTATTGCGACGAGCTTTGGGCAATGATCGGCGAGAACGACAAGACGCTTCCCAACGCACTTGCACAGTGGTTCAAGGTTGATGCCGAGAAATATCCCGACGGATTCAACCTGACTTCACTATACTTCGAAGCTCCCCAGACCGGAATATTCGGAGATAGCCCCAAGATTTCCATCTATAAAGGAAACGTCGGAATCTCGCAGGCTTCGCTCATAACAGAAGTCAAGAATCCATTCTTCGCCTATAATTACAATATCCAGCTCGATAAGCAGCTTTGGTTCGCTCCCGGCGAGTCTTTCTGGGTTGTAGCGGCGTTCGAGCCCAATCAGGAGGGTTATCCTCTCCCGATGGGACGCACGGAAACCGCCGGCGCGGCTTCCAACAGCTTTATGAGTATCGACGGCGGCAAGACCTGGATGCAGCTTTCCGAGGCACTGAAAGGGAGCAGCTACGAAGAACTTGCAGCCAATCTCGTGTGGGGTGTAAAGGCCCGTTCCTTTAACCCTGACTGGAGCAAAATGCTCGAACTCGATCCCGCATCAGGAACCGTCCGCAAGGGAGAAACACAGAAAGTGGCAATTAAGGCCGACGGCACGAAACTGGTGAACGGTACATATCACTTCAGTGTGCCCATCGCCACCAACGAGACAGGCTCGAAAGAAGTGGATCTTCGCGCTGTCCTTACCGTTTCCGGCAATGCTCCGCAGGTGGAGGTGCCCAAGGTGGTTGACTTCGGCAGCCTCCTCGTGGGCCAGACAAAGACTCTCGATGTCGAATTCTTCAACAAGGGCTACGGCTCGTTCAGCGGCTCGCAGTGGGGACCGGGTCTTTACGATAATAACATAAGCACCAGCTCCGACAATTTCAAAGGTCCGGAATATATCCAGGGCGGCTTCCCGGCACGTTCCAAGACAATCGTCACCCTGACCTATAAGCCGGAATCGGCAGGCTCGCACACCGGCACCGTGACTTTCACCGACGCCAACGGCCTTCAGGTGAAAGTGCTTATGCAGGGTGTGGCCACCGAACCTGCCAAACTTGCAGTTGATCCTTCCACGGTCGACGCCGGCACGCTCAAGCTGGGCGAAGAACCGAAAGAGCTGACATTCTCCGTGAAGAATGAAGGAAAATATCCTCTCGAATTCGTGTTCCCGAAATTCTCCGACGAGACGGTAGAGGGCGCCGCCAAACTCCATAAGTTCGGCTATACCGTGGCCTCCACGCTTCCCGGCTTCAACACATTCGAATACGCTGCGGCTCCGCAACTTATCGGTGCCAAGAACATCGCGTCGAAATTCACCGACGCCGTATATCTCAGCGATCCGGTCAGCATCGGATTCGATTTCCCCTATTACGGCAAGAGTTACAGCAAGCTTTACATCACGAGCTTCGGCGGAGTGACTTTCGCGCCAAACGAGTCTGAATTCCGTTCGCCGCTCGCTCCCGACTCGTACGGAGTGCCCGGCACCGGTCTGATCTCGGCATATGGCAACCAGCTCCAGATGGGTCCCGACTCGAAGGTTGAATATGGACTCAAGGACGGTAACTTTACAGTAAACTTCACAAACGTTCTTGCTGTGGTCTACGATCAGGAATATACTCCTGTTTCCTTCCATCTCACGCTCTCTCCCAACGGCGACGTGGAGATATTCTACGACGACTATGATCCGATGATGGTATTTCAGAGCGGAAGCACCCTCTTCTGCGGTATCAACGACCCGGAGGTGGCGGATGTGGTGTCGCTGACAAATGCCGACATGGCCGATTACTGGGGCAATGAGCCGGAGACTCCCGACAATTCGCGGTTCCGTCTCTTCGCCACCGGCACCGCCGTGAAGTTCGAGGCTCCGCAGGCTTCCTTCATCCGCTCGTTAGAGCCGGCTCACGGTCTTGTGGCTCCCGGCGAGGCAGTCGAGATAAAGGCTACTGTTTCTGTCGACGGCAACATGAATGCCGGCGCCACGTTCAATAATCTGGCCATCGTCACCAACGATCCTGAGCCTGCTGTTTCCGCAGTCCGCTTCGATGCAGTTGTCGATGGCGAAGGTCTGAACCCCGTGCTTTCGGTCGAGGACAAAGTCATCGACTTCGGAACCGTATTCCGCACTTCGGAAGTGCTCCTGCCAGTTTCTGTGAAGAATGCCGGTCACAATGTGATGAACTTCGTATCGGCAACATTCGCCGGCGGAAAAATGACCGTCGCTCCCGTAGAAAACGATGAGATCAAACCGGGCTCGACGCTGGACCTGATGGTGACCGTGCCGACTGATACCGAAGGCGAGATCAGCGATGTGCTGAAGATTTCCACTTCGGCCGGCGAGAGCGAGGTTACGATATCCGGTAAGGTTATCGGATGTCCCGCCGCATCGATCTCCTTCAATGAACTGACCGAGACCGTAGAAAGCGGCACGCCGCTCGTCAAGACGCTCGAAATAGAGAATAACGGCAACGAACCGCTGGTATACTCTTTCGTGCCCAACGATGAGGTGGCAGTTCTCGTTCCCGAGAAAGAGGACACCTCGATATCCTACGCTTATACTACAGCCGTCGACAAGCAGACCTCGTTCGACTGGGTGGACATCGAGACCAATGGTCTTGGCGTTCAGAACCCCTTCCGCTATTACGAGAAGCATGACTATCTCGAGGTGGAGCTTCCCTTCGAATTCAACTTCTACGGCAAGAAGTATAAGAAGATGTATGTCTACAACACCGGTTTCGTATCGTTCACCCAGCGCCGCGACGATAAGATCTGGCCCGAACCTCCGGGCGACTTCCCCACCGGCAGTGTATTCACAAACATCATAGCGCCTTACTGGGGTCTCCATTCTATGAATACCACCAAGACTGCCGGCACATATCATTATGTAACCGACGACCGCGCGGTAGTTTCCTGGATGGAATACGGCAATTCTATGAACTACGGCGTATGCTTCCAGCTGATAATGGAAAAGAACGGATCGTTCAAGTTCCAGTATAAAGGTCATGATCAGGACGCCGTGATCATGGGTCCCTTCGGTCTGGCAGGAATCGCCAACGAAGACGGCACGCAGTCCATACGTCTTGCCGATCGTCAGATAAGCTTCGACAATGCGGTACTTTTCACTCCGGTGAGCGAGAATACCGTCAAGCCCGGCGAGAAGGATGATGTGAAACTGACGGTCAATACCGACCGCCTCGCAGGAAGCTACTACACCGAGCTGCTTGTCAACACCAATATTCCCGGCCGTGAGAACTTCGCGATTCCGGTGAACCTTACAATCACCGGCGAAGCCGCTCCTGTTTTCCCGGCAGAGGATGTGGTTGTGGAGCATACGATCGGCTACCGCAACACTGACATCAACGACTTCTTCGTTCAGCAGGGCATTCCTTATCATGCTCCTTTCAAGGTGGCCAACAACGGAAATGCGGCATTCACGATCACAAACGTGGAATTCGTATCGCCGAAGGTGGAGGATCCCTATTTTGGAGGTGAAATGGATGCTTTCATGCTCTTTGCGGAGCAGCCTGAACTCGACTGGATCACAGGTGAGCCGACCGGCAATCTGACGTGGAGTCCCGTTGAACAGGGCTTCTTCCAGCCGATGGAGGTGGGCCGCACACCGGTGAACTTCACCATACCGATGACTACCGAGGAGATCATGATGACTCCCGGAACCTATGAGATTCCCGTAACCTTCACGTATATGACTGCGGCCGACGCTCCGGAGCAGACGAAGACGGTGAACGTGAAATTCATAGTTACTCCGGCGCCATCCATGACTTTCGACCGTCAGGAGATCCGCGTCAAAGCCGATACCGACGATCAGAAAGTCGACGAGAAACTCGTGATCGGCAACGAAGGCGAGTATAAACTCACATACAGTCTGGCGCTCGATCCGACAGGTGCCGGTGAGGAGACCGAGGATATCGGCGGTGGTATCGCACCGGCGTTCATGCCTCAGCGCAAACTCGACAAGGATGCCGCTGTATCGCTCCGCGAACTGACGGCTTCCTCGATCGGCAAGAAGATGAAGACAGCCGAGAACGGGACTCCCTTCGAGGTGCCGGGTGATTTTGAATACAACAACGCTCTCTATTACGCCCAGATGCCCGGCAACAATGCTTCGTACAACTATGGGACGAACACTGAATTCGATGTGTTCAAAGCCGCTGTTCATTTCAAGGCACCCAAAGCCGGATTCAACGTTTCGCATATCTATATGCCGATTACGATCGAAGACAAGAAGAACGTGAACATCCGCATCGAGCTCGTTGACGGCACAGATCCCGCCGGCACCGATATCCTCGGCACGGGTGAGATCACCATCCAGAGTCAGGCCAAGCCCGGAACCGGAGGCTATTTCGTAATTCCTCTCGATAAACCGGCTTACATGAATCCTGACGAAGACTTCTATGTGGTGGTTACTTATCCCGAGGAGGTGAAACTTCCGGCTTATCTCAATGTCAAGGAGGAACCCTATACTGAAGGACGCTATATGGCATGGACTCAGGAGGCCGGCTGGTATGACGTTGCGGATCTCTTCAAGGATCAGTACGGATCGCTCGGATTCACACTCACATGCCTCGAAACCAAGGCAGGAGAGCCCTGGATCACTCTTCTGGAGGAAAACACCGAAGGAGAGGTAGCCATAGGTGCCAACAAGGAGGTCAAGATCCGCGTGAACGCCGCCGCAGCCCGCATGGAGAAGAACAACAAGGCCGTGCTCGTAGTCAAGACCAACGACCCGAACCAGCCTGTTGTGAACTATCCGGTATATCTCGATCTGAACGGCAAGCCGGTAGTGGAAGCCGCCTCTTCCAAGGTTTATGCCCGCGAAGGTGAGAAGAGCGAGGTGGTATTCACCGTAAGCGATCCCGACAACGACGATCTGACAGTCAGCATCGAAGATCCCTCGGCCATCACGACCCTTAAGAGCGGAGTAGCAGATGGCGCCGATGCAGAGGCTGTCATAACCCTCAATGAGGACGGCACTCTCAGCGTGAAAGGCGCCACGAAGCCCGTGAAGGTGAAAGCCGAGATGGCTCCCGACTTCGGTCAGGCCGGCATCGGAAAGATCCGCCTCAATGTCACCGATGCCAAGAACCACAAGGGTTCGGCAATCGTAAGCTATGAGGTAGAGAAAGTGAACCGTGCTCCGCAGGGTGCCGATGACACCAATGTCGAGGTGGCCGTAGGCAAACTTTCGGAGGTTGTCGACTTCGGCAGTCTCTTCGAGGATCCCGACGGCGATGATCTCACCTATGAGATGACGATGCCTGCCAACGACTTTGCAGAGGCGTTCACCACCTCGACCGGTGTTGTGTTCCAGGGCAAGGCTGTGGGCAAAGCCACGGCAGTTGTCACCGCCAAGGACAAGGGAGGCCTTTCGGCAACGGCTAAGGTTATCGTGACCGTGAAAGAAACGAGCGGCATCGACGAGATTGGCAATGATGAGGGAGGACTCGTAAGAATCCTTGAGAATCCCGTGCGCGAATCTCTGAAACTGAAAGCCGCAGTTTCCGGCGAGCTTACGTTTGAGGTCTATGACATGGCCGGCGTAACGCTCCTCCGCGAGACCCGCACCGTACATGCCGGCGAGACCCTCTCGCTCAGCGTCAGCGGCACCGTCAACGGCATCCACACGCTGCGCGTGTCGGCCGCCGACGCCACCGAGTCGCACCGTTTCATCAAGAAATAATCCACGAATCCCATAAAAAGGCCCGCTCGAAAAAATCGAGCGGGCCTTTTTTATGGAATTTCAAAATTCCTCATTCAAAATTGCGCATAAGCGCCGGGTGATGAAATCGAAGCCTGCATCGGTGGGATGGACGCCGTCGACGGTGCGGTCGTGAGTGTCGCCGAGCGGCATGCCGGGGTTGATGAAGAGAATGCCGGGATAATCGGCCATCACTTTTTTCATCTCCTCTTCGGCGGCTCTCCGTTTCCATTTCTCTTCATTGCGCTTCTCGAGATTGAAGTTGCCCGTTTCCCTTACAAGGGTCTGCAGAAAGACAAGGGGGATATCGGGCTTGGCTTCTCGTATCTTCTTTACGAAGCCGCGAAGTCGGCTTCGAATCTGAGCGGCCGAGGGATTTGAAAACGCATCTATCACGAAGAGGTGGGCATCCGTGTCTATAATGAGCTCCGCAAAGAAATCATCAAGCTTGCACACGCCCGCAAAGCCGAGGTTTATGGCTTCTACACCAATCTCACGACTAATTATCGCGGGGAATGCACGGCCCGGACGCGATGCCGACGCGCCATGGGTGATGCTCGACCCGACGAAGGCTATCTTGCGCCGGGGGCGTTCTACTCCGGGCCGGATCGTGGCCGAAGAGGAGATGCCGATCGAGAGATCCTCCACGCGGTTCCAGAGCGGGAGATAGAGGAGACAGCGATGCATGGCTCCATCCATCTTCTCCACGAGAGTGCGCTCCGCTGAAAGGGAATCGGTGGGGAGACCAACGCCGGCATGTATCCATTCACCGTCACGTTCGATATAGAGGTCGAGGCCGCTCTGCATCAGCGGAGTGGTGTTCAATCCGGAGGTCGGATAGCTGTTGCGCCAGCGGGCCTTGATATAGGGGCTGTCGGTGTCGAAAAGAAGAGCCATCCCGGTGGAAAAACCTCCATAGCGCGAAATCATATCATTCTGAGGCGGATAACGGCTCATGTCGATGCGGCTAAAACCTTTTGCCGCTGCCGTGTCCCTGACGGAGCACCCGAGCATCGTAAAGTCGCGGGCATCAAAATATCGCGTGGCCGAATATACCGGCCACGCGATGATCAGCAATAGTAGAATCGATAATTTACGCATGTTTCATTGAAGACATTGATACATTGCTTTTCGGAAGCAGTTTTTAGAGTCTGTCTCAAATTCTGATGAAGTCAGAACTACTTTCTTACCATGATTTTCTTACCATTCTTTACGTAGATTCCGGGCGCGAGGTTTTCTGGATCCATCTCGATGCCGAAAAGATTATAGACCTTGGAGTCGGTTTCATTGTCGGTGATTACAACCTGCGCCGCGGAAGTGGGGTTGTCGATGAGGAATGACGCATTATTTTCTGCCTGAGCCTCGTCGAGAGCGAGCCATGCATTGTTGGCGGCGTTCTCGCCTGTCTCTGCTTTCACAAAGCTATATGTTCCGTTGTCGTTTACAAGGGTGTAGTTCACGGATGTGGAGGGGAGGGCCTCAGCCTCTTCCGATCCTTTGAGGAGGTTGGGAGCAAGGGGCGCAGCCGTGTTGTCGGGCAGTATGGCGGGATAGAGAGTAGAGGCGTCGCCGGCGCACTGCATCAGGACGGGAGAACCTGCGGGAATCACATCGCCTTCGCCGAGCACTTTTGTGTCAAGAACGAGCTTGTTGTTCTCGATGCCCGATACGGTGAACGCCTTGACGCCCTCGGGAAGAGCCACGGCCGATGTGGAGCAAAAATAGGTGGTGTATTTAGCGGCGGCGATGGGAGCGACCTTCACCACGCCCTCAGGTATGTCAGTCACATTCTTATAGCAATAGGCACGTGTATCGGCTCCGAGGAATTTCTGTGTCAGATCCGGATTGCCGTTGCCGTCGACCGAAGGCCATGTGCCACCCTGCATGTTGAGCACCACACATCCAACGCCGGTGTTTCCGGTTGTATAACCGAAAGCATCGGGAGAAATGGAATTCACTTTCGCAGGAACATTTACCAACGCAAGTTTCGAACAGTTCTGGAAAGCGCGGGCTCCGATGGAGTTGAGAGTGGCGGGAAGCTCGACTGATTCGAGAGGAGTGTTTACGAAAACGTCCCACTGTATCTTATTCAGGGCTCCGTCTTGCGGCAGAAGTATTTTTTTGAGTCCTGCATTCTTGAAAGTGCCGGCTGGCAGAACTTTCAGCGATTTGAGCTGCGATAAATCGGCCTCTTCAAGAGCGGTGCAGTTTTCGAAAGTATATTGTTTCAAATCGCTGAGTTTGCACCCCTCGGCGAAAGAGACTTTCGTGAGGGATGTGCATCCTTTGAAATTACTGTTAGCCCCGAAAGATGAGAGGCGTGAGGGAAGCAGTATTGTCTTGATCGAGGTGCAATCGTTAAATGTCCAGCCCCCGACAGCGAGCGGAGTGTCACCATCCTCGAAGACGACCGTCTCGAGCGATGCGTTGCCTTGAAACACGGAATTACCCATGGTCTTGACAGTGGCCGGAATCTTGACGTTCTTAAGGGAGGATGCGGTTTTGAAAACTTCCTTGTTGATGACAGTGACCGGCTTGCCCTCGATTTCGGAGGGGATATTTGCCTCGGAGATACCCTCGACGAATCCCGTTACGGCATAGGACTGACCGTCGGAATTAAGCGTATATTTCAGGTTGTCGACTACGGTTTGGGCCGATGAAGAGGAAGCCCAGAGAAATGACATGGCCAGAAGAGCCATAATCTTGTGGTTTCTTTTTTTCATAATGTATAATATAAGGTTAATGTTGTTGTTTCACGTTTATTTTCACAGAATCGGCTATATCGCGCGAGGATGTGCCTGCAAGGATGGTGTAGCTTCCGCCGTTGAGCCGGAACCTGTCGGCTGTGTCATCCCAGAAAGCGAGGTCGGAAAGCGGAATGGAGAATTCCACGCGGCGGCGTTCTCCGGGCCGCAGCGACACGCGCCGGTAAGCTTTCAGCTCTTTTGCGGGACGGGTGACGGTTGGCTTCTCCTCCGAAGTATAGATCTGAACGACCTGCGTGCCATCTCTCCGGCCGGTGTTTGCCACCTCAAGGCTGACTGTGAGCCGGTCGCCCGTAACCTTGGCCTTCAGGCCGGAAAGTTTCCAGTCGGTATAAGTAAGTCCATGACCGAAAGGGAAGAGCGGCTCTATACCGCGGGTGTCATACCAGCGGTAGCCCGTCAGAACGGACTCGCTATAGACAACGTCATAAAGCTCGATAAGCTTCTCGTTGTAGGCGCGGAAAGCGGTGTTGTAGAACTCCGCTCCCTGCGGCATTGTATTTTTTGCCGGAGAATCCTTGAAATCCCTTTCTATCGTGATTGGCAGTTTGCCTGATGGAGCAACCCTTCCCGATAGAATCCCCGCAATAGCCCTCATGCCGTTCTGCCCGGGATACCAGCCGTAAAGCAAAGAGGCGGTGTCGTCGGCCCATTCGGTCATCTTTATCCCGGAGCCGGAAAACACAATCACAACCGTGTTGGGATTTGAGGCGAGTGTTCTCTTTATTCTTTTCTCCTCATCGCGCGCCAGAGCGAAGGGGCGTTCGAAAGATTCCATATCGACAGTGCCCACGGTGGTGATGACTACATCGGCGTTGCGGAGCTCATCCTCGGAAGGGCTTTCGGCAAAAGAGATATTCGTGCCGAATTCAGCTTTGAGCGCATCGCGCAGAGAGATGTATCCGAACCCTTCTACATCGGCCGACGACGCCGGGTTGTCGCAATTTCGCGGATTGCGGTCGAGATGCGGTCCGGTGGCGAGTATACGGAGATTCCCGGCAATTGGCAGCCCTCCGCAGTTGCGAAGGAGCACTGTCCCCTCCGCGGCGGTTTTCTCGGCTACTGCGCAGTGGGCATCGAAATCGCAATTCCTCTCTGAAGCTGTAGGGCGGTCGTAAAGCCCGAAGGCGCGGCATGTTGTCAGCAGAGGCCGGATCATCCTGTCGAGATCGCTTTCGGTGATTTTCCCTTCCTTTACGAGACGTTCGAGATCGCGCACCTGCCGGGAGGAGCCGGGCATCACCACGTTCTGCCCCGAGCGGACCACTTTCTCCATATCGTAAACCGAACTCCAGTCGGACATTACGGCGTTTCTGAAACCGAGCTCGCCCCTTAGCAGAGAGTCGATTGCGGCATGGCTCTGTCCGGTCCATTCGCCGTTAAGCCGATTATAGGAGGTCATTACGAAAGCCACTCCGGCATCGATGCATTTTTTGAATGGCGGGAGATAGATTTCGCGCAGAGCGCGGCTGTCGACCACCGAATTTGAGCGGCGTCGGTAGAATTCGGTGCCGTTGCAGAGAAAATGCTTCACGCAGGCGGCAGTGCCTGTGGACTGAAGTCCACGTACATAAGCCGAGGCGATTTCACCCGTGAGCAGAGGGTCTTCCCCGAAGTATTCATAATTGCGGCCGCATTGCGAATTACGGGCGATGTTCACTCCCGGTCCGAGCAACACTCCGATCCCGCCGGCGCGGCATTCCTCGCCCACGGCGCGGCCATAATCGGCGGCAAGCTCGTTGTCGAATGAGGCCGACAGCATCACCGGAGCCGGGAAGGCTACGGATTTTTCGAGCTGACGGACTGTCACCGTATCTTTCAGATTGCGGCGGATATGCACTCCCTGCGTGGCGTCGGAGAGGTAGACATACGGGATACCCTTCTCCGGCACGCCGGGGAAGAAGAATTCCGAATGGCCGCGCGTGAGCCGCAGCTTCTCTTCGAGCGTCAGCTCGGAGAGCTTGTCGTCGGCCCATTCCTCGGCCTCGCGTAAACGCCCGGCATCCGGCGGGACGACGGCACCTGCCGCCATCCCCGTCAGAAGCAGGGTCGTATAAGTTATTTGCTTAAGCATATCTCGTCGATGAACCAGCGTGTGAATTTCCCTTTGGAACTGTCGGAAGAGAAGCGCAGCCTTGTATCCGCGGCGGCATTCTCGATTTCGAAGGTATAGGTCTTGAAGGTGGAATAGCTCATGGAGGAGATCTCCACGCTCTTCTTGCCATTGATCGTTCCGGAGCCGACTACTTCGAGGATTGCCGACGTGGTGTCGCCGTCGATGTCGGCGCCCGTGTTGTTGCCGCTCGTGAATACACTCGTGTTCTTATAGGCCATGGCTTTGAAACGGATCTTGAAATTGCCTGCAGCTCCGAAAGCGGGGGAGAGTAGATTGCCGGGCTTGCAGGTGTATTTAGTCTGGTTCACGGTCTGCGATTCCACGAAGCCTATCTGTGCATAGCCCGGACGCTGGCGCACGTTGGTGCCCGAGAATCCGGGTGTGGCGCTGCCCCAGTCGGCTATGTCGCCGCCGCAATAGTTGAGCATGGCTGCCAGACGGTCGCCGAGACGATAATCAGTGCCTTGAGTCAGTGCATCGAACGCTTCGAACCATATAGCGTCGGAGGGCCGGGATGTCGGTTCCGATCCGATTGCCGAGAGCACGATGCAGCTGTGGAGGGCGATACGTCCGTAGCCATCGGAAATCGCGCCGCCGGAAACCGAGGTGGTGCCGGCGGGACACAACCGGATATAAAGAGTCGATTTGGAAGCTATCGGAGCATTGAGGCGAGTCTCTACGGAGTAATAGAAATATCCTTTGCCCCCTCCGAACACCTGGCCTTTGGGGATGGTTACCTTGTCCGGAACCGCGGTCCATTTCTTGGCATCGGTGGAATATTGCACCTCCCACTCGGCCGGCGCGTTCTTCTGTGCCGCCAGACCGAAGTCAAGACGGAATCCCTGCGAGAGTTCCTGCCCGAGCGGGAAGGCCACCTGCACATAGTTTTTGCTTCCTTCGAGCCAGGATGCGAGCTGAAGATTATGATGACCGCTGTTCTCATTCCAGAAATAGAAGGTCTTGCTCTTGGCGCTCAGATTCACCGAAAGTAGGGAGCCGGTGCCGTCGGCGCCCTCTATCACGGTCTTGTTGGCATCGGAGGCATCGGCGCGGAAATCGACATAGCGTCCCTTGCTGTTGGCCCCTTCGGTCATGAACGAGAAAACATAAGGAAGCATCACGCCGCCGTCGAAACGGGAGGAGGAGAGTGCAATATCCGAGGGGGAGCAGGGCATCAGAGTATTCTCGCCGTCGACAGTGCCCGCAATTCCGGCCACTGTCCCGCCGCCCGAAGGCACCGGAAGATCGGCGAAGAGGCAATCGCCGCTGACATGCAGAGGCAACGTAGCCCCCGCCTCATCCTGTATCGACACATTTTGCGAAATGTTCTCTTTGCGGAGGTCGCGGAAAGAGATCTGGCTGCGGATGCCCACATACATCGATTCATAGCTGCCGTCGTCAAGGTCGCGTATAGATACCTCAACCGCTTTCGGCTCTATGCGCGAGCTTTCGGTGCGGGATATTTTAGAATCGGATTCAGGGACGGCAACAAGCATGCCGCCGCTTTCGAAAGAAGCACCAGAAAGATCCACTTCCACCTCCTCGCCCGCACTCAGATAGAGTTGCGAATCGATTTTGACGGCGATACCCGAACCGGGCTCCGTGTCATCCTCTATCGCCAACATATCGGGCAGGAAATTGCCGTTTCTGAGATCCGAGACCACGATGCCCCGGATTTTCATTCCCTCACCGAACGAGACATTTCCCGAGGCGAGGGCGCTCCGGAGGTCGGAAATCGCCGTTATGCCGTCGCCGCTCTTCGGAGCCTGACGCAGGGAGACGGATTTCACAATACTGTTTTTGCTGTCGCGGATGGTTACCGAGGCGGAGCGCCCGGCGCCGCCGTTGTTTTTGGCCACGGTCAGAGAGACGCTTCCGTTGCCGGTGGTCTTTGTTTCGGGCACTGTTATCCAGGAAGTGCCGTCGCTGTCGACCGAGACTTCCCACTGGCAGTTGGCTTCCACGCCGATGTTGAACACCGCTCCTACGGCCGGGGCCACGATAGCCTCAGTCTCGGGAGTGATGAAAGGGCGGGGAAGTTCCACTTCATCGACACAGGCCTGGGCGGCTAAAAGCAGGAGCATAGCCGCGACGGCCGATATGCGGTTAATAGAGAATTTTTTCATGGTTCCTTACTTTTTGAGGTCAACGATTACAGGAAGATGGTCGGAGACGTCGGCTATCCTGAACTCGGGATATACAGGCACGAAAGTGCGCTCCACGGTATAGGGTGCCGAATTTCCCGTGTAGGCGAGAATATAGTCGATGCGCGTGCTTTTCGAGGGGAAGGTAGGGGTCGACGCACTGATCACTTTCCAATGGGTCGATGCGCCGGCTGGAAGCACGGAGGTATTCATGTCGCCGGCGATGAACACCGGTTTCGATGAAGAGGCATAATGATTGTCGACATACTCATTGATGATATCGAACGACCAGCTGCGGTTGTCCTCGCTGGCCACGCAGAGGTGGGTGCAGATATACACGAAATCGTCGAACTCGGCCACGAGGAAGCGGCGTGTCTCCACTCCGGGGAGTTCTTCCGAATCGGTGCGGATCGGTTCCTCGCGGCAAAGCATTCCGATGCCGTATTCGCCGCCGCTATAGTTTATGGTCTTGCAGAACACTGGATGCAGTCCGGTGCGTTTGGAGAGTTCCCCAATCTGATCGGCCGGGAACACGCGCGTGTTGCGGTCGAGCTCCTGCAGGGCTATCACGTCGGCGTCGATCAGCGAGATGGCGCGCGCCGTGTTGTCGTAGTTGGCGTTGTTTGTCTTTGCCGGCGAACAGCGGTGGGTGTTGAAAGTGGCCAGCCTGTAGGTGTCGGGTAGGCGTGCCGGATCCTCCGCTTTGGCGGAGTTCTCGAAATCGAAATCGGAATTGTCGCCTTCGAGACTGTCGCAACCGCCGGCAATGAGCGCCGCGGCCGCGAACAATATGTTGGTGAGAATCATCTTATATGTTTTCATTTTGTTTTCTTCTTGGTAACAGAGTCTTAAAAATTCAGGCCGTCGGCCCAGCCGGGGTTCTGGGTGATGGCTCCCTGGGTGAGAATCCGATCGTCGGTGGGCACCGGATAGAGATAGTCTCTCGGGTCGGTCCATTTGCGCGGATAGTCGGTATGCAGGATAATGTTGCCCGAGTTCCCGTCGGAGAGGAAGATATCCTTGCCGATCTCGTATGAGTTAGTGGCCGATGAGGAGGGCTTTGAACCTGTCCATAGGCAAACGTCCGGTTTGCCGTCGGCATTAAGGTCGTATTCGCCGGGACCGGGGAAATAGAGTCCGAGGAAAGTGCGTTCGAAGCGTTGTCCCTCATGCCAGCGCATAATGTCCCAATAGCGGAATCCTTCCATTATGAGTTCCACGGTTCTCTCGCGTCGGATCTCGAGGATCACTCCCTTGCAGTCGCCCTTGACGTTGATATATCCGGTTGTCGGATCCAAGAGATATGGGTCGGGAGCGGCATTGGCTTTAGCCAAGGAGAGGGAGGCTACGCCTGCGCGGCCGCGCAGAGGCTTGATGGAGAGGTCGAGGTCCGCCTGAGTGATATTGCCGAGTTCGGCTTTCGCCTCGGCGAAATTGAGGTATACCTCCGCCGTGCGGAAGAGAGGAAGGTCGACCATCGAGGCGTTGTAGGCATCGTATTTCGACGACTGTAGATATTTCACCGGCTGATAGCCTGTCTCGCTCATGGCGAGATTTGGAGCGGACTCCGAAGATTCCCCGATGCGCTTGTAACCGGGCGTGCGCATGGTCTGCGCGAAGCGTTTGTCGCGATTCTTGCTCTGGTCGGCCAGCGACATCGTCTGATATCCGGCGCGGGAGGTGAAGGGAGTGCCATCGGCCATGAGATACATGTCAGCCACATCCTTGAGGATTCCGGGGCGTCCCATGCTCATGGATGTGACATACCCGTTGGCGTCGTGTCGCAGTCCGAGGTCGCTGTTATAGGCCCGGGCAAGAATGATTTCCGTTCCGTCGGCCTTCAGCGATGAGAAAAGGGAGAGATAGGGGGTGGATCCGGTATTGCTTATCGTATATCCCGAAGTAGAGATGAACTTTTCGGAAGCTTCGGCGCAGAGACGCAGCATCTCCTCCCAGCCTTCGATGTTATGATATTTTCTGAAAGTACCTTCGAAAAGGGTGACGCGGCTCTTGAGCGCGAGAGCCGTCCACTTTGTGACGCGGTAAAGCTCTTTTGAAGCAGGCAGCGCGTCGATGGCGAAATCGAGGTCGTCGAGCATGTGACCCACAACTTCGGCCCTCGGAGTGCGTCCCATATAGAGACGGACGTCATCGGAATCGAGAGCGGCGTCGAGCCATGGCACATCGCCATATCGTTTCACTTTCTCGAAATAGAAGAAAGCGCGGAAGAAACGGGCTATTCCTTCGTAGTGACGCCTCTGTTCCTCGTCAGTGCAATTCACTGAATGTTCGAGAAAGAAATTGATGTCGCGCAACTTATCCCAGCTCCATGTTGAGGCCGTGGCCGGAACGGTGCGCGTTCCCATAACCTCGGGGCTGAGGCTCGTTTTCGAGATTATATCGGCGTCTTCGCCATAGATATCGGAACCTCCCGGGAACATGGTGTAGAAATCGTTGGTGTAAAGCTCGCATTCCGCACCGGTCTTGAAGAAGGTGTCGGGAGTCAGCTTATCCTTCGGAAAGCGGTCGAGCTCCGACTCGCATCCCGCTGATACGAGCGAGAGGAGGGCGACGGAAGCGATAATATATAATGTTTTGCGTTTCATTGTATGTGCAGATTAGAATGAGAGGTTTACGCCTACTGAAAAAGTCTTGCTCCAGGGATATACGTTGGAGAGTTTGTTGGAGGCTGCCGAAGCCTGCTCGGGGTCGAGGAAATGCGAGCGCAGAGCCGTGGATGTGAGAAGATTCTCGCCCGAGACATAGATGCGCAGGTTTGTTATGCGTATTTTCGACATCCACTTGGCCGGGAAGGTATATCCGATCGTCACGTTTTTGAGACGGCAATAAGCCAGATTCTGAAGATAACGGTCGTTGGCATAATATACGGTTCCGTTGGTGGTGTTGAGCGAGGAATAGGCTCTTGCCCTCGGGAAATAGGCGTCGGGGTTCGATTCGCTCCAGACATCGCTCATGAAATTGCGGGGCACGAACGTGCCATAGGGGCGTGCGTATGGTCCCCAGAAGCGCATGTTGTCACTTCCCGGATACCAGTCCTGACGGCCTATTCCCTGGACGAAAACCGAGAGGTCGATTCCCTTCCATTCGGCCGAGAGGTTGATGCCGTAGTGATAGCGCGGAGTGGAGTTGCCGATGATTCGACGGTCGCCGGGATCGTCGAGAGTCCCTTTGCCGCTGTTCACTATCTTGTTGCCGTCGAGGTCGAGATAGCGGAGGTCGCCGCCACGCACGCCTGTGCCGTAGGCTCCGGTGGCGTTGTAGCATCCGGGAGACACGAGGCTCAGGTCGATTTCATCGGCATATCTCTTGGCTTCCTCATCGTTGCGGAACAGGCCGTCGACCATATATCCCCAGATCTCGCCCTCCTTGCGGCCTACATAGGGATCGCCTATGAGGCCCGACGGGTTGTCGCATTTGGTATATTTCGAAGTATAGTCGGAGAAGTTGACGCCTACGGAATAGCTGAAGGGGGAACCACCGAGGTTGAAGGAATGGTTCCACGTAAGCATCAGCTCATATCCGAGGGTGCGGAGGTCGTTGGCATTCACCTGGGGTTCGGAAGCGCCATAGAGCGAGGGGAGCGATTTGCCGCGTCCGAGAATTCCCTTGACATCGCGGGTATAGACCTCGCCGGTGAAGGAGAGACGGTTGTTGAAGAACCCGAGGTCAAGACCGAGGTTCTTTGTTATCACCTTTTCCCATGTCTGGTTGGCCGAGACGGGGTCGGAGACCGTGGCGTGGCTGCCGAGATTCTCGCGGTTGAAGGAATAATCGTTCATGTGGCCTCCGGTGGAGATTGTCTGGATAAAGTCGTAATAGCCGATCTGCTGGTTGCCGAGCGATCCGTAGGATGCGCGAATCTTGGCGTTGCTCACGATGCTGCGGAGCGGTTCGAAAAATTTCTCCTCGCTTATGCGGTAGCCCACGGAGAAGGATGGAAAGAATCCGAAGCGTTTCCCGCGCGGGAATCGGGAGGAACCGTCGTAGCGGCCGTTGACTTCCACGAGATAGCGCCCGTCGTAGTTATAGGCCGCCCGGTAGAAGATGCCCATGATTGCATATTCGTTGCGTCCGCCGGTGATTGAGAAATTATCTTTACCCGTGGCCAGATTGAAGTCGGAGAGGTCTTCCGAGAGAAGCCCTGTGTTTTTGGCTCCGAGATCGCGATATTGTTTGGATTCGTAGTTATAACCGAGGATTGCAGAAAAATTATGAAGGTCTTTCCATGTATCCTGAAAAGAGGCGTAAATATCGGCCACATAATAGTTCTGGTCCCACACTGTCTCTTTCAAAGAGTTGGGATAGCGGCCCTCGGGTTCTGTCTGAATCACGCCGGGATATTGCGAATATTCCACATTCACGCTTCGGTAGTCGTTGCGGAGATTGCCGTAGGTATAGCTGAAATCAGCCTTGATGTCGAGTTGCGGAATGATTTTATACTGCACTTCGAAGAGGGTTGAGAACTCCCTCACCTTCTTGTGGCCACCGCTTTTCCCTTTCTGGAGCATGGCGTTGTAGCCGTCCATCAGGAAATGGGCCGAAGAGTTGGTTATCGAGGTGTGCGACACGGCAGTGCCGTCGGGGTTCACCGGCACCATAGAGGAGAGGGCATGAAGAGTGGGGCGGCGGAAATTGTCGTATTCGCTTTCCATGCCGGAGTAGGAATATTCGGAGCTGAAGAATTTCGTATTGTTGGATATTGTAAGTTTCGGTGTGATGTCTGCCTGAAGTTTGACACGGAAGTTGTATGAACGGAACTTGTCGGGCTGGATGCGGTTTATTCCCTTCTGCTGGTTGTAGCGTCCCGACACCATGTAGGAGAGGGATTTAAAGGCACCGCGGATATTGAGGTTATGGTCCCAGGTGGGGCGGGAGTCATCGTAGAGGTAATTGTACCAGTCAAAATTGGCAAGATAGAGATATTCCTGACGGCCGTTTCTCTCACGGGTCAGCACCCAGGGGCGGTCGGGATTCTCGCTCTTGTCGTTGCGACGGTCCCATAGGGCCTGATAGTCGCTTTCGGTGTAGGATGTGTAGGGGGTGTTCTGCGAAGAGAGCATAAAGAAATCGGCGATTTTCGCCGAGTAATAACCGCGCGTTTCGAAATCCGTTGAAGTGGTGGGTTTCGAAGTTGAGAAACTTCCGCTGTAGCTCACTTGCGGTTTCTGCATCGACTTGCCGCTCTTGGTGGTTACGAGAATCACGCCGAAAGCTCCGCGGGCACCGTAGATGGCGGCCGAAGATGCATCTTTAAGCACGGAGATTGATTCGACGTCGTTGGAGTTGATGCGGTCGAGCGAGGATTCGATACCGTCGACAAGCACGAGCGGGCTACCGCCGTTGGGCGATGTGTTTCCGCGCACGTTGAGCGATGCACCCGCCCCCGGCTGACCGGAGGATACGGAAACATTGAGGTTGGGTATCAGACCCTGCAGGGCGCGCCCTAAGTTGTCGATGGGCCGGTCTTTAAGTTCCTCTTGTGAGAGGGTGGAGACGGCGCCGGTGAGATTCACTTTCTTCTGGGCTCCATATCCCACCACCACCACTTCATCGAGCATTTCGCTTGTAGGCTGCATCGTAATATCATAGCGGTCGCTGCGGCCGACTTTAAAGGAGGTCGGCGTCATTCCCACATAAGTCACGGTGACGGTGGACCCTTCCGGGACGTCCTGAAGAATAAAATTGCCGTCGAGGTCGGTGGAAGCTCCGATGCGGGTGCCTTTCACCAGCACCGAAGCTCCAATAACCGGTTCTTTCTCTTTGTCGACAATCTGTCCCGTGATCCTTTTTCCGGAGGTCCGGACGCCTGTTTCATCACCCTTCGTATCAGATCCTTTTTTCTTCGCAAGGATTACTATCGACTTGGGGGATACGGCTTTGTAGGTCAGTCCTGTGCCGGAGAAAATGCGGTCGAGAATCTCGGTTACCGGTCTCTTCTTGCTTTTCAGAGAGACTCTCGGAAGATTTTTGAGAATATCGCCGGCATAAGAGAAACGGCATGGAGTCTGCCGCTCGATTTCCTTGAGGACATGCTCCACGGTGACGTTCTTGACGTCGATGCTGGCCACCAGACGGTCGTCGGCAAGTGCGCCGAGCGACAACAGGATGGCAACGAGCACCGTCAGAAGGGTCCTCTTTTTCCATTGAGATTTCATGAATCAGGTAGTAAGTATTATAAATTGTTATTGTGCGTTTGCCTTATTTGCAGGGATTTCCCCGCAAGAGAGTTCCGTCAGTTTGGAATGACATCAGACGCTGAGATTTCACAGAGTCTTAGGGTAATGAGGTTCCGAAATTACAGAAGTTCTATCTAAAAGGACAACAGGAATTGCGCGCGGTACTCTCAAAAGCTAAAAATAATTAAAAATTTTTAGAAGTTGTTTCATCCGGCTGTAAAAACGCCATAAAAAACGCCATGCCCGGGGGAAGGCATGGCGCTTGAAAAGGTCGGAAGAGAGTTGGTTTATTTCTGATTGCGGTCGATTTTTACGGAGTAAATGTTTTCGAGTATGCCGAGAGCCTCGTCGAGGTTGTCGGAGGGTAGGACGCCGGTGAATTTCTCTTTCATGTTCCTGAGTTGCAGAGTGTCGAGGCTAAGTCCATAGGCCTCGTTCAGTCGCTGGAATACGTAAGCCGGCGCGGAATGGTTGAAATACATCTCCTTGTTGCGCCAATCGGACGATTTTCTTCCCGGAGCTGTGACGGAGATCCTGCCTGTTGCCTTGTCGATGATGGCGCAATCCCCTGGTTTGAGGGTAACCTCTTGAGAGCTACCCGTTGCCACGAGCCGTACGCTGCCTTTGTCGAGCGATATTTCCGAACATGCGGCATCCGGAACGGCAAAAATATTAAAGCTTGTACCCTTCACCTCCACATCCATTCCCGGAGCATGAATCATGAAGGGATGTTCTGCATCCTCTGCAATCTCGAAATATGCCTCGCCGCGGAAATCCGCCTCCCTGCGGGTTGGGGAGAAACCGGGCGCAAGTCTGATTTCGGAATCGCGGTTCATACTCACTCCGCTGCCGTCGGGCAGAAGGGCGAAGGAAGTCCCGTCGGGTCCTGAGGCAAACGCGACGGCGCTCATGGCCGGTTCGCGGTTCGTGAGCCAGAGGGTGAGGATTCCTCCCAAGAGTAGCACGGCCACTATCGAGGCCGCTACCGCCAGAGCCCGCATACTCTTGAAACGATGGCTGTCACTGTCGTCGACGATGCGGCTGTCGAGACGGCGTTTTACATTCCTGACAATCTCGCCTATCTCCTTTTCATCTTCGGGCGTCTGCTCGGAATCGGTGATTTCCGGAAACAGCATCGCCAGTTCGTCATCGGAATGAGCGTTCAATAATTTTCTGAGCACCCCAAGTTCCTCGGGCGATAAAGAATCGTTTCTGAGTTTATTCGACAGTCTGTTCATGGAGTTATAAGGATTTGAGAGGTTAAAGAGATAATAGGGAAAACAGCAGTGCGACAATCGGCAGATCTATTCCTTCGGAGTCGCGGAGTGCCTGACGTAGTTTGCCGAGACCTATGTGTATGGCGTTCTTGACCGACTGCACTTTAATGCCGAGAATGGAGGCAATCTCTTCGTTAGACTTTCCCTCGAAACGCGACAGCGTTATGGCGCGTCGTTGAGTCTCCGGAAGCTCGGCTATGCGGTCGGCTACGGTCTGCATGAATTCATTATAAAATATAGCGGGACGGCTTTCTTCGGCCTCCCTCTTTTCGCGAATGTTCACGTAATCCTCATAAAGAGGCGTGTTGATGCGGGCCCGGTAATAGTTGATTATCCGGTTTCGCATCGAGCGGAAAAGCAAGGGGCCGAGGGTTTCGGAGTTGCGGATGTTTCCGCGGCTGTTCCAGAGAGCCACGAACACATCCTGCACGAGTTCTTCCACGTCCTCACGGCTTCCTACATAAGCGCGGCAGTAGGCCACAAGCCTCGAGGCATACAGATTGTATATGCCGTCGAAGGCCTGCCGGTCGCCGCCCTGTATTCTGCGTATGAGGTCGCGCTCCATGTTAGATATAGAGTCGTTCGCGGGCGGCGGCGACTTTTTCGTCGACGATGTAGTCGTCGTAGTCCATCATCTTGTCGATGATGCCGTTGGGCGTCAGCTCGATCACGCGGTTGCAGACGGTCTGGATGAACTCATGGTCGTGGCTCGACATGAGCACCACACCTTTGAAGTTCTGCAGCGTGTTGTTGAAGGCCTGGATGGATTCGAGGTCGAGGTGGTTGGTGGGGGAGTCGAGCACGAGCGTGTTGGCGTCGGTTAGCATCATGCGCGCGATCATGCAGCGGATTTTCTCGCCTCCCGAAAGCACGCTGGCTTTCTTGAGAACTTCCTCGCCGCTGAAGAGCATCTTGCCGAGAAATCCTTTCAGGTATATCTCCGACGAGTCGCTGCTGTATTGGCAGAGCCAATCGACGAGGTTGAGGTCCGATTCGAAGAAAGAGCCGTTGTCGAGCGGGAGATAGGCGGTGGTGATGGTCTGTCCCCAGTCGAATTCCCCGGCATCGGGCTTGCGGTTGCCCATGATGATTTCGAAGAGAGCGGTCATGGCCCTCGGGTCGCGGCTGAGGAACGCCACTTTGTCGCCTTTTTCGATCTGGAAGTTCACATCCGAGAAAAGAGTCTCTCCGTCGACGGAGGCTGCGAGTCCCTTGACTTCGAGAATCTTGTTGCCTACTTCGCGGTTGGGGGTGAATATTATGCCCGGATAGCGGCGCGATGATGGCTGGATCTCCTCGACGTTGAGCTTCTCGAGCATCTTCTTGCGGCTTGTGGTCTGTTTGCTCTTGGCAACGTTGGCGCTGAACCGCTGGATGAATTCGAGCAACTCCTTGCGTTTCTCCTCGGCTTTCTTGTTGGCGGCCTGCTGCTGACGCAATGCAAGCTGCGACGACTGATACCAGAAATCGTAGTTTCCGGCGAAGAGTGAGATCTTGTTATAGTCGATGTCGAGGGTATGTGTGGAGACGGCGTTAAGAAAATGTCGGTCATGGCTTACTACAAGCACGGTATTCTCGAAATTCGCGAGATAGTTTTCGAGCCATGCCACCGTCTCGAGGTCAAGGTCGTTGGTCGGCTCGTCGAGCAGAAGGTTGTCGGGATTTCCGAAGAGCGCTTTAGCGAGGAGCACGCGCACCTTTTCATTGGCGCTCATATCTTTCATGAGCATATAGTGGCGGTCTTCCTTTATGCCGAGACCGCTCAGCAAAGCGGCGGCATCGCTTTCGGCGTTCCACCCCTCGAGCTCGGCGAATTTCTCTTCGAGTTCGGCGGCCTTGATGCCGTCTTCATCGGAGAAATCCGGTTTGGCATATATCGCGTCTTTCTCCTGCATGATATTCCAGAGCACGGTGTGTCCGCGGAGCACGGTTTCGATAACTGTGCATTCATCGAATTCGAAGTGGTTCTGCGAGAGCACCGACAGACGCTCGCCCGGGCCGAAAGTGACCGTGCCGTGTGTGGGGGAGAGCTCTCCCGACAGGATCTTCATAAGAGTAGACTTGCCGGCGCCGTTGGCACCGATGATACCGTAGCAGTTGCCGCGGTTGAAAGTGAGGTTCACGTCCTGGAAAAGCACGCGCTTTCCGAACTGCATGCAAAGATTGTTTGTCTGGATCATATCTAATCGACTGCCGTCCTGTTGCCGGACGGCCTGCTTTTTTTATTTATTATGTCGTCGTGGAACGTTGACGTTGTGGGCATCGAAGATGCGTTGCGAACCGCGGTCGAAGAGTTCCCAATGGGCTTTCTGGCCGGCGGGAATCTTCTCGGGCATCCATGAGGGAATCACGGTGAAGTTCGTGCGTCCTCCGGCAGGCTTTGCCGAGAAGAAGGTGTCGTAGCTTGCTTCCTTGAAGCGGGCTTTGCCGTCGGCACCCCGCTCGAGAGTGGCGCGGACCAGAGCGCCGCCGCGTGTGTCGGCCGTCTTCATGTTGGATATGAAGTTACCAAGCGAATAGACAAGGAGCACATCCTTCCCCTCCTTTTCATTGCGCACCACCTTCATCGGTTGAATCACGTGCGGGTGTCCGCCGATGATAAGGTCGACGCCCCTGTCGATAAGGAAATCGGCGATATCCTCCTGAACGCGGTTCTGCAGCAGGACATATTCCACGCCCCAGTGCATCGCGGCCACGATGATTTCGGCTCCGGCCTCGCGGGTCTTGCGGATTTCGCGGTCGATACGCTCTTTATCGATGAGCGCCACTTCCACGCCGTCGGTCGGCTCGATGCCGTTCGTGCCGTAGGTATAATTGAGGAATCCGACTTTGAATCCCTTGATGTCCTTGATGAAAGGCACCAGCGAATCGCGCATGGCGGCATCGCGGTAAGTGCCGATATGGTCGATACCGAGTGAATCCAGGGCCGAGATTGTGCGTCGCGCCGCGCGGTCGCGCCGGTCGAGACAATGGTTGTTGGCCGTCAGGAACATGTCGAAGCCGGCATCCTTGAGCGCTACGGCATAACTGTCCGGTGCGCTGAAGCAGGGATAGCCCGTATAAGAGGGGCCTCCTCCGAGCGGGACCTCCAGATTGCAGACGGCATAATCTGCGGATGTGATCTCGGGAGCTATCAGGGTGAAGCATCCCGAATAATCATAATTTCCTCCGCCAAGTTCTTTTGCGCGGTCGAGCTGTGCCTGATGCTGCATGGCATCGCCCACAAAGAGCAGTTCCGCGCGCTGAGGCTCGCCGGGAGCCGCCGCTCCGGTCAGAAAAGAGAATAAGCTGAAGAGCAGAAGAGCGGCCGTCATTTCATCTCCTGCCTTGAGAACGTGAAGCATATCAGCGCCCTGTCGGTGTCGAACTGAGTCATGGTCGGGTAGCCGATATAAGGGGTGCAGTTCGTTACGTAGGTAGTGGTGGATGTGTATCCGTTCACATCCTCGGTGGTGACGTTGACAGGCACGAGGGAGAACTGCGTATCGGCAGGGTCGATCGGCAGCCCTTTCTCAATAAGGCCGATGATATAATCGCGCATTCCGTCGAAGGAATAGCGACCTGTCGACGGATTATAGGAAGCATAGAACGATGTCTGGCCGTCGGGCACCTTGTTCTCCCGGAAGAATTTCTCTTTCTCGGAAGTCTTCACCATCAGAAGATAGGGTGCCACCGTGATTCCGAAATCATTTTTGACAGTCGTTGCGGGAATCTCAAACGACAGTTTTGAAACTACCGACTGGCTGTAGAGGTCTTTGTCGTATTTCTCTATAATCTCTCTGGCGGGGAAAGTGAGGTCGATGCTGTATCCTCCGGGCGTTGTCATGATCGATTTGCCGGAGGCCACGAGGTCGCTCAGATACTGCGAAGGCTTATAGATGATGCGGTTGCTTGAAAGCACTTCAGGCTGAGAAGAGAAGAGGCAGACAGAATCGCGCGTAAGGACCGGAATCTGCTCATACTCGTCGGTTCCAGGCTTTTGCGAATAGCTCATCTTATTGTAGTGCCAGTAGAGGTATACCCGCAGCGAGGAGATCAGACCGATGCATCCGTTGCCGAAGTTCTGTTCCACATAGACTCCGGGGAAAGCATTGTTGAATGTGGAGGGCCACTGGAAAACCGGGTCGTTGTTGCGGTAGGCAGTGAACACATCCTTGGCCATTTTGTCGGGCATTCTCACCGGAATGCTGATTGCCCCCTGAAGTTTAAAGAGGGAGTCGGACAAGGCGAGAGCCGAGAGCGTATAGGAACGAATACCGAGAGGCTTCGACGGGTCGTAGTAGCCTGTCGGGTCGAAAGAGTTGTCGATTGTGGAGGGGAGGGGGCTTGTGAGCCTGAATACTTTCAGCTGCTGCGGGGCGAGGGAATCGCCGGTGAGGGCGCCGCGGGGCACGGTGAACACCATGCGCATAGAATCGACATCATTCACTTTGATAGAGTCGGCTATCGACATGCCGGTGGAGCTGAGGAGCTGGCTGACGAACGAGCATTCGAGGCTTCCGTATTCGGGCACGTTGATGCGGCCTAAAAGCTTCGTGCCGGTCCGGGAGTCATAGTTGTCGTCGTAGACAGAGGTGACGGCGAGCTTCGTCTCTATGGAGTCGACGGTGATCGATACCTCGCCTTTGATGAGGGATTCACCGACGTTGCTCACATCGTCGTCGCACGACTGCATGAGAAGCGCGGCTGCAGGAAGCGCCAGAATGGCTGCGATATATGTTTTGCGGAATGTCATGTCGATTGGTTTTATCTGTTGGAATTTAAGAAACCGTAAATTTAAGCGGTTTCCAGCAGTTTCTGATAGAGTTCGTGATATTTTTCTGAGTTTTCTGCTTCAGGGTCGAGCGAGAGAACCGGTATTCCTCTTTTTTCGGCATATCCGAGCAAATCGGGATCCGGCGTGCGGTTGTTGAACACCACGGCGTCGGAATATGCAATGGCTATTTTATGCAGGATGTTGGTGTCGGGCGCCTCGTTTCCGAACATGTCGAGATCCTTGTCGCTAACACCGTCGGCTCTCAGCTTGGCGAGGAACTTATCGCAGAGGGGTGCTATAGGAGCTTCGTCGAGCAGTGAATATACCGTCTTTGTGTTCTTAAAAGATGTTCCGTCGGCAAAAACGCGTTTCGCATAAAGAGGCACAAGCGATGAAATCCAGCCGCTCACGTGGAGTATATCCGGTTCCCAGCGGAGTTTGCGGGCAGTGTCGGCGGTTCCGCGCGAGAAGAAGATGATGCGTTCGTCGTTGTCTTCGCGATTTGATCCAACGGCATCCACATCGGTATCCGATTTCTGGAAATAGTCGTCGTTGTCGATGAAATATACCTGAATACGGGAGGGTTGCATCGAGGCTACTTTGATGATCAGCGGGTGGTCGGCGTCGCTGATAGGAATGTTTATTCCGCTGAGCCGGATCACCTCGTGAAGCTGGTTGCGCCGCTCGTTGACAGCGCCGAAGTTGGGCATGAATGTTCTGACCTCATATTTGAGGGAGTTCATTGCCGTCGGCAGATTGCGACCGAGGAGGGATATTTCCGAAGATGGAAGGTAAGGTGTAATCTCGGGCGAGACGTAGAGGATTCTTTGTTTTGCCATATCTGAAATTTACAAGGCCGGGCACGGTCCGGATACGGCGCGTGTAAAGCCGTTGCAAAGTTAATAAAAAATGCTGATTTATAAGACCCCCTTTACCAAAAATGTAAAAATTAATTTGAAGAGTTTCAAATTTTTTGCGGGAATTGATTAATTTTGCAGGTTGAAAATCATGGGCGAGGGCGGCGCGTTTTGTCGGCCCCTGCCGAATGCAGTAAATTGAAATGATAATTATCAGAGAGGTCGCTGAGCTTCAGCAGTTTGTGGAGCATGAAAAAGCGAACGGCAGAAAAATAGGCCTCGTGCCGACGATGGGCGCCCTTCATGCAGGGCATCTCTCGCTGGTAGAGAGGGCAGTCAGGGAGAATCCATGCGTCGTGGCGAGTGTATTCGTGAATCCGACACAATTCAACAATCCCACGGACCTCGCCACATATCCCCGCAAGGAGGAGGATGATTTCCGCCTTCTGGCAGAGGCCGGAGTGACAGCGGTGTTCGCGCCGACGGTCGAGGAGATGTATCCCGGCGGTCCCGAGGCCCAGCCGCATCATGAGTTCCGGCTTGGCACGGCCGCCGATGTGATGGAAGGGAAATTCCGCCCCGGTCATTTTCAGGGAGTGGCGCAGGTTGTAAGCCTTCTTTTCAGGCTCGTCCGTCCGGACAGGGCATATTTCGGAGAGAAGGATTTCCAACAGATAGCCGTGATCCGCAACATGGTGGAGAGTGAAGGAATCAATGTGGAGATTATACCGTGTCCCATAAAGAGGGCCGATGACGGTCTGGCGCTTTCGAGCCGCAATGCGTTGCTCACGCCCGAACAACGCGCCATAGCGCCCGAGATCCACAAGGCTCTCGAATACAGCGTGGAGTATTCGCGCAGCCATAGCGTCCGCGCCACCCACGACACGGTGGTGGAGCGCCTCGACGCCCAGCCTTGGCTGAAAGTGGAGTATTTCGAAATTGTCGATGGCCGGACGCTCCTGCCGGTCGAGGAATGGGATGAGAGTCCCTGGATTGTGGGGTGCATCACGGTATATTGCGGCGATGTGCGCCTGATCGACAATATCGCCTACAGGAAATAAATAATAAGAAGCTGATAAATAAGATTGAGGACAGCATGCTTATAGAGATGATGAAATCGAAGATTCACCGCGTCACCGTGACAGAGGCGAATCTCAACTACATAGGGTCGATCACGATCGATGGCGCTCTGCTCCGTGCGGCCGACATACTTCCGGGCCAGCGGGTGTGGATTGTGAACAACAACAATGGCGAACGTTTCGACACCTACGTGATAGAGGGGGAGGAAAACAGCGGCGTGATCTGTCTCAACGGAGCCGCCGCGCGCAAGGCTCAGCCCGGCGACGTGGTGATAATCATGACGTACGCCCAGATGACTCCCGAAGAGGCACGCGCCTGGAAGCCGACAGTCGTATTCCCCGATACGGCCACCAACCGCCTTCAGTGAATATAAACAACGGTCTGCACTCGCCCGGAAATATTTTCATAGGGCGATTACGGACCGCAATTTAGATAAATATGTTCAATAATCTCTCAGAGCGTCTTGAACGCTCATTCAAGATACTCAAAGGTGAAGGTCGCATCACCGAGATAAATGTGGCCGAGACCATGAAGGACGTGCGTCGCGCCCTGCTCGATGCCGACGTCAACTATAAAGTGGCCAAGACGTTTACCGACACCGTCAAACAGAAGGCCATGGGCCAGAACGTGATCAACGCTCTCAAGCCTAAAGAACTTATGGTCAAGATCGTGCATGATGAGCTTGCCTCCCTTATGGGCGGTGAGGAAGCGCCGCTCGATCTTTCGGGAAACCCGACGGTCATTCTTATGGCCGGCCTGAACGGAGCCGGAAAGACCACTTTCTCCGGCAAGCTTGCCCGCAAATTAAAATCGACAAAGGGTAAACGCCCGCTGCTTGTAGGAGCCGATGTCTATCGTCCTGCCGCCCGCGAACAGTTGCGCGTTCTTGCGCAGACCATAGATGTGCCCGTTTATACCGAGGAGGAGAGCAAGGATCCCGTAAGCATCTCGCTTCACGCCATCGAGGAAGCACGCCGCAATCATTACGACCTCGTGATTATCGATACGGCCGGACGCCTTGCCGTCGACGAGGAGATGATGGATGAGATAGAGCGCATCAAGAATGCGGTGAAACCGCAGGAGACACTCTTCGTGGTCGATGCCATGACCGGTCAGGACGCTGTCAACACCGCGAAAACTTTCAACGAGCGTCTCGATTTCGACGGAGTGGTGCTTACAAAACTTGACGGCGATACGCGAGGCGGTGCGGCTCTTTCTATCCGTGCGGTTGTCGACAAGCCTATAAAATATGTAGGCACGGGCGAGAAACTGGAGGATATTCAGGAATTCAACCCGGAGGGTATGGCCAGCCGTATTCTCGGCATGGGCGATATCGTGGAACTCGCCAAACGCGCCCAGGAAGTCTACGATCTCAAGGAGGCCGAGAAGATGCAGGAGAAATTCCGCAAGAACAAATTCGACTTCGACGATTTCCTCAAGCAGATCAACCAGATCAAGAAGATGGGTAACATCAAGGACCTCGCCTCGATGATACCCGGAGTAGGGAAAGCCATCAAGGATATTGATATCGACAACAATGCTTTCAAGGGAATCGAGGCGATTATCCAGTCGATGACCCCCTATGAGCGCCATAACCCCGACGTGATCAAAGGGACGCGTCGGCAGCGTATAGCTAAGGGTTCAGGCACATCGCTCCAGGAGGTGAACAAACTTCTGAAACAGTTCGAAGACACGCGCAAGGTTATGAAGATGGCCACATCGATGAAGAATCCGATGAAGATGATGAGCCGTATGAAACAGCCCGGCGGCCGCCGCTTCTGACGCGCTCCTCATTGAGGAATAAATAGAAGGTAGTATAAAAAATTATTACTGTCCGCTAAACTTTTGAGGTCAACTGAAAATTAGGGCTGATTCC
>OHPI01000378.1_pt1 | contig 32273 bp, 22 predicted proteins | sample 1577651 | NCBI WGS metagenome assembly OHPI01 (sample SAMEA3879578, study PRJEB24766) | human gut metagenome | biome: human-associated habitat; feature: feces | place: USA | collected 1985/1987
CTAAAGGCAACCTGCATCGCCCTTTTCCTCTCTTTTCGTTGCCTTTTCCCGCTTCTTGCCCGCCCTAAAGGCAACCTGCATCGCCCTTTTCCTCTCTTTTCGTTGCCTTTTCCCGCTTCTTGCCCGCCCTAAAGGCAACCTGCATCGCCCTTTTCCTCTCTTTTCGTTGCCTTTTCCCGCTTCTTGCCCGCCCTAAAGGCAACCTGCATCGCCCTTTTCCTCTCTTTTCGTTGCCTTTTCCCGCTTCACAAGCTAAAAAAGGCAACCCAATTTCACATCTTCCTCTTTTTACGTTGCTTTTCCAACTTCTTGCCCGCCCTAAAAGCAACCCGTGTCGCTGCACAACCCGCCTCCCCCCTCCGGGGTGCCCCCTTAGTTCTTATGGGGGACCATCGGTTTTCGTGAGGGATTTAGAACGCCGCCGGTGCATAGAGGGCGTACTTCGCGCCCTCATGCACCGCTGCGTGCGTTCTCTAAGCGCGAGCGGATCCCGAGGCGAAAACCGATGGTCCCCTCACTCAAAAGTAATACTCGCATACGCATCCACCGTCCCATATCCCCACTCCCGGCTCGGATACTCCTCGCCTCGCGGAGTGGCTCCCCGGATCAAGAGTTCCGGCACGATGTTTCCGTTGAGTTCAGCGACACTAAACTGCTGTAAAAAGAGTGCGGCGATGCCGGTCGTGACAGCGGCGGCGACGCTGGTTCCTGTCATTGTGCCGTATTGTTCACGGGGATAAGGGCCAAAGATTTCGACGCCCGGTGCCGTCACATCCGGTTTGATAATGCCATTCGGCGTGAATCCCCGGCTTGCCTGCGCATAAAAAGCATTATTGACCGGGTTGTAAGCAGAAATTGTAATCGCATTTCTGGCGTTTCCGGGTTCGCAGATTGTCGTGTCCGGATTGGGACGGGTAAACACCGTTTCACCTTCCAAAAATTGGGTAATAGGTAGCCACATATGGTAGTGCGGATACTCCTGCCGGGAGGTGACGATAATTTTCCACACACCCGGCTTCGTATCCTCGAAGCGGAATAAGATCACTTGATCCCTCGTCTGCCCCTGCACGCGGCCGGTTCGGATTTCAAGATTTGTATTTTCGATGGGAAACCGTTTCTGCCGCTGCAAACCATCTTCTGCCCGGGTTAGTCCCAGCGAACTTCCTCCTGGCGAAATCACATCAAACGACACACTTCCAGGAGTCTGCCACCACAATTCGCAGACAAATCCAAGACTCGCTCTCGCAACGTCGATCTGAATTTCTTCTTCCTTTTTGGTAATTTCATAATGATGCCCGACGGGACCTTCATTTCCGGCGCAGGCGACGATACTTGCCCCCGCCATATTATTGATGTCGATGAGATGACAGAGCGGAGAGGCTCCGTCATGATTTCCAAGATTACTCCCCATGCCGACGCAGATTGAGACCGGTCGCCCCAGAGAATACGCCACTTGCAAAATATACATAATTCCTGCCATAATATCATTTTCCTGATAACAGGGAACTTTTGACGGCACGCGGTAATATTCGCGGTAACTGTTTTTCGCCTCTTTGCATTTGACAACAATAATCTGAGAAAGTGGTGCAATGCCCGAAAATTCCTTACCTGGGATTTCGTTGCCTGCTGCCACGCCTGCCAAAAATGTTCCATGACCGATATCATCGCGCGTCGGCAGATAGGAAGATGGCTGTTCCCGTTTTAACGCCTCATTGATCTCCTGCTCCGAAAACACACGGCCATAATCAAACTGGGACGGGCCGCCCTCGCGGATCGTCTGATCCCAGATCGAATGAAGGCGCGTCGTTCCATCGGCATTACGGAATGCCTCATGCGTAAAATCAATGCCCGTATCAACAAATCCCACGATCACACCCTGTCCGTAAAAATCCAAATACGGCTGCCTGCGAATCTGCATCACGCCGGCAGCCTCCAATGCTTCATATCCCATAAGCCCATATACGTGTGGCACGGTGCCGTAGCCAAATTGATTGATCGTCTGACTGTCAATCCTGTTTTCCTCTCGGTATACAATCGTTCCACCGCCGCCGATCCGGCTGTAACACGTGGGCTGGTATCTCTCCACCAACGTCTCTTCTCGGATATATGAAGAGACAATATAATCCAATACCTGTTCCGAGTAAATCGCTTCTGTACAAGTCACAAGTCTGCCTCCCGGCTTTTTTACCAAGTATATGCAGAAAATCAAAATTTTTTCACAACATCTTCTTTCTTTTAAAATAAAGGATCAATAGCAACACAACAAGCACGCTGGCAAAGATCACGCCGGGATACCCGCTCTGCAATTCCGGCATATTTTGGAAATTCATGCCATACCATCCCGTGATGAGTGTGAGGGGGAAGAAAATGGTCGATATCACAGTCAAAAACTGCATATTGGCATTCTGCCTGGCATCGACATAACCCTGATAGGCGTCCCGAACCTGTCCGGCGTATTCGAGAAGATGCACCGTCTTTGACATAAGCCGGTCGGCGCGGTCCGTCACAGTGCCAAAATATTTTGTCTGTTTTTTGGCAAAAAAACCATTCTCATTGGTCTCCAATTCCCGTCCGAGATCCATAAGCTCATCGTAATAACTGCGGAGCGTCAAAAGTTCTTTGCGGACCGGCGAAAAATCGCTGAGAAAATGTGCCGCATGCCCTTCCGATATGCGCTCTTCCATCTCCATTAAGCGTTTTTCATACTGAACCAATAATTCGAGATCGCGGTGAATAAATTCCGTAATGTAATAATAAAGGAATTTTTCCTTCGTCATTTCGCGATTCCTGTTTTTCCGCTGAATGCGTCGGATCAAACGATACGAAAAATCGCTGTTATCCACAAGCACGATGTTTTTCTCGTTGACAAAGAAAAGAATAGCGTACCGTTTTCCCAAAAGATCAAGAAGTTTCGGGATATAAAACGACCCAATCATGCACTCCTGCTGGTTTTCCACCTTGCAGAATCCGATGTCCGAAAGCTGCACTTCCCCTTCATAGCGCATCTGCGCCTGTTCCAATGCAGCCTTTGCGCCCGCTTCTGTCGTCACAAAAACCCGGGAAGGCATGTCCTCCCCGAGTTCCGGTAAATCTGTCTTTTTCTGTTCCTGCAGGCATGCTCCCAGCGTGAAGATCATACGGCTGCCTCCAATTCCAGTTTCATTTCTTCCATCTGCTCTTCTTCCAGTTTGACAAATACGACACCATCCATCGTCTCCTCCGCAATGCCGACACAGTTATCTGCCACACGATCCAGATTGTAGAGAATGCTTGAATACGCCTGTGTCAATGCCGGATCGCAGATTTTCTTTTCCACACGATTCAAATGCGCTTTCGTATTTTTCTTCTGCGCCTTTCGCATCTTACTGCGGTTTTTAATGACAATTTCCGCCTCCGAAGAATCCCCATTGATCACCGAATCCATCGACTCCGTAAACAGATTCTGCGCAATTTCAATGCATTGGCGAAGTTCTGTGACTGCCTTATCCGAAAGGTCTTTTCCCTGCAGCTGCATGTCATCACTCGCTGCCGCAATATCCGCACACCGGTCTGCGATGCGATCAATATTATTTGTCACAAACAGAAATCCTGCGGTCTGCTCCGACTGCTGCTCCGTGAGCATTCCACTCGAAAACAACTTGGTAATGTATACGGAAATACACTCCTGAAGTTCTTTTACAGTCTGGTACGCATTTTCATACTGCTGTCTCGCATAACTTCCGCCCACGCCGCTGATGCTGTCTTTCAATGCACTTACCATCATCTCGCTGTAATTTGCCAAACGTTTCATTTCCTCCGACACAAGATACATCGCCGGCAGCGGTTTGCCGATCATTTTGTCGTCGAGATACTGCGGTGCCTGGTCCATTACTACTGTCTTATCCTTTCCGCGAATGATTGTGGTGACAATTTTCACCATAACCGGGATAAGTGGCAGCCAAATAACCGTACAAAATACATTGAATGCGGTATGCGCATTGGCAATCTGTCTTGAAATGACATCCACTTCATTTCCTTTGGGCGATATAAACTGTACAAATTTAGCAAATAACGGAATGATAAATACAAAAACAATACTTCCGCTTATATTAAATATACTATGCGCGATCGCCGTCCTTTTGGCGTTTTTCGACTGTCCGATCGAAGCTAACAGAGCCGTAATAGTCGTTCCGATGTTGTCGCCAAGCAGGATTGGAATCGCTCCGGTGAGTCCTATTACACTTGTCACGCCATCCGGCATTGGCTGCGATGCGAAGTTTTGAAGGACCGCGATCGTCGCCGAGCTGCTCTGCACAACCAGCGTCATCACGGCGCCCAAGATCACGCCAAGCACCGGAATATGTTTTACCTGAACCATCATATCCACAAAGATCGGACTATTTGCCAGCGGTTTCATAACACTTCCCATGATCTCAATTCCTTCAAAGAGCAATCCAAATGACAAAATGACCATTCCGATATTTTTTACTTTTTCCTTTTTTCCTAAAAACTGAAGCATAAATCCGATAAATATAATGGGATAAATGTAATTGCTGATTTTAAATGCCATCAGCTGTGCTGTCATGGTCGTCCCAATATTCGCGCCAAAGATAACGGATATCGCCTGCGGCAGGCTCATAAGTCCCGCGCTTACAAATCCGATCACCATAACCGTCGTCGCCGAACTGCTCTGCAGAACCGCCGTAACAAGTGCTCCTGCAAGCGCACCCATCAACGGATTTTTTGTCAGAAAACTAAGAACTTTTTTCATCTTTTCCCCAGCAGCCTTCTGCAATGCATCACTCATGGAATTCATTCCAAAAAGAAACATTGCGAGTCCACCCACCAAACCAAATATAATTTTCGCCGTCTCGTTCATAAGTATTTTCCTCTTTTCTCCTTCATTTTCCTTAACTTTAACACCGCATTGTATAATCCAATTCCTATTTGTGTAAAAGTTAAGTAAAATTTGGGAGAAATCAGGAGACTGTGGGGAACATTTTTTGACTTGGATTACATTTTTCGTCTTCTGGGGCATACAATATCACTCATATATTTGACCTTATTTGCGCTTTTTTCCAGCAAACCAACACCACCGTATATAATATGTGACTTTCTTCACAGTAAAATCAAATTCTAAAACGAATCGTTGACATGGGATTCACTAATTGATATAATATTCATTACAGAACAAAAATCGTTTGAGGTTTTTACTAGGGCGGTGCGTGCACTAAACTAGATTTGAGCTTTTGCAAAAAGGTACGAAACCTCAACTCGTTTCGTACCTTTTTTATCTTCATTCTAAAACAAAAATCCTAATGCATGTACGGCAAATGCAGCCACCCACGCAATCACACATTGTGCCACTACGGTCAAAAACGCGGCTTTATTGCTTCCCATTTCCCTTTTCACGGTAGCGACCGCCGCCACACACGGCGTATACAACAAGGTAAATACTAAGAAAACAAATGCCGTAAATGGGGTAAATAACGTATGTATCTGCGATACATCTCCTCCCAGGAGAACGGTAAGTGTCGATACCACACTTTCTTTGGCTGTAAATCCGGTAATCAATGCCGTGGAAATGCGCCAGTCGCCAAAACCAAGTGGTTTAAAAAGCGGCGCCGCAAGGCTTCCAATCATTGCCAGTAGGCTTTCGTCCGCTGACTCTGCGACATTAAGCCGAATGTCAAATGTCTGCAGAAACCATATGATGATCGATGCCAAAAAGATAATGGTAAATGCTTTTTGGATAAATCCTTTTGCCTTTTCCCAAATCAGCTGCACCACACTTTTTGCAGAGGGAAGGCGGTAATTTGGCAGTTCCATCACAAACGGCACCGGTTCGCCCTTAAATTTTGTCTTTTTCAAGATCAATGCATACAAAATGCCACATACAATTCCAAAAAGATACAGTCCGACCATCACAAGTGCTTGGTATTTTCGCGGGAAAAATGCACTGATCATCAACGTGTAAATTGGCAATTTTGCACTACAGCTCATAAATGGTGTAAGCAGGATCGTCATCTTGCGGTCACGCTCACTCGAAAGCGTACGCGTCGCCATGATAGCAGGCACCGAACAGCCAAATCCAATCAGCATCGGCACAAAACTCCGTCCTGACAATCCCGTCTTTCGCAGCAGTTTGTCCATGACAAATGCCACACGCGCCATATATCCGGTATCTTCCAAAATTGACAGGAAGAAAAACAATGTCACGATCGTCGGCAGGAAACTAAGTACACTTCCCACACCCTGACAGATTCCGGAAACCACCAGATCATGCACAACCGGGTTAATCCGGACTGCAGTAAGACCTTTGTCAATCCACGAAATCACAGCATCGACACCCAGAGCCATAAGATCTGACAGCCAGGCTCCGAGAAAATTAAATGTCATCGCAAACACCAATGCCATAATACCGATAAAGCATGGAATTGCTGTATATTTCCCTGTCAGCACACGGTCAATCATCATACTTCTGTGATGCTCTTTGCTCTCATGCGGACGCACAAGTGTCTTCTTACACAAATTTTCGATAAAGGTAAATCGCATATTGGCAATGGCCGCTTCTCGGTCTAAACCGGTCTCTTTTTCCATCACGGCAATAATCTGCCGAAATGCCTGCTTTTTCTCATCGGAAAGCCGCATCTCTTTTTCGATCAGATAATCATTTTCAATCATTTTTGTCGCTGCAAAACGAACCGGAAGTCCTGCTGCCTTTGCCTCGGGCTCCAGCATATGTACTGCTGCATGAATGCATCGATGCACCGCTCCGATTGGATCCTCCTCCTGCTTGCTGTCCGGGCAGAAATCAATTCTTCCCGGCGGCTCCTGAAATTCCGCTACATGCATAGCATGGCTGATAAGTTCATCAATTCCTTCGTTTTTTGCTGCCGAAATCGGCACAACCGGAATCCCAAGAATTTCCTCTAACTCATTGACTCGCGCGGATCCCCCATTGGCACGCACTTCATCCATCATATTGAGTGCAAGTACCATCGGAATTCCAAGTTCCATCAGCTGCATCGTCAAACAAAGATTTCGTTCCAGATTTGATGCATCCACAATATTAATAATACCCGTTGGTTTAGAATCCAGCAAAAAATCCCTTGTCACAATTTCCTCATTGGAATAGGGGGACAGGGAATAAATGCCCGGAAGATCTGTTACCGTTGCCTCCGGATGGTTGCGGATCGTACCGTCTTTCCGGTCTACCGTCACACCCGGGAAATTTCCGACATGCTGATTTGCCCCGGTAAGCTGGTTAAAAAGCGTGGTTTTTCCACAATTTTGATTTCCGGCAAGGGCAAACCGAATCGGCGTTCCCTTGGGAAGTCTTCTTGCTTCATCTTCTTCTCTTTCTTTTTTTGCTTTTCCCAGTTCTCCTACTCCCGGATGGGGAACTGCCTGATATGCCCGTTCCTTTTCCGGATTGCAGGTTTCCTCCGGATGGATTCCATCAATCTCGATCTTCTGTGCTTCTTCCAGCCGAAGCGTCAGTTCGTAGCCACGAACTTTAATCTGGACCGGATCTCCCATCGGAGCAATCTTTTGTAAAGTAATCTCTGTACCGGGTGTCAGCCCCATATCAAGCAGATGATGGCGAAGTGCTCCCTCGCCTTCTACTGCCTGTATGTAGGCACATTGCCCCGGCTGTAATTCATTCATTCTCATTTTATTCTACAATACTTCCTTAATTGCATTCATCAGTTCGTCATATGTCTCATACGCCGGAAGCTGTGGATATTCTGCCTTGATTGCATCCGTGCTCTTAAACAAAAATCCGGCTTTACTTGCAAGAATCATTCCGATATCATTGTGGCTGTCTCCACTTGCGATCGTATCGTAGCCGATGGACTGAAGTGCCTTTACTGTCGTCAGTTTTGACTGTTCGCAGCGCATCTTAAATCCTGTAATTTCGCCATCTTCTGCCACAACAAGTTCATTGCAGAATATCGTCGGATATCCTAATTTTTTCATAAGCGGTCCGGCAAACTGGGAAAATGTATCGCTGATGATGATAACCTGTGTCATGCTGCGAAGTTCATCCAAAAACTCTTTGGCTCCCGGAATCGGATCGATCGTTGCGATGGTTTCCTGAATCTCCTTCAAGCCAAGTCCATGCTCTTTCAAAATTCCAAGTCTGAAATTCATCAATTTATCATAATCCGGTTCGTCTCTCGTCGTCTTTTTCAATTCCGGGATTCCTGTCGCCTCGCTAAATGCGATCCAGATCTCCGGTACCAAAACTCCCTCTAAGTCCAAACATACAATTTCCATTTTTCCGTTACCTCCGTACTTTCCTTGATTTATAACTAGTAAATCTGCCGGTTTTCCCAGCGTCACCATCAATATTATAAAATATCTCTGTCACTTTGACAAGTGAATTTTACACCTTCACCGTCAGTATTTTAGAATATACGCTGTACTTTTTCGCCTTTTTCTTTTTATCAAACGTTCTGACTTTAAAGGACAGCGTCTTATTCTTAAGAAGACATCTGAGTTTCATTTTTCCTTTGTATTTTTTAATATTATTTTCGCTCAATGAAATACGTACAAATTTATTTTTCTTTTTCATATAAATTTCAACGTATTTTCCTTTGTATTTCTTTACGCGAAACTCCAGGTAAACATTCCTTCCGGAGCCTTTTTTGCGAACTGTGACCTCCGGCGCTGTCATCCCATTTACCGCGTATTTCTTTACGTTCGAAAAGGCTCCGTTATCGGCTTGTATTTTGTAATAATACGTTCGACCTGCCTTTACTTTCCTGTCTCTAAACAAACATTTCGAAGCTGATACGCTTCCAATTTTTGTATATCTTCCTTTTTCTTTTCCCGACCGGTAAATCTTATAAGTTTTCGTTCCGGGTACCACCTTCCACTGCAGGATAATACTCCGATTGTCCTTGGTATGAATCCTTTTCCAGGCAGGCGGTTTTACGGATTTTCCCGGCAAATCTTGTCCGGGACTGTCATCTGCCGCCGATGTTGCAGACGGTGCAGCCGTCTGATTTACTATCCCGGTCTTCGGAGTTGGTTTAACCGCCGGTAAAGTACTCGGCTTGCCCGATGCCGTCGCTTTTGGTGTCGACGTTGGAGCCGCGCTTGGCTTTACCGTCGCTTTTGGTGTCGGAGTTACTGAGTCCGGTGTCCCCGCTGGCGATGTACTCGGCGTCGCAGATGCTGTCGCCGGCAGAGTTACGGTTGGAGTTGCACTCGGTGTCACCGTCGCACTCGGCGTCGCTGTCGCTGGTACCGGGCTAGCACTTGGCGTCGCTGTCGGAACAGACATTTCCACTCCCGTCATTTTATTTTTTGCAATAAATCCCTCACTATAAGCACAGTCTTCACAATATTGGCAGCTTACTTTGCAAGTATCATCTTCAAAAAAGACCATTTCCTGCAAATTATGCGTATGCTCAGAAAGATCCATATACGAGAATCCTTTTGTTTCTGCAAAGTCCTTCGCTTTTTCACTTTCAGAACAGATTACAAGATCATTTGTGGCACTTTCAAATACATCGTCATCCATTGCCGACAAACATTCTGAAATATACAATTTTTTCAACGACGAAAAATCGATGCCATAAAAGTAATCATCCCAAATCGATACCACATTCGGCATCAGCAAATTTTGTAGTTTCGGTATACGTATTTTTTCTGAACCAGGATATCGTAAACACTGTAAAAGAACAAGATTCTTTACATTTGAATTTACCTCTAACATTTTTGTCAAAGTAAGATTAAAGCTACTTTGATTATTCAAAATCGTCTCCAAGCCGGAACAGTTTTGAAACAAGCAACTTCCTTCATACCAAAACTGCTCATTAATCCACGCCCAATTTAATTTCTCACAATAAAAAAAACTGTTTGCTGCCACTGTAAGTCTTTCTCGTTCCCCCTTTGCCGGAAAATAAACTCCCGTTATTTTAGAAAAAGCAAAGGCATAATCTTCAATCCGCTCTACCGTAGTTGGCACAAAACATGCTCCACCTCTTTGTGCCGGCCAGACAATCAAATGTGTCAGATCCGTAGTGTACATTGCTCCATTCCACATAAGATAATAGCCATTCTTTTCATCTACCACGAGATCCTCAAGATTTTTCATTTTTCCCAGTGTATCGTTTGTGATTGTCTTTACATTTTTTCCGATATAAAGGTGCTTTATCCCACTTCCACTAAGTGCATTTTCACCAATCTGTACGTAAGTATCCGGGATTGTGAGCGACTGGAGATTGGCATTGTTTTCAAACAAAAAATCCCCCACTTTTGTCACCGAATACACGTCATTTCCTTTTTTTACATAGGCCGGAAGCTCTACTACACCATCCTCTTCTCCCTGATATACATAATCATCCCATCCTTCCGCTCCTGCTGTCGCTGTGTGCGTCGTGTCATCCACAATATATGGAATGCCATATTTATCTTTTCCTTCTTCATCCAGCTGAACAATTTCATCTGCATCCGGTGCCGTCGTTGGAGCCAGTGTCGGGCTCTGTTCTTTGGGATATTTTGCCAATTCTTTCCATTCATATGAAGTATCCGTCCCATATCCACACTCTTCGCAATATTGTCCTGTTACTTTTATAAACTCATCCTCATAAAAAACAGTCGAAACCAATTCATGCGTATGCTCATCTATATTCTGATAAGGATATCCATTTTCCTGTGCAAACTTTGCCGCAGCACTATCAGATTTTGCACACCAGGTTGTTTTGTGATAAGGTATCTTAGAATCATAACTTCCACCTCCACCATCTTCACTTAATGTGGTAATGGATTCCGGCAGATACATTTTGGTTAAGTTCGGAGTCTGTTGTATATATTCATAAGAAAATTCTTTACAGTTGTCCGATACGATCAAATATTTAAGGTTTACATTTTCTGTATAACCGGAGATAAAAGAATTTCCATTTTCTACGATGACACTTTGGACTTTATCAAATCCAATCAAATTCCTCCCCAGATTAATGCTGTTCTCAATATAAACATTTTTTACACTATGGCAGGAACCAATTGCAGTTCCTATCCACCGTTCCAAGTACGATAATTCACCAAGGCAAATATTCTGCAAATTCGAACATTCCTCAAGACACCACGACTCCATTCGCTTTACATGAGACATGTCCAAAAAACGCATCGTGCAATAACTAAAGGCATATTTTTTCAAGCATTCCACCGTATCCGGAAGGTAAATTTTGTCAATCTTTGCATTTCGAAACGCATACGTTCCTATGGATTTCGTCCCATCCATGATAACAAGCGAATCCTTTTCTCCTGAGCCAAGATATGCCACCACACTCATCTCTCCCATATCGTAGAGCACATCACCCACAAACTTAAAAAAAGGATTATTTTCATTAATATAAATTTCGCAGGAAGCAGCTAAAAATGCAGACCGATTCATATCTTTTACCTTCAATCCCAGCGATAATATTTTTAATGTCGAAGTACTAAAAGCAAAATCTCCGATTGTCACAACCGTATCCGGAACAATAACTTCTTTTAAATTCACACCACGAAACGCCTCTTCTTCCACTTCGCGTACTACATATTCTTTTCCTTTAAACGTCACTTTTGCCGGAATTTCATAGACACCATCTACGTCCGAGAAATCACAACTTCGATTATCGGAAGCCACTTTGGCGGTAAGATCCTGATTGTTTAATGTGTATAAAACGCCCTGTCGGTCTTTGTATTTAATGTTTAATGGTTTTGTGATATTGGATGCCGAATATTGGCTCTGCGCCGTCAGTTCTCCCTGCTGCGTCTCCGCCTGCGCACTCTCCGGTATTTGAACAAATGAAAAGATCATAGAAATAATAAGCAATATTGCAAGTCTTTTCCGATTCATACTCCTCGCCTTCCTTTTTCAAAAAAAAAATAATCACCAGACCGGTTGTCCCAGTCTAATGATTATTATAAAATATCTATGGCGCTTTGACAAGCGAATATTGTCAGTTTATGTCGTATTTACACATTTCTTCCAGCTTACCGCGATAATATTGAAGTTGTTCTGCAACACCGATCATACGTTTGCCACTATCTTCTGTTTTCCGCCGATTCCACGTTTTTTCAGCCATTTTTTGTATGCCTTCTTCTTTGCTTTTGGCACTTTGACAACGGCTTTTTTGTGAATCTTTGCAAATGCTTTTGCACCAACTGTTTTCGCCTTTAATTTAGTGGTTTGGATCGTAACTTTTTTCAGGTTTACGCATTTATAAAATGCTTTTGCCCCTATCTTCTCGATATCTGCTCCGATCACGACCGTTTTCAGTTTTTTATTGCCGGCAAATGCTTTTTCCGCAATTGCTGTCACTTTATAGTTCACACCATCCACTTTTACCGTCTTCGGAATTACAACCGTTTTTGCTTTCTTTTTGGCTGCACTCTTTGTCAGTTCGACTTCCGGTATTTTGCCGGAAGTGTCGGTTACTTTGTAGGTGTCGCCCTTTTTTGACGCAATCTTCGTTCCTGCTGTCTCCGGTGCCTTGGCAGCTGCCGGTGCGTTGGTTTCGCCCGGAGCAATGACCGGTTTGTCACTTGGTGCCGGTGTCGCGGTAGATTTGTTACCCTCTGACGGATCAGCTGAAGGGACGATTCCCGGATTCGTGCCTGCCGGCGTTGCGGTCGGACCTGCCGATGGCACAACGGATGGACTTACGGTCGGGGTCGCCGACGGGGCCGCTGACGGACTTGCCATCGGCGTTGCAGTCGGTGTCGGGGTCGGTGCTGCTTTAATTGTATACATTACTTCAATCACTGCCCCGCCCATCGTGACAGATGCTTTGATCGTTCCGGTGCTTGTCAGGTCGGTTGTCGGTTTTCCGTCTCTCGTATAGATAATTTTCGCATCAACGTCTGTCTCTGCTTCCTTCCACGCATCGCTGTACGTCTTATTTAATACGGCTTTGTGTTCTTTTCCATCGTACTCGGCATCTTCCGCCGTCAATGTCATCGTTACCGTGTGTGAAGGATCTGCTTTGCAAACCCCTGTCAGCACGTTATTTTCAGCAGTATATTTCACTTCATGAGATGGGGTATCGGACAGTTCGGTATTGGAATATGCCTTTGTACACCCCTGATAGCCGCTGTATACCGTTCCATGCGAACGATCCGGCACCGGAACCGCATCTTTTTCTGCGTCATTGTCAATGTTCTGATACCAGTACTGGCTTCCGTCTGTCACGCCCCGGTTTAAGAGGCTGCACACTTCGCCGGACGCAAACTGCGTTGCTGACTTTGCAATCTCTCCGGACTCCACTTCTGCCTGATAATAGACATTTTCCAGTTTACTCTTTGAAAAATCCTGTGCAATCGGATAGCTGACTCCATCTCCGCTAAATGTGACGCCACTTGCAAAACATCCGCGGATCGTACCGAAGTTTGCACCGGTGAGAGCACCGTATACATTCAATCCTTCGCACAATTCTTTATTTGGCCCACCAACCTGAACCTCTCCTAACATCTCAATCACAGAACTTTCAACCGAACAATTTTCGATGGTTCCGTAGTTATTTCCACAGATAATACCGCTTCGCGTCGTATTCGAACGAGGTTGCTGAATGCGAATATTATTAAAATGCACATTTTTGATCACACCATAGTTTCGTTCGGGAAGCACATACAACTCTTTGCACTCCATATTTTTAATTACATGACCATCTCCGTCAAATATACCATAATAAAAGCTATAATATTCGGGAAACAGACTTTGTGCTTTCTTGTTTTTTAAATCCAGGTCATCCACTAACACAACATTTAACGAACTATTGTTACGAATCTGGTTTTTAACCCACCAAACCTCATCCGTGCTTCCAAGCTCAACAAACCATTTGCCCTCTCTTTTTTGGGATGGGATGGTTACCAGTCGTGTATCCTCCTTCATGACATCTCCCGGATAAGCCAATTCAGCACATTGTGTCCATTTCTCTCCGCCATCCGGAAGTATTCCATATATGGATCCTTCGGGAACCACATTTCCCTCAATTTCCTTCCCATCTACGGTGATCACGGCCGCTTTTTTCTTAAGCGTCACTTCTTTATTGCTTTCGCTTATGGTAAACGGATTTGTATCCGTAACCACGGTATCATTTGCATCAAGGCACTCATAGAAATCCACTCCGTCAAAATACTGCCCCCGTATCACGAAACCATCGGCAAGTTTAACGATTTTCTTCGTCGTGCTGCCATCTTCATTGGTAACGTTCAGTGTAACATCGTATACTTTCGTTTTCGTATCCGGCACCATTGATTTGGTGTCCGCTACATATTTCGCTGCATATTTGTATTGATAAATATTTCCATTTTTTTCCAATTCAATAATATTGCACGCGTCTGGCAGCGGTATATTCTCCAGTTTTCCTTTGGATGTCGTAGTTAAATCTGCTGCCGGCACTCCGTTAATTGCTTTCACTTTGGCATTTTCCGGCAGATTTTCAAGAGTAAACGAATCCAGCCTGTTTGCATAGGCATCGAGAGCATCCTGAATATATATGCTTTCATCACGCTGTATCGTCCCTCCTATGATACGGACTTTGTCACCGCCGAACGCACGACAGGAACCACCAGCCTCTTTTCCCCGGAGCAGGTTCAGACTTCCCCCGGAAATCGTAATGCTGTCATACGCCCCTATTATCTCTGAAGGCATCGAATCCCCCCCTTGCTTGTGTTTCCATACACCCCCGGAAATATTGATGTCATTCGCCATAATAACCTGATCTTCATCCACTTTAGACGTAATCGTTCCTCCGGTCATTGTAAATTGATCTACATTATAGATGCTTCCGGTAAAATCCAGTTTTCCCCCTTTTATTGTTACGTTTCCCCACTTTCCGTTTTTGTATCCACAGATTACCTGTTCCTGCGAATATACGCCCTCACCGCTTCCCACAGCAAGTTTCAGCCTTCCCGTACCTTCCTGCAGGGTCATCTCTCCGGTTACACAGATCACCGGATTTTCATCCACAGCCGCAGAAGTAAAGGAAGAATCTTTTTCTACATAAAGATTCGCTTTTCCTTCAATGTCCAAAATCGGAAACAACTGACTGTACAAAACGGATCCACATCCATCTACATCATCACCATACCGGTCATCATTTTTTATTGTGGCACCATCGAAAATGATGTTTGCTTCAACTCCCTCTGCCACCACGATATGGGTATCGATCAGCGCACCATTGATCTCATTGCTTCCCGTAATCTTATAATTTCCATTTTCTGTAATATTGATCTCGATGACTTTTACCATCGTCTCCCTGCCAAAATAATCCACGATTGTTTTGTCCGTTATAAGCGATGCATCCGACAGATTGTAGGTAGTAGCATCTTCCGTCGGTATCGAAAGTGCTTTCATTTCCTCCAGTGTCGTTTGTCCTTTCGCATACGCATCGGTATACGATACAAATGGAATGCTTGTAAGCATCGTCGCCGTCAATGTTGCAATGCAGATGACTTTTTTTGCCTGTCTGCGAATCTTTCTGTTGTTAAAATAATTTTGTCGTCTCATAATTTTCCTCCAAGTCTCATTTCCATACATTTTCGCCTTTTAATGTTTTGTTCTTAAATTTATCATATTTTTATACTTTTTTCAATCTTTTTGCAGAATTGTCGACATGACTACAGAATTGTTGCTTTGAAAAATAAGAAAAGAAAAAAATAAATTACTATCGTTCAAAACAACGAATTAAATCGCTGTAGCCCAATAAGCATAAGGGATACAGCGATTTTTCATTCTAACAACTGTCAAAGACGGGATTATAAAATATCTATGCGGTTTTTGCAAGCCTGTTTCCTAGTATTTTCGGAATATCTGCTGTTTTATTGCGCCACGTTTTTTGAGCCATCTCTTGTATTTCTTCAATTTTTCCGAAGGAATAAGATAACTGGCTCTGTTGTTAATCTTTCCAAACGCGTTTTTGCCTACGCTCTTCTTGCTGAGCGTCGTCGTCTGAAAAGTAACCTTACGGAGATTTTTGCATCCATAAAAAGCTTTGGTTTCGATCTTCGTAATATTTTTGCCAATCACTACTTCTTTCAAGGATTTATTGTTACGGAATGCCTTCTTGCCAATCGAAGTAACCTTATACTCCACTCCATCGATTGTAACCGTCTTGGGAATGATTACCTTTTTCTTCGTTTTATCACTGCTGCCGGTATATTTAATCGTCGGAGTTTTTTTCGAGGCAGATGTTACCATATATTTATTTCCATTTTTTTTCAATTTCGACCCTTTTGGCTCGCTCTTTTGGCTCTCACTTGCCTGCGGCTGTTTTGACTGCTCGGATGCCGGAGCTGGCGTCGATGCGGATGATGGTGCCGGTGTCGCAGGAGTTCCCGGTGCTTTCGTAGGAACCGCTGACGGATCAGCCGAAGGGACGCTTCCCGGATTCGTGCCTGCCGGCGTTGCGGTCGGACCTGCCGATGGCACAGCGGATGGACTTACGGTCGGGGTCGCAGACGGGCTTGCCGCTGGCGTCATTGATGGGGTTGCCAACGGACTCGCCGTTGGCGTCGCAGTTGGGGTTGGGGTTGGTTTTGCCGTTGGTACAGCCGTCGGTGCTGCTTTAATCGTATACGTCACTTCAGCTTGCACAGAACCAATAAATAACGTCGCTTTGATCGTACCCGGACTGGTAAGGTCTTCTGTCGGATTTTCACCGCGTGTATAAACGATCTTATACGGCACTTCCTCCTCGCCCCATTCGTCACTACATTCGACACCTACCGTAACCGGATGTGCTTTTCCGTCATAGGTAACGTCATTTGCACTCACAGTCAGTTGTACATTGTGTGAAGAGTCGTTCTTACAGATACCTGTGATTGTACTCCCTTCTGCTGTATACTTAGCTTCATGAGATGGTGTAGTCGTTTGAAGTTCGGCATTCGAATATACTTTCACACATCCCTGATAACCGGCATATACGATTCCGTGGGACGGATCCGCTACCGGTGCCGCATCTCTCTCTCCGCCGTTGTCGATGTTCTGGTACCAATACTGGCTTCCGTCTGTCACTCCGTGATTGAGAAGACTGCACACTTCTCCGGAAGCAAACTGCTCTGCTGTCTTCGCATTTTCCTCTCCTGTTTTCTCGGAAAGATAATACGTATTCTCTAACTTGCTTCCCGCAAAAGACTTACAGATCGGATAGGTCTCGCCATCTCCGTCAAACGTGATATCTTTTGCAAAACTATCTTTAATCGTACCATAGTTTCCGCCGACTAACGCACTATGAACCCGTAATTTAATGCTCTGTTCATCATCGTTGTCCGTCCTTTTTTTCGTTTCTACCGTCGAACTTTCCACGGAACAGTTCTCGATGGTTCCATAATTACGGGCACAGAGAATACCGGATTGGAAGTCCGCCGAATACTCATCCGAAGGAATCGATGCATTCTTGATATGAACATTTTTAATCGTACCATAATTTTTTAATATCAAAACACTCGAATAATATTTGTTTTTCACATTGGTGATACCATGTCCGTTTCCATCAAAAGTACCATAATAGTCTCCGTTACCCTCATCCAGTAAATAAAAACAGTCTTCTCCGCTAAAATCAAGATCTGTCTCCAAAAGAATGTTTAATGTATTGTCATACCAAAGATTCTCATTTAACAAATCAAGGTCATCTCTGTTCTCTATTTTGACAAACCATTTGCCTTCTTTTTGAACTGCTTTTAGAAAAGAAGTATAACTCGTCCCTTGCTGCACCGTATCTCCCGGATAGGCGATAAATTTATCATCCTCCTTGTCCGTTGCCATATAGAATGAGCCGGTCGGCAGTACATCGTCTGTCCATTCTGTGCCATCCACAGTTACCTTTTCTTTTACTTCATGTAAAGTAATAGTGACATCATCTATGATTTTCTCCGGCTTCTCTGCACTATCGTATTTATAGTATTTTTGTCCGTCAAAATACCGATTTCCCAATTCAAATCCATCTGCTACTATAATTTCCCGACCTCCGGATTCTCCTTCGTCTCGGAGTGTTACTTTGTGAGTAACCGACGTGTCATTTTTTACCATACTTTCTTTCTGTGTTTCTTCATCCCACTGATAAGTATAGATGTAGTTTTCTCCATTATCCAGTGTGATCACATTATCTCCGTATTCCAAAAGGCACTTCAGGCTTCCATCTTCTGCTGTCTGCAGTCCGGTTACCGGCTGCCCGTTGATTCTCTTCACTTTGGTATTTGGCTGAAGTCCATCCACGGTAAAAAGGTTGATAATATTATCATACACATCTGTCACGTCCTCCAGCTTAAACTGTGTTTCATCGTATGAAATCACACTATTCTGAATCACCATATTTATCGTTTTCTTCCCGTTTAAAGTCCTCACGATAGGAATCGCCTTACTCGAATTTTCCAGTTGGGCTGTTATGTTTGCACCATCGATGTACAAACTATCCTTGCAATACAGCATACTACTAACATAGGCTTTTTCCGCATCGTTGGTAAGCGATAGGTTTCCTCCCAATATGGCGATATTCTCGGCATAAACATTGTATTGATCGGCGTAGCGCAAATATACATTTCCATCTGTCATCGTAAATTTATCCACATCTGCAATCCCTCCATATGCAGTGAAATCTCCCCCTTCCACTGTCACAGATCCAAGGCGGCGGTTTTCTCCCTCTTTCGATCCTAAAACTGCATAACCACACACTTCTCCATCTTCTTCTGTTTGCAAATCATTTTTGTAGTTTCCACTCATCAAGGTAAGGCGGCCGGTGCCTTCTTTGATTGTGAGGTCACCAAGCACCTGAGCCACGTAGTTATATTCCGTATCCGGCGACGTAAGACAGGAATCCTCTTTCACATACAGATTCGCCGTTCCTTCGATATCCAGTACCGGGAAAAGCTGCTCCGTATATACATTACCACAACTATCTGAAGTTGAATCATACGTCTGATTGTTTTGGACCTTAGCCCCATCGAAGATAATATTTGCCTCGACTCCTTTTTCCACTTTGATATGGGTATCTACAAATGCACCATTGATCTCATTGGAGCCTTTAATGATGTAATTTCCGTTTTTTGTAATATTGATTTCTATTACCTTCGTCGTGAGTTCATCCCCATACACATCCACAAATGTCTTCTCAGTCCGAAGCGAAGCATCGGAAAGATTATAGGTCACTGCATTTTCTGTCGGCAGGGAGAGTGCCTGCAATTCCTCCATCGTTGTCTGTCCTTTCGCATATGCCTGCGTGTAAGGAATCATCGGGATACTGCTCAGCACCGTCGCCGATAACGTCGCGATGCAGATTGCTTTCTTTGCTTGTCTGTAAAATTTCTTTCTCATTCTTTTCCTCCTTTTTAATACTAATGATCACTCAAGATTCCGCGAGATCCTATGCTTAATTCTATTTTCCAATTTTTCCCTGTATTCTTCGTATCGCTCTCGCAAAATCTCCCCTGTTGTCCAAGGTTTGCGACGTCCGACATAATGAATAATTGCCGGATTCTCCCGCCGGAGATCTGCAAACAGTTTCTCGCTGTTACAATTGCCACTTTGCAGATGCCCCGCCACAAAAGTGGTATAATTCCACCGAAAATCCACCGGATGTACTCTGCCATCAAACAACATATTTAAGACATCCTGGTCACTGAATGTATATTTATGCTTCGCCAGCAATTCATATATCTGTGACATCGTGATACGATTTCGTGCTTTTTCCAAATTCAAAAGCAATACTCCCGAATTAAAATAGTCCTCCGGATGCTTCATTTTCAGCCCGTCTTTGCGGTAATTATCCACGTTATAAGGCATATCATCCAAAAAGATGGCGCGCCGCGTCTTCGAAAACACTCGAAAATCTTCGGCTCGAACTGCCACTGCTTCTTTTCCACAAAAATCGGTATCATACAACTGACTCACGTCGTCCAAAAAAATCATATCACAGTCGAAATATAACATTTTGTCATAATTTGAAAACATTTCGTCAAACAGATACAATCGATAATTGATCGCCGCTGTATAATATGCATTTGCTGTTTTCGGAAAAAACTGCCGCACATCTGCCATATCTACAAGGCGGATGCTCACCCCCGCTTCTCCATCTGCCAGTGACCGAATCTCTTCCGTCGCTTTTTCAGAAATGTCATCTTGCAAGATAAGAATATCATAAAGACGTGTCTTATCGCGATTCCACAAAAGGGAGTAGAGCGCCGTGCAAAGTGGTTCCGCATATTTTTCATCACTCACAAAACATATGTTTACAGATGTTTCAAATGCTTTCGGAAATTTTTCCTTTTTCATTTTTTCTCCTTTTCTTACGTTTTTTAGGCGTTTGACAAACACCGAAACCCACTATTTCCTTTTAGCGTTTCATTCTTAAGTTTATCATATTTTTATATTTTTTTCAATCTTTTTGCAGAATTGTTATTATGACAACAGAATTGTTATTATGACAACAGAATTGTCAATTTCAAAATGGGTCTTGCGCTACCGTGTGATTACTGTTAAAATATGGTTATCACGTGCATGAGGAGGATGTTTTTATTGTGAGGAAGAGAACGCGCTATAACTTTAACTTATTGTTACTTTTGACCGCAGGCATTGTGGCAACGGTTTTTTCGAGCGAATGTGCGCAGGCAAAAGTGAAAACAACGATTAAAAACGGGGTCTGCATTGTCTCCGGAAAAGGTGCCATGACGGACGACTACGGTTATAATAAAGAAATCAAAAAGGTCATTATTAAAGACGGAGTAACTTCTCTCCCGGAAGAGGCCTTTACTAAGTGCAGAAATCTAAAAGAGGTTTCGATTGCAGACAGCGTAAAAAAAATCGGTGCTTATGCCTTTATGGGTACGGATCTTCACAAAATCACGATACCAAATTCGGTGAAAAAGATGGGGGACGGCGTTTTAAATTACTGCAAAAATCTGGAAAAGATTAAAATGCCGGGGAATGTAAAACTGGGATACAGTGACGAAATCTACCGGCGGATTCAATACGACCTTGGCTCCCCGGTCAAAACCATACAATTGACAAGCAGTCTGAATCTCAATACGTTTACTTACCTGGCTGCGGAAAATGTCATCGTTTCCAAAAAGGATCCCCGGTACACTTCAATCGATGGCCTCATCTATACGAAAGATGGGAAAAGTCTTGTGCGCATCCCCTCTCACCGCAAAACAGCGGTGATCGCCGAAGGATGTACGGAATTTTGCACCAATGCCATCGAATGGTGTGCCATCGATTCTGATAAGGGCTATACCGGATGTCAGAAATTAAAATCTGTCGTACTGCCAAAAAGCATCCAGACCATTGATGTCCGGAAATTTGCCGGTGATCTCCAGCCTGTTCCTTTTTACGATGCCGCTGCCACAGGAAAAAAATATCTTTCCTTTACGCTTCAAAATAAGGACATGACATGGGAGCAGATTTCCCTTCTTCATAACAAATTTAACACGCCATATCTGAAACTCTATAAACAGGTTTCCGGCGCGTTCGGACCGGGATCTGAGCAGGGTTTCGTAACTTCAAAAAACGGAACGGCGTTATTAAAATACATTGGAAAAGAAAACGATGTCCACATTCCACATGGAATCACACAAATTGGCGAAGGCGCTTTTTCCGGCGCACCGCTCACGGAAGTCACCATTCCCAAAAGCGTGATAATCATTGATTCTGATGCTTTTCTAAACTGTAAAAAGCTGGCAAAAGTAACTTTTGAGGGTACCCCGTCTGTCATCGCATGCAGCGCCTTTACGGAAAGGTCTGTACTTATCGAGCCAGGCAGCATCGCGATACAATACACATGGGCAGTTCCCTGCAACATAAAAGGCAGCCGCAGCTATTATACCATTTCTTTTTACTGTCTTCCCCTGGAAGGTGCCGACGGATATGAATTACAGATATCTACCGCAGAAAATTTTGCTAAGAACAAAACGAAGACATTTAACGTAAAAAAAGATGGCAAACGGGTCTGCAGACGTATCCCCAACTACCTTTCAAATATGCTGTATTACCGGGTTCGTCCTTACAAACTTATGGGACAGACAAAATTTTACGGACAATGGACACACAACCGCTTCGATCCTTGGAGTTTATTTGACAAAATGCAATAACAACGGAGGATGAACTATGATGAATCAACGAAAACGTTCTATCTTATTTTTACTTTTCACCGCGGGGCTTTTTGCCGGCGTGCTCTTTTGCACCGAAACTACCCAGGCAAAAGTAAAAACAACGATTAAAAATGGAGTCTGTACGGTTTCCGGAAAAGGTGCCATGACGGACGACACCAGCTACAATAAGAAAATCAAAAAGGTCATAATTAAAGACGGGGTGACATCTCTCCCGGAAGAAGCCTTTGCGGGCTGTCTGAAACTAAAAGAAATTTCCATTGCCGACAGTGTAAAAAGCATCGGAGCGTGCGCCTTTATGCAGACGGATCTCCGCGAGATTACGATACCAAATTCGGTAAAAAAGCTCGGAAACAGCGTTTTAAGTTCCTGCAAAAAATTGACAAAGGTCAAGATGCCGGGAAATGTAAAAATAATCTATGGAAGCGACGAGTATTTTCCGGTCTTTCAATTTGACGTTGATTCTCCGGTCAAAACCATTGAATTGACAAGCAGTCTCAATCTGGAAATATTTATGTATCTGTCGGCGGAAAATATCGTGGTATCCAAAAACGACCCCAAATACACTTCGATCGACGGCCTTCTCTACACAAAGGATGGAAAAAGCCTCGTCCGCATCCCGAATCTCCGCAAAAAAGCAGTGATTGCCGATGACTGCGAAGAATTTTGCACCACAGCTGTAGAATGGGCAGGCGACGATAATGGCGATCCTTATATGGGCTGCGAAGACCTCAAAACGATCGTTCTGCCGGAAAGCATCCGGACCATTAACACGAAAAAACATTTGACCCGCTGGGGAACCTCTTCTTACGCAGAAGATCACTACACGGATAAAACGGATTATATTTCCTTTACCATTGCAAATAAAAATATGCCGTGGGAGCAGGTTTCTCTTCTTCATAAAAAATTTAATACGCCGTATGAAACTCTTCAAAAAGAAGTTCCTGCCGTATTTGGACCGGGCGCAGAGCAGGGCTTTATAACTCCAAAAGACGGAACGGTGCTATTAAAATACGTCGGAAAAGACGACAATGTATGTATTCCTCAGGGGATTACAAAGATTGAAAAAAATGCCTTTGCATCCTCCACTTTAAAAAATGTTGTTTTCCCGGAAGGGCTGGAAAAGATTGGTGAAAACGCCTTTGCTAATTGTAAAAAGCTTACAAAAGTCACCATTCCCAAAAGTGTGGACATAATTGATCAGGATGCTTTTTCAAAATGTAAGAATTTAAAGAAGATCACTTTCAAGGGCACTCCATCTGACATTTCGCCTTATGCCTTTGACGGAACCGCCGTTGTCTCGGAACCTGGCAGCATCAAGACACAATACACCTGGGCTGTCCTTGACCGCTTAAAGAGTACCCGCAAAAAGTCTGTCTTCAACGGTACATTTCACTGTCTCCGTTTAAAAAGCGCAGACGGATACGAACTGCAAATATCTTCCACCAAAAAGTTTACAAAAAAAACGACTAAGACTTTCGCTGTCAAAAAGGACGGAAAACGTGTATGCAGAAATCTAAAACTTCCTAATGACCTATATCTCCGAATCCGTCCATACAAACTTACGGGCAGCGAGAAAACCTATGGAAAATGGACATACGCAGACTACGATACTTGGGGTTATGCCGACGAAACGTAACACACACTCAAAAAGGGGCTGCACTTTTTTGCACAGCCCCTCTTTCTCCGTTTATCGAATGATTTCAAAATACGGAAGCACATTGGAAATGTACGTATTCAGAATGTCTTTAAACTCTTTTGCCTGCTTTTCATCCATAATCTCACCATACTCGATCGTGTAAGTGTCCCCATCGCGGCTGTCAATATAGGTCATTGTGTCATTTTTCTTTTCTACCTGCTCCGGAGAATACTCGCCTTTAATCTTGTGGATTGTGAAAAATGGCATCTTCACGCCGTTTTTCTTTGCCATAAACATAGCGTAGGATTCTTTCTTTTTGAAGTCAGCATTTTTGACATTTTTCTTTTCCTTCACAGTAATAAGTTTTGCAACATTTTGGGGAAGTGCCACCGTGCAATTTGCCGCTTTACTGCGAAGTTTCGTGCGCTGTTCCAATTTTACATTGGGATTAAGCACTACCGTCTGGTCGCCAAATGTAACGCTAACAATATCTTTCGGCTCAATAACTTTCCGGAAGCCAATTCGGCGGTAACCTGAAGTTTTCTCATCGCCCCATTCCTCATTGACGTCATCGCAGAAACGGCTGTCTTCGCGTGTTCCGTCAGCAAACTGTACGACAACACGCTGTGTCTTTTCTAATTTATTCCATTCTTTAAATGACATATGTGCTTTTCCACTCTTTGTAATCTGGAAATCCACGGTCACGGAAAGTGGCGAAATGCGAATATCTTTCCATGTTGCTTTGGCATCTAGAAGCGAGATGTTTTTATTCACTTCTTTAGTTGTAACGTCTGCCTCGGTTTTGAAGGTCCAATCCAGTTTCCATTTTCCTTTTTTTACCACTTTAAATTTACCTTTTGCATCGCGGTAACCGATATTTTTCAGTGTAAATGCAACGCTTTTTCCATTCAGATTGACATCTACTCCCTGCTTGTTGATGCCGCTCACCAAAACGTTAAATGTCGTTGTCTTTTCATCACCCCCTGCCATGTTAGGACCATCTATGGTGTAATCATATGTGGCGCCATCATCACCTTTTACAGCCAGTTCTGTTGTCTGAAACTCGTATTTTTCCGGTTTTTCCGGCAGATTTTTCACTTTCAATACGGCGTAAAAACGTGTCGTATCTCCAATCACCTGACTCGTGGAAACGCTGACTCCATTATTGGTTGTGGATGCCTCCGGCGTGCTGACCATTTTTTCGATTTTCTGCGATGGTACTCCCGCCTCAATATGGAAGAAGCTGCGAATGCTGTCATCAAGTCCAAGTGCCGCCGCTGCCTTTGTGCCACCAATTCCTACTAATACTACAGCGGTCACGGCCGCAGCTGCTTTTCCGGCTGTTCTCCATCTTCGATTCTTTTTGTCTCTATTTTCATTGACTTTTTCCTGCTCAATCTTTGTCATTGTCTGTGCAAAGATTCTCTTTTTCTCAAGGTCTGTCATTGTGATTCCCTCCTGTTCTGCCTTTTTATTTTTCTCCCCAAGTCCCTGTAACATATTTTCTAAATCACGCATAATATCCTCCTTTCGCCGTTTTTTAAGCGGTCTTAATTCCTCTCTGCAACATCTGTTTTTTCAAACGCTCTCTGCCTCTCGCCAGCCTTCCCTCTACGGATTTTACAGAAATTGACAGTGCCTCTGCAATTTCACGAATGCTGTTCTGCTCATAATAGCGATAGATAAATATCTCGCGGTCCGGGCTTTTCATGTCTTCAATGAGACCAAACAACATCTCATTTTCACTCTGCTTCACAACCGCTTCTTCGATATTTTCCGTGGATGCCATCTCTGGAATCTGGTCAAAATCTTCTGTTGGCTTTTGCTTTGCGAGCGCCGTCTTGCGGGCAATCCCATACAAATATATTTTCAAACCTTTTCCATTTTTGATCAATACCTTGTCTCTGGACTTCCACAATCCGACGAACGCATCCGATATCGCTTCCTCCACATCCTGTATCGGATATCCGACAAGTATCGACTTGCAAATACTTTTGACTGCGCCCCCGTATTGCTCTATGGCAATTTCAATCCCTTGTGCGGCATCTGCTTTTATTAATTGTAATAATTGTTCTTCCGGCATCTTGCACGCCTCCTTTATCTTCTTTCTGAAAGACCTTTCACTTACCTATTCGTATATTATATCGAAAAACCCTCGGATTGGGGGGAATTTTTTTGGGGGAGGACGTCTGTGATGGCTCCGCACACGTCAAGTCTTGCTTTTTCTTTTTGGGCGGGTGCTACCGGTTCTCCGATCATGCCTTTCTCGCAAAATCCCTTTCCGGCATGACCCATCTCGCAAAAAACCGCCTCCGCACACGCATATCTCGCATAACCGCTCCCTCCTCACCACGCAAAAACCGAGCCCGGCGCTCCGCGCCGGACTCGGTCCCAAGCTTCCCAGGCTCCCCTAACTCCCCAGTTTTCCCAAACTCCCCTAATCTCCCCCAATCCCCATTTCCTACCTTATCCTCTCAACCTGCTTCCACTTCGCAGATTGCTTTTTCCAAAATTTGTAATCCTTCGTCAATTTCCTCTTTCTTGACATTGAGCGGGGTTGCAAACCGCATGCCGTTTCCGTAAACTCCGCAGTTCAGAGTGAGCATGTGGCGTTTCAGACAGCCTGCCTTGACAGCGGTCCAAAGATCCGGTGCCGGACTTCCGTCCTCATGGGAAAATTCAATCGCCACCATCAGCCCAAGACCGCGGACATCCGAGATACAGCTGTGGCGGCTCTGCATTTCACGAAGTTTCTCTTTCAGATAAGCACCCATCTCGTTTACATTTTTTAGGAGACTGCCGTCCTCGAAAGCATCCAGCACCGCATTTCCGGCGGCGGCTGCACACGGATTTCCGCCAAAGGTCGTTCCGTGGGTTCCGATCGGCCATTTGTCCATGATCTCCGGTGTCGAGATAACCGCACTCATCGGCAGACCGCCGGCGATGGCTTTTCCTACTGTCATAATGTCCGGCACGACATCAAAATGCTCGCTCGCCCACATTTTTCCGGTTCTTCCATAGCCACACTGGATTTCGTCAAAGATGAGGAGAATGCCATGCTCGTCGCAGATTTTGCGGACTTCCTGCACAAATTTTTTACTTGGTACGACGTAGCCGCCCTCGCCCATAACCGGTTCCATATAGATGCACGCCACGTCTTCCGGATCTACGACGTAACGTAACAGTTTTTTTAATTCAAATAGCGCGTAGTCGGTTCGCTCCTCTTCACCAAGTCCCGGCGGGCAGAGATCCTTTCCCGGATATGGGGCAAAATACACATTTCCCATGAGCGGATTGTAATGCCGGCGGTATTTGGAATTGGATCCGGTAATCGCGGTCGCGCCGACTGTCCGTCCGTGGAAAGAGCCCATAAATGCAATCACCGCACTTCTCGCGCTGTAAGACATTGCCAGTTTGAGGGCGCTGTCTGTGGCTTCCGCGCCGCCGTTACTGAAAAAGATCGAGCTCAATTTGCCCGGTGCTTTTTCTGAAAGCCGCTTTGCGAGTGTCAATGTAGACTCGTAGTTTACGAGGTTAAATGACGCATTGACAAGATTTCCCGCCTGCTCCTGAATAGCTTTCACGACAGTCGGGTAGTTGTGCCCCAGTGCATTGACGGCGATTCCCTGAACAACGTCAAGGTAGCGGTCGCCATTGACATCGGTCAGATAGCACCCGGAAGCACTTTTTGCCACCAAATTCGTCTGCTTATAAAAAACGGGACTCAAATACTGTTTGTAATCTTCAAATTTAATCATAATAAAACCTCCATTCTAGTGCAACTGACTATTCATATGCTTTTTCCAATATTTCCTCGACATCCTGCTCCGTGATCTTCACCGGATTGACCGCAAGAAGGCGGTATTCCATCGTTCCCTTGATAATCGCCGGGAACATTTCTTTCGTCACGCCAACCTCCGTCAATTTGCTTGGAATCCTCAGATCCGCAGCAAGTTTTTGCACCGCGCTAATGGCACAATGTGCCGCCTCCCATTTGCTGAGGCCCGCGACATTTTCCCCAAGCAGTTTTGCGATCTTTCCAAACTTTTCCAGATTTCCCGGAATATTTTTCTCGATTACAAATGGAAGCATCATGGAATTGGCGGTTCCATGAGCAACGTGCGCCACACCTCCCATTGCCTGCGAGATTCCATGCACCGCGCCCAGACCGCCATTGACAAAGGCAGTTCCGGCAAGTGTGCTCGCGACTGCCATTTTTTCACGCGCCTCCAAGTTCAGCGGATCGTGTACCGCTGCCCGGATATTTTCCCCGATCAGGCGGATCGCCATTTCGCCGTAAGCATCGCTGAACGGATTCGCATTCAGTGAGACGTAGGACTCAATCGCATGCGTCAGCGCGTCCATTCCCGTCGTTGCCGTGATAAACGCCGGCATATGCAATTGCTGCAGCGGATCAATAACGGCAAATTTGGGCATCAAATATTCATGCGAAACGGACAATTTAATGTCGTTTTCTTCATCCGTTATGACGCTCGCCGCCGAAACTTCGCTGCCTGAACCGGCTGTCGTCGGCACGGCGATTAACGGAAGAGATGGATTTTCAACCGTTTTGCTTCCACCAAAGAGGTATTCTTTGACGGAGCCTTCATTGGTAACGAGCATGCACATGGCTTTGGCGGTGTCGATCACGCTGCCACCGCCGACCGCGACGCACACATCACAGCCGCTGTCCTTGAGCACCTGCGCCGCCGCATCACAGACATCAATCGGAGGATCCGGCTGTGTGTCTGTGAAAAGCTGCACGGAATACCCTTTTTCTTCCAATGATGCAATGATCTTGGCAAATTCGTCGGTTTTGCCAACATGCTTCCCGGTAACAATAAATGGCTTTTTTGCGCCCATTTCCTCAAATATTTCATACAATTGAAATGATGTGCCTGCCCCAAATTTGACTTTGGTCGGGCTTTTAAATAAGAAATCTTTCATGCCCGTCTCCTTTCCATATACAACACGACGAGGCACAAAAGGAAAATTCCTTTCATGCCTCGTCGCATTTCTTACTTATTTGCGCTTATCTTATCATCTTTCTTCGATTCTGTCAATAGGCAGCCCTTTTCAAAACCCCGTCACATTGTTCTGGTGATTGTAATTTTTCATCTTCGCCTGCCATTTATTTCCTTCGTGTTCATAATAGCGGTACGTCTTTTCATTGATCTTACCACTCTCTTTCAGTTCTGCCATGCGTTTCCAAAACGTCTCGTAATCCGCCTTCGCCGCATCCTTATAATTGTTGGAACTGTTCATCTGTACGGAAGTCAGCAGTTGCTCCAGTTCCACAATTCTCCTTCTGCCAAACATTTACATTTCCCCTTTCCATGTCACTTTCGGCTGCGCCCCATGCTCCTCGATGTGCTTTTCCAGCGCCGCATACAGTCTACCGCCTCACGGATCTGTATATTGGGTTCTAACATCGTATCGCTTCGTTTCCTTTTTCTTAAGTATAACACAAATGGAGCGAAAGGGGAATAGTCCGTGCAAGGCTGGGTCTTGTGGGAGCACAGCCGCCGGCTTTGTTGATGCTAGTCAATAACTCTATTGCCGGCGACGTCCTGCTGACGTGGCTTACACGCGGGGCACTTCCCTGCACCACTGGAATCACTTGCTTTTCCTCTTTCCGCGGTGCCGGGCCGCATCTCTGCCCAAACCTCTCTCTACCATCTCTCCGCCACAGCCTTATTTCCCCCCAAACATACTCCTCCAGCAAACACCCGCGCCAAAAAAGGCGCCCCTCCGGGCGCCCTCTTATCCGGCAAACAGCTAACCATCGTCCTCGCTGCTTTTACTGCTGTACTTCAAATGTCGTGTAGACATCTTTTTTTGCTGCCATATCTTCTGTCACTTCGTCTTTCCCTTCTGCTGTGGTGTCAATCCCCGCTTCTTTGCCAGTCAGAATTTCTGTTCCGACTTTTATATCAATGGATTTCTGTGAGCCATCTTTGTATGTGGCTGTGCAGGTGATTACTGTGTCTCCGATCAATTGCTGACGTGCTTTCAAATCCTCCTGCAGATTTTTTCCGACATTTTCAAACAACGCTGAATAGCCTTTCTTTGTCAAATTGCCTTCCCCGACAAATGCGATACGGAATTTTTTTTCCGGTTTTTCTGTGCCGCTGACCGTAAAAGATGTGTATTCATTCTGGTCATAAAGGGAATCTGCTTCCGGGTCTTCGGAATCCGAAAATTCCAAAGCGACACCAAACTTGTTTTCCGGCTTTTTACGCAGTTTACTCTCGGAAGCGATCAGATATTTGGAATCCTTTTTTGCAGCCACTGAGAAATAGCCTTTATTGATCGTATATGTGACACTCTTGATATTGTCGCCTGTGCAGCTAATCGGCGCAAGAATCCAATACGATGCCTTTTTTCCACTTTCATCCCCACTCCAGGCACTTCCATAACTCGTACTCGCTGTCGCATATATTTTCGGCTGTGCCTTCCCGGACGCCTCTTCGCCCTGAGTCGATGCGCCGGAGGCTTTATTCTTTTTCACCTCTGCCGCACTGACCGTTACCGTAAGGGAATTCAGTACACTCTGTGGTGTTGTCTTTGTCATTTTCGTGCCCTGCTGCGCCGGACTCTTTCCGATATCTGAAAAATGTCCGTATCCGATGCCTGCCACAAGTGCCAGACAAGCTGCTGCCGCAACCGTAGATTTTATTATTGTATGTCTTCTCATAGTATGTTCACTCTCCATTCGTGGTGCCCTGTCCCAGACTTCCAATTCTTCCTCGGAAACTTCCGGTCTAAGGGATTTCCTGAGAATTTGATCCAATTCTTTATCGTTCATAATCTGCAACCTCCAATTTCTTTTTCAAGATACTTTTTGCCTTGCGCAATCGACTCTTTACTGTATTTTCTGAGATTTTCAGACAGTCGGCGATCTCTGCGATCTTCATGTCAGCCGAATAAAACAAGTAGATTGAAGTGCGGTATTTTTCCGGCAGTTCACTTACCAGGTTTCGCACCAGTTCTACGGTTTCCTTCTTCAATACCTGATTCTCCGGAGTTTCCTCCGAAGTCGACATCGAAAGCTGATCCCCGCTCTCCAAATGTGCCTCATAACTTTCAAAAGATGCCAGCCGCTTTCGCCAGGCAAATTTTCTCCGTCTATTCTTCCACAAAAAGACTGCCACAGACAATGCATAACTCTTTATGTTTTTGTCAGAATCCAATTTATTTAATTGTTCAAGCAATGTCAGCATCGTGTCCTGATACAATTCCTCTCCCTCGATATCACTTGCTGTCGTCATTTTGCAGAAGCGGAGGATATCCGGACCATGCGTAAAAACATATTGGTCAAATTCATGCTTTGTCATCTTTACTTCCTTTCCCGGCAATCATTCCGGACTAACTGCCTTTCAATTCTATATTGTAATAACCCGCAAAAAAGTTTATAATGAATTCGTAATTATTTAATTACATTATTGTAACTATTCAGGATCCAATGTATGGAAATCAATGAATCGTCGTGCTTGCACGCAAGAGGCTTTGATTTCCGTGCATTTAGATCCTAATAAAACTCCCCTCCCCATATGAGCATTTTTAACCTTGTCAAAGGCGGGAAAAGAACACGAAGTGTTCGAAATGCGAATGTGGGGAGGGGCGTCCTGAATAGTTACAAATATTTTATTCCATTTTAGGAATCTGTCCATCTACATGCAAAATATGGTTCACCAGCCATTCCGTGAGAAACTCAAGCATATCCATGATCTGTTTATCCTGATCTTCTACCTCTTCCTTATGGTGTTCCATAAACTCGTCCAGTTTTTGAACGAATTCCTGATGCTGGATTTTCTGCGTAAATATTTTTTTGTAATGAATGGATTCCATATACGCCTCTTCGTCAGCAAAATGCTTTACCGTATAATCACGAAGATTCTGCAAAATCGTATTCATTTTGTCATATTTATCGGGTGTAAATTCATCATGAAGCAGCTCATAAGCTTCATCGGCATATTGAAAGAGCTGTTTGTGTTCCTCATCGATCATTTCTATTCCAATATAATATTCCGGTTTCATTTCATACATAATTAAACTTCCTTTCACGATATAATTTAATCTTCATCATCTTCCATCTGTTCTTTCAGCAATTTTTGCAATGCTTCCTTGCTTAGTAAAACTGTCTCATATTTGCCAGCAAAAATCTGCTTATTATCCTCAGGTAATGCGACCAGCTAAGATAGAATTTTCTTCCTGTGTTGACAGTAGGCAGATGATCAAATTGGGGAAACAGTGTTTCTCCAATTTAATCGTTTTGATAAACAACATAAAAATACCGAAAACACCGGAAGGCAGATCATTATGCCCGCAGAGAGAAAGTACTGTCAAAAATGGTGTACCGATTTTACCTATTTGTTTTTGGAAAACCATGAAGTACGCTACAACTGTACAATCATAGATCTGCATGATACTTCCAAAGCATTCGTAGCATTTTGCGAATCGGTTCATGTGACACAAAGCATGAGTAAAGCAGGATGTTGTCCCCGTAACGACCAGAGCAGTCGCAAGATCAAGTCCACTAGGATTTCCCGTG